>Ga0307474_10000697_pt1 | contig 24057 bp, 24 predicted proteins | sample atmos_gasesECM1C_2_FD_203312 | JGI IMG/M metagenome (GOLD analysis project Ga0307474, IMG submission 203312) | Hardwood forest soil microbial communities from Morgan-Monroe State Forest, Indiana, United States - atmos_gasesECM1C_05 | ecosystem: Environmental > Terrestrial > Soil > Temperate... | reverse complement strand
GATCGGCAAGACGGTGTTCTCGGCAGGTCTCGCCGATTTGCTCGGCGCCCATTACTGGAAGCCCGTCCAGTCCGGTCTTGAGGGCGAGACCGATTCACAGATCGTTGCGCAACTCGGAGGTCTCTGCGACGATCGGATCGTGCCGGAGCGCTACCTTCTGCAAACGCCGGCATCGCCGCATCAAGCTGCCGCCATCGACGGCGTCCAAATCGAGGCCTGTGCGCTCGCTGTGCCCGATGTCGGCGGGCAGCTTGTAATCGAAGGCAGTGGCGGGTTGATGGTGCCGCTCGACCGCTTCACGCTCTACATCGATATTTTTGCACGATGGCAGATTCCGGTGGTGCTTTGCGCGCGTACGGCACTCGGCACCATCAATCATTCGCTGCTCTCGATCGAAGCGCTGCGCCGTCGCAACATCGAAATCCTGGGCGTTGCCTTTATCGGCGAGGCAAATTTCGAAAGCGAGCGCGCCATTTGCGAGATCGGCGGCGTGCGCCGGCTGGGACGGCTGCCATGGCTCACTCCGTTGACGAGGAACACGCTGCGTACCGCGTTTGCGGCAACCTTCAATCCGTCGGTCTTCGGTTCATGACGCTTGGGAAGTCGTCGCCGGTCTGGCATCCGTTCACGCAGCACGCGATCCAGAGCGAAATGGTGAAGGTGGTGCGAGGCGAAGGCGCCTATCTGTACACGGCGGATGGTCGCCGCATCATCGATGCGATCGCATCCTGGTGGGTCGTGACCCATGGCCATTGTCATCCGCACATCGTCGGGGCCATTCGAAAACAGGCGGAAAAACTCAATCAGATCATCTTTGCCGGCCACACCCATGAACCCGCCGAGGAGCTTGCCGCGGCGATCCTCAAACTTGCACCGCGCGGTCTGGAATACGTGTTCTTCTCCGACAGCGGCTCGACCAGCGTCGAAGTCGCGCTGAAAATGGCGCTCGGCTACTGGCACAACATCGGCAAGCCGCGGTCGCGGATCGTGGTGATGCAGCATTCCTATCACGGCGACACCATCGGGGCGATGTCAGTCGGCGCACGCGGCGTCTTCAATGCGCCGTATGGAGCGCTGTTGTTCGACGTGACCACGGTGCCGTTCCCGGAAATTGGCTGCGAACAGGCGACCCTCGATGCGCTCGAGGCCGCACTTCGCGATGAAGAACCGGCCGCCTTCATTGTCGAGCCGCTGATCCTCGGCGCCGGCGGCATGCTGATGTATCCGCCGTGGGTTCTGACGGAGATGAAGAGGATCTGCGAAGCGGCCGGCGTTTTCTTCATTGCCGACGAGGTCATGACCGGCTGGGGCCGCACCGGAACCCTGTTCGCCTGCGAGCAGGCGGGCATATCGCCCGATATCGCCTGCTATTCCAAGGGGCTCACCGGCGGTTCACTGCCGCTTGCGGTGACGCTTTGCCGCGCCGAGATTTTTGATGCGCACTTCTCGGACGACCGCACGCGCACGTTCTTTCACTCGAGTTCGTACACGGCAAACCCGATCGCCTGCGCTGCCGCCAAGGCAAACCTCGATCTTTGGCAGGAGCAGGCGGTTCATAGTCGCGTCGCCGCGGTTGCGGCAATGCAGGAGCAGGCGATCGCGCCTTTGCGGGCGGATAAGCGATTCAACAATGTGCGCCGGACAGGCACGATCACGGCATTCGAGTTTGAGGCGCGTGACAGCGGTTATCTCGCCGCCATCGGCCCAAAACTTCTCGCCTTCTTTGCGAGCCGAAACCTGTTGCTGCGCCCGCTCGGCAACACGATCTATGTGATGCCGCCTTACTGCGTCACGCAAGACGATCTCGATGAGATTTACGCGGCGATCAAGCAAGCACCGGAGGTGCTGCGCGCATAGGTTGCAAACATCACGCAGCTCCATTCTCCGATTTGGCCCGCATTAGGGGCTATTTCATCAATTCGGACTAGCTTGATTCCTGGGCCGCCCGGTCCTCGCAACGTCTTCCCAGGAACAAGGCACTCTATGCTCGGCAATTTGCGGATAAGCTACAAGCTGTCGATGATGATCGGCCTTTCGATTTTCGGCATCGCCGCTGTGGCTGCCGTCGGCCTGTCGGAGCTGTGGAGCAATCTGTTGGAGGATCGCAAGGCCAAGCTTTTGGATGTCGTGCTGTTGGTGCGACAGTCACTTGATCTCAACCATCAGACCTCCCGCCGGGCCGGACTTTCCGAAGCTGAAGCTGTCGAACGCGGCAAGGCGCTGCTTCGTACATTCCGTTTCGGCAAAGACGATTACTTCTATGCATTTGATCCGCAGGGTTTGGTGGTCGCTCACCCCAACGCAAATGTAGAGGGTAAGAACCTTTACGGCGCACCGGATCCGGACGGGGTGTTCTTCGCGCGCAAGCAGATTGAAGCCGGCCTCAACGGGGGAGGTTTTGTGTCCTATCGTTTCCCCCGTGCGGCAGGCGGGGAGCCGATTCCCAAAATTTCCTACGCCGCCGAGGTCAGGCCCTACGGCTGGGTTATCGGCGGCGGAATCTATCTCGACGACGTCTCCGCGATCTTTTGGGCCCAGGTGCGCCAGATGGCGACGATCGCCGGACTGGCGCTGGTGTTGGTCGCGGGCCTGTTCTGGCTCCTGTGCCGCAGCATCGCAAATCCGATCAACGCAATGACGGCGGCGATGCGCCAGATTGCCGAGGGCGACACATCGACTTCCATTCCGGCACTTGGGCGCGGCGATGAAGTTGGCGCCATGGCACAATCGGTAAAGATATTCAAGGACAACATGATCGAGACGACGCGGCTTCGCGGCGAGCAGGATGTGCTCAAGGCGCAAGCCGACGCCGGCAGAAAGCTGCTTCTGAGCAGAATGGCCGACGAGTTCGAACGCGGCGTCCGGTCATCGCTGGACACATTGGCCGGCGCTGCGTCGGATATGCAAGTCACCTCGAAGAGCATGTCCGGCGCCGCGAGCGAAGCGAGCCATCAGGCGACGGGCGTGGCTGCAGTGGCCGAGCAGGCCTCGAACAACGTGCAGACGGTCGCTGCCGCTACCGAAGAATTGTCGTCCTCGGTTTCGGAAATCGCCAGGCAAGTCACCCAATCCACGGAAATCGCAGGCGAGGCCGTCGCCGAGGCGAACCGCACCAACCTCACGGTGCAGGGCCTGTCGGCGGCGGCGCAGAAGATCGGCGACGTCGTCAAGCTCATCAGCGACATCGCCAGCCAAACCAATCTATTGGCTCTCAACGCCACGATCGAGGCCGCACGCGCCGGCGAGGCGGGCAGGGGCTTTGCGGTGGTCGCCAACGAGGTGAAATCGCTGGCGAGCCAGACCGCGAAGGCGACCGACGAGATTTCGGCGCAGGTCGCGGCGATGCAGGGCGCGACCGCCGAAGCGGTGCAGGCCATCGAAGGCATCGGTCGCACGATCGGGGCCATCAACGAAATCACCTCGGCGATTTCGGTGGCTGTCGAGCAGCAGGGCTCGGCGACGGCGGAGATCGCCCGCAACGTGCAAGAAGCCGCGCAAGGCACCGGCCAGGTGTCGAGCAATATCGCTTCCGTCAACCAGGCGGCCGTCAAGACCGGATCGGCGGCGGCCACGGTGGTGTCGTCGGCTGAACAACTCAGCAGCCAGGCCGCAAATTTGCGCACCGACGTCGATCGTTTCCTCGCCAATATCCGTGCGGCGTGACGAAAAACCGCTGATACCGCGGCGCGCTTTTCGAAGCAACGCTTGCGCCGATGACGGCGCGGCTTGCGCGCGGTTGAACGCGACAGGATGGCCCTTATCTGATAAGGGCCTTCTGCCGACCAACGGTATCGAAGTGAACGAATTGACACACCGCTTCTCCGTGGCTCCGATGATGGACTGGACCGACCGGCATTGCCGCGCGTTCCACCGTCTGATGACGCGCCGTGCCCGGCTATATACGGAGATGCTGACGACGGGCGCGATCATCCATGGCGATCGGCGGCGGTTGCTTGCGTTCGATTGTAGCGAGCACCCGGTGGCGCTTCAGCTCGGCGGCTCGGAGCCGGCTGATCTCGCAACAGTTGCAAAAATCGGCGAGGATTTCGGTTACGACGAAATCAATCTCAATGTCGGCTGCCCCTCCGACCGCGTGAAGGATGGCCGCTTCGGCGCTTGCCTGATGGCCGAGCCGAAGCTCGTCGCACGTTGCGTCGAAGCGATGAAGCGCGACGTGAGTATTCCCGTCACGGTGAAGTGCCGGATCGGCATCGACGACCAGGACCCGGAAACCGCACTCGACGCTCTGGCGCGCGACGTCGTCGCTGCCGGCGCCGACGCTGTCATCGTCCATGCGCGCAAAGCCTGGCTGAATGGATTGTCGCCGAAGGAAAATCGCGACATCCCGCCGCTCGACTATGACAGGGTCTATCGGTTGAAGGCTTCGATGCCAAAGGTGCCCGTCGTCATCAATGGCGGCATCGGCAGTCTTGAGCAAGCCAAGCGGCATCTTGCCCACGTCGATGGCGTCATGCTGGGCCGCGCCGCCTATCAGGAGCCGTGGCGCCTGCTTGAGGTCGATCCGGAGATTTTCGGCGAGACGGCTGCCTGTGCGACGATGAAGGACGTGTTCGAGGCGATGGTACCTTATATCGAGCGAGAGCTCGCAAAGGGCACACGGCTGCACGCGATCGCGAGACATTTCGTTGGCGCGTTTCACGCCGTGCCCGGCGCGCGGGCGTTTCGGCGTCATCTCGCCGAAAACGGCGCCAGGGCGGGTGCGGGTATCGGCGTCTTGCGCGACGCGGTCGCACTGGTCGAGGATCAGAAGCCGGCCGCGATCGCCGCGTGATCCGAATCTTCGTGTCTGGTTGAAGGACTCAACCAGGCAGGTGCTTAATTCGATCTTTGTTTCGGTGACGGGCAATTTTCCGAGGCCGACTGCGCCGTTAGCTCGGCAGTTTCCGCCTCCAATCTGGCCATTCTGAGCAGGTACGAAAGGGTGCAAAGGTTCAGTTCGTCGGATAACTGAAGCAGTTGGTCGGTCATTTCCGATATGTACAGCAATTTGTCGCTGTTCGTTTCCATGTCTCGCACTCCGCGAACCTCCGAAGCCCAGGCCAAGTTAGGCAATTTCCCTGATGATGTCGTTTCGCTTCCGATGGAGATTGGCGCGCGCAACGGCATTCAGGTGAGGTCCTTTCCGTTGAATGACAGAAGGCAAGCCCGTTCGTTCGCTGATAGAGCGCAGCGTATCATGGCTGACATCGATAAGAGCGGCCATGGTCCAGGCGCCTTCGACAAGCCCGGGTAAGCCGAGGGGAGCGACCTTGAAGCCGGCGTCCTGAAATCGCGGCAACCACCACGTTTCCATAATCGCGCTGATCTTGGCAATGCCTTCAGCCAGGCAAAACTCCTGGACCGCTGCCATCAATTGTAGGTTGAGGTTGCCGTCTCGTCGGTCGCGAATGATGAAATATCGTGACCATTCCCAAATCAAAGGATCTGAAGGGCATCCCCTGACCTCAGCCAGATGAGGAAAAATCTCGCTCATCATCGACGGCTTCGTAGTGGGGTAGAGGCGGTGTCCGCCAACGACCCGGCGCCCCTCGAGCGCCAGCAGATAAATCGTATCTTCGTTGTCGAAACTGTCGATTTCGCGTCCATCCGGCTTGCGAAGGGCTTCCCATCGCCGCTCCTCGACGAAGATGTTGTGCCGCAGGCGAAAATGCTCTTCCAGGACGTCTTCATAGAGGTGACGGTTCGCGAAGGAAATTATGTGTATCATACAAGTCCCCCTGATCCCTTGAAGGCTCACGGAAACCTGTCCTGAAATCACGGAGTCGGATATTGGGAATTTTCCCAGTATTCCGCTGTCAGGGATTAATAATCTTGTTGCGGATCGCTATCGCGACCGTATGCGTTCGATTGACTGCGCCAAGCTTGCTGGCTGCATTTGCCAAATGCTGCTCGGCAGTCCGCTGGGTAATGTGCAAGATCTCTCCGATCTCCCACGCCGATTTGCCTTGCGATGCCCAGGCAACCACCTCGCGCTCCCGCCGCGTCAGCCGCGGCGTCGGATCGAGTGTCGGATGAAGTAGACGGCGAATACGATCAAAACTGTACATCGCCATCAGATGTAGCGCCGGTTTGCTGCGGACGTTGAGATCGAGATCGACCCCGCCGAGCGAAACCGCAGCTTCGTAACCGGTGAGCCCATGAATCGGCACGATGAAACCCCGTTGCATCCCAAAATCGATCGCGCGGCGCATGACTTCCGCAGCGCCCCGTTCTCTCTCTGGATCGTAGGGCGCCTCCGCCCATTCAAAGGGATGAATAGAGCGTCGGCAGTGACGGACGACGGGATCGACACGATCAAAATTGTTCTCGGTGTAAAGTTTGAACCATTCCGCGGGCCAACGCTTTGCCAACACCATCTCGGAAAAGTTCTGATCCGGATTGGGCAACCCTGTTACGATGATGGTTTCGAAGCCGAAGCGGCAGAACGCGCGCTCAAGAGCGTCCATTGCCGCCGGCACCTTGGAGTAGCCGTTCAACCCCTCGATGAAATCAAGCGCTTCCCGGCCATAGTCTACGCCAGGCATACGGGTCCCCCAGGTTGCTCCGATTGGCTGCCAGTGGCGTTTGTGCCATTCCTTTCTTGGCGTTCTCGGCATGGCAAGTCTACTTATGGTCGCATGATCGTCAAGTAATCATCCCAGACGCTTTCAGTGGAAGTATCGCCGCAAGGTACGCGAGGCCGCGGCTTCATAGCAATTGAAGCGTGCTCATGGGCGGAAGCAAGATATCTCGCGTGATCACTCCCGACGGATCACGCGAAACCTGAGCGCAAAGCTCTTTGACACGGTTGAAATTCCGTAGCTAGTGTCCCGGTTCTGACATTCGTATCCCATCGCCGCGGGCACTTTTACGAGTGTCAGAACCATGGGACACTCGCAACTATATGATTCTAGTGTGGCATTGACTCTGACGTTCTTTCGAAGGGCTCGCGGCAACAGTGAAAGGAACGTCAGGGTCGCCACACTAGCCGCCGATGCAGGCTCAGACCGGCTGCAGCCACCGCCTCGGATTTCAGTCTAGACGGTCTTGCCGGTGTGGCCATTTTGCTCGTCTCGCTCGATGTTTGTTTCGACCAAGCGGACGACAGGTCCAACCTTCGCTTCGGCTTTGTGATTAAGGGCTTCGACGTGTTCAACGACCCGAAGACGTTCCCAGTCGGATGCGAGGCTCTGGAACGCCCTTAGTAGCCGCAGGCCCAAGAGTGCTGAAAGTTCGGTTCCGGGTTGCAGGTGCGCCGGCATAGGGATGCTTCCTGGCTAGGATCCAATCATACGTCCTAAGGTAGAACATTGGAAGGCTGTTATCATCTGGTTGATCACTTCGCCAGCCGAGAAGAAAGCTATCAACGGCAGATTTTTGGAGTCGAACGAGGCGAGGGCTGCTGCCGGAACCGTCGAGTTCATCTGGACCGTAATCGGCGAGGCCTTGGCGGCCTGCGTGCCCGCGGAAGCCATCGAACCCTCGACAACGCTCGATATGCCTGCAGCCGCTCACGCACGAAGCAGAGCGCGCGTCAACAAAGAAGGCCTACGGATAACTGCGCAGCATCAGGCGGTCGGCGCGCACCTCCCAGCTTTCCAGCCGGTCGAGGAAGCTCATGCCGAGCAGGTTCGTCTTCATCTGTCCGTGCGGCACCACCAGCGCCGGTACCGAACGCTCCACAAGCCTGCCAATCGCCAGCCGATCGAGCGTCACGCGCGCCGCTTTGGTATGTCCGCCAGCGGTCTCGAGATCGACATCATAATCGAGCAATTCGAGCGGCAAGCCGACCGCCTTTGCCGACTCATAGGTCAGGACGACCGAAGTTGCGCCGGTGTCGACCACCATCGGCGTTGCGGCCCCGTTGATTTTGGCCGACAAGGCGAACTCACCGCCCTGGCCGCGCGAAATCTGCACGGTGCGCACGGTCCGCCGGGCAAGTAAATCCGCGACCGTGCTTTTGGCGCGGGCGATTTGGCCGGGATAGCCATAGGCCACCACCGCGCCGGCAGTCCCGATCAAAACGAAAAGTATGAGCAGAAAGCGGCTCACCGCAGGCCTCGCATGATCACTCGAGCGTCGAAGGAGTTGCTGCCGTCAGTGTTGCCAATCCCGCTTGCGCCATCCGCGCCGGCAACTGCGCCATGATTTCGCGCCGCTCGGCAGCGTCCATGCGGTGCCAGCGCGCAATCTCTGGCAGGGTTCGCCCGCAACCGAAACAGAGATTGGTTCTGGGATCCATCATGCAGACTGCGATACATGGCGTCTCGATGCTCATCTTTTGACAGTGAAACGATTTTTATTACTTGCCAAGCATCCCTCCTACAATCCGGTTCCGGCGCTCATGATCGGCTTGTGGCGGGGCCTGCGCTTGTCGCTGCTGCTCATGTTGGTATTTTCCGGTTGCAATGGCGGTGATTCCTCCGACATTGGCGCTAGGGCCGACATCACCCGCTCCGGCGGGAAGGTGATGATCACCTCGGTGCCGATGCGAAGTTTCGATTTCAGCGTGAATGTGCCGCCGTGCATGTCGATCAGGCTTTTTGCGATCGGCAATCCGAGGCCGGCGCCCTGTTCGGCGGATTTGATCGAATTGGAGCCCTGGCCGAAGGAGGCCAGCACAATCGGGATTTCATCTTCGGCGATGCCGGAGCCCGTATCCTTAACGCTGAGATATTGCCCGCCGGAAGCGGTCCATCCCGCCTTCAGCCAGATCTCGCCGCCTTGCGGGGTGAACTTGATCGAGTTCGACAGAAGATTGAGCACGATCTGGCGTATTGCGCGCTCGTCGCCCCAGATCCGCGGCATGTTCTGCTCGAACACCTCGTGAATGGCGATGCCGCGGCTTGAGGCGCGCAGCTTCAGCAAGTGATGACAGTCGGCGACGACGTGGACCAGCGACACCGCCTCTTCGTTGAGTTCGTAACGGCCGGCTTCGATGCGCGAAAGGTCGAGGATTTCGTTGATGAGATTGAGAAGGTGCACGCCCGAATTGTGAATGTCGGAGGAATATTCCTTGTAAACGGCAACGGCATGTGCGCCGAAGATCTCGCTTTTCATCACTTCGGAAAATCCGAGGATCGCATTCAGAGGGGTGCGCAATTCGTGGCTCATCTGGGCGAGGAAGCGCGATTTGGCGACATTGGCGGCTTCCGCGCGGTGGCGCGCCTCATCCGAGATCGCCTTGGCCTGCTCAAGCTCGCCGATCAACGCGTCCTTTTCCGCGCGCGCCTCCAGCGTTGCCAGCGTCGTCGAGTGCAGGCGATGGGCAAGCAACGCAAAATAACCCTCGGCGGCAAGCGCGAGCAGGGCGAGCACGTAATTGTCGAAGGTGCCGCTGAGCACGAAATTGAACGCAATCGCCGACGTCACCGGAGCGGTCGCCGCGAGCGCTGCGATCGGCAAACTCGCCGCGAGCATGCTCGACACCGCGATGACGAGCAGCATCAAAAACATCATCAGCGTGTTGGAGACCACATCAAAGCTTGCCGGATGGATCAGAAGCGCGGTCCAGCACAGGCCGTAGAGCAGGTCCAGCACGATGAATCGCGTTCGCCATTTGCGGGTTGCGGTGAGCGAGGGCGGCTCGGCGAGGAATTTGCCGCAGCTGCGGATGATCGCAATATGAATGCAGAGCATCCCGCAAGTCCACGCCGCGGCCGAGGCCGGCGGCATCCAGAAGCCGAACAACAGCCCGGTGGCTACCACCAGCAGCATGACGACGTAGGAGGCCGAGATGCGCGTCTGGGCGTATTGCCGGAGCAGCTCGCGATCGAAAGCGGGACGGGTTCCGCTGGTCGACGTTAACCGATCGCGCGCCTCGCGTACCCGCTGTGCGGCGGCGCGTCGATTGGGTGGCGGCGCCGCTGCCGGGAGTTCAGCCGGAAGCTGCACAACTTCGGGCTTTTCAGCGGGTTTACTCATCAAGCAACACAAATCCTGCCCGCCCGCCGCTCCACCAGTGCGAGCTTTTGCATTCTCTATCTGTGAGGCCAAATCCTTAAGAGGTGGCTTAGATAACTAAGGAATTACGTTAATGAGAGGTTAAGCTGACCTCTGCAGCAGGAGCAGAGCGAAGCGTAACTCTCTTGTCATGGCCGGGCTTGACCCGGCCATCCACGTCTTTGGTTTGCAAGATAAGGAAGCAGAAAGTGAATCACCGGGACAAGCCCGGTGATGACGGCTCCGATTTGCTGCGCCCATGCACGGTGGGTTCAATGCGACCTGCTTTTGGCCCTGCACTCGGCAAGAAAGACTTTCAAGTTCTCGGTGGGCGATTGACTCCGGCGGACCGTCTCGTCCGTAGGCAATGTTCGCCACTCCTTCCAGGCAAGCTCTCTCGATCGGATCGTCCGGCGTGTATTTATAGGAGATGGCTAAATCACCGAATGTCGATTGTTGCGTGCCAGCCGCGGCAGTATTCGGGATCGTGATCTCGAGCTCCCTTGCACTTAGCCACTTTAGAGCCATCGGTCTTGGCTGGCCGGAAGAAGGATCGTGCATCTCGAACACCAGCCGACGGCAGGCACGGAGTGTGGCGTCTCATTTGGGCGAGCGATCTCGACCGTATCGTCAACGTAGGTCGTTCCCAACCCTCCGCCGCAAACATTCTGATAGAAACGCGCAATCAACAAACCATCAGGGGAAACAGCCTCGGCGAACACTTGCCGTTGCTCACATCCACTCTCGCCAGGAGCGAACACCAAGTAGAAGCCGCCAAGGAGCGGTAGTCCAATGGCTGAGACGACTGCCAGTCCAACCGCAAGGAGACGAACCATGATTTCGGGCCATCCCCGCGGTATTGACTTATGCTGTTCTTGTCTCGGCTTAACTCTCCAGCCGCGCCAAAAGGCTCGAGGTATCCCAACGCTTGCCGCCCATTTTTTCGACTTCCGAATAGAACTGATCGACGAGCGCGCTGACCGGCAGATTGGCACCGTTGCGCCGCGCTTCTGCGATGCAGATCGACAGATCCTTGCGCATCCATTCGACCGCGAAGCCGAAATCGTATTTGCCCTCGTTCATTGTCTTGTAGCGGTTCTCCATCTGCCAGGACTGCGCGGCGCCCTTGGAGATGGTGTCGATCACGGCGGCAACGTCGAGCCCTGATTTCTTGGCGAAATGGATGCCTTCCGAAAGACCCTGAACCAGCCCGGCGATGCAAATCTGGTTGACCATCTTGGTCAGCTGGCCCGAACCTGCCGCGCCCAGGCGCCTGCACATCCTCGCATAGGCCGCGATGACCGGCTCGGCGGAGGCATAGGCGTCCTCGCTGCCGCCGCACATGACGGTCAAGACGCCATTCTCGGCGCCGGCCTGGCCGCCCGACACCGGCGCATCGACAAACTTGAAGCCCAGCTTCTTTGCTTCTGCGTCGAGTTCGCGCGCGACTTCGGCCGAGGCCGTGGTGTGGTCGACGAAAGTGGCGCCCTTCTTCATTCCGGCGAATGCGCCGTCCGCGCCAAGCGTGATGGCACGCAAGTCATTGTCGTTGCCGACGCAGGCCATGACAAAGTCCTGGCCTTCCGCGGCCGCCTTCGGCGTCGGTGCGGTGCGTCCCTTGAATTTCTCCGCCCACGCCTTGGCTTTGGCACCCGTCCTGTTGAAGACCGTTACATCATGGCCGCCCTTGACGACCAGATGCCCTGCCATGGGGAAACCCATGACGCCGAGACCGAGAAAAGCGACTTTAGCCATTTGTGCAACCCTGAGATTTCGCCGGCGCATTGGACTTCGCCGGACATTGTGCTGAAGAGGGGACCCGCACCATAGAGCGTGCCGCTCGAACAGCAACGCCCCTGTTTGGCGGGCGGGCGTGGTTTTATGCTAGGATCAGCCGATAGTCGAGATTTCAGCAAATAAAGGGAGAGACACCACATGGCCATGAGCGTAGGCGTGCTTGACCATTTCAACATCCGGACCCGCAAGCTCGGCGAAACCGTTCGCTTCTATGAGGACATTTTGGGCCTGGAGAACGGCGACCGGCCGAATTTTGCCTTTCCCGGAGCTTGGATGTACAGCGAAGGCAAGCCGGTGGTCCATCTGGTCGATATTTCGCCAACCGATGAGCCGCAAAAGCCCGATTCCGGCGTTGTCCATCACGTCGCCTTCGTCAGCCGCGGGTTCGCCGCCATGAAAGATCGGCTGAAGTCCAAGGGGATGCCGTTCGACGCAAGGCAGGTTCCGGGCGGCGAGCTCTGGCAGATCTTCGTCAATGACCCCAATGGCGTTCTGATCGAGCTGAACTACGAGGCCGCCAAGGAGCAGGGCACAGGATCTGCGCCCCGCGAACGAGCCGAGGACATGGGCAGGAGGTAGCCTCTCGAGCGCGACCGCTCTGGTCCCGCCCGAGCTGAAGTTCCCTCACCGCATGCGGCAAGTTCTTCCGAGGGACTGGTGTTGCTGAGAGGGATGGCGAACTTCGGAGAGTGGGCGCTGGGCTCGCATCGGGATGTGACGAGGAGATGCGCGGTGGGTGTAACGCAGCAACAGGTACTCGATGCTCTTGCCAGGGTGGCCTCGCCCCGCGGTGTCGCCCTGACTAATGCCGGAGTGCTGTCGCCGATCACGGTCAACGACGGCAAGGTATTCTTCTCGATCAACGTCGACGCTGCTGAGGCGCGCGCCTGGGAGAGCGTGCGCGCCTCGGCCGAGACGGCCGTGCGCGCTGTCCCAGGTGTCAGCGTGGCCATGGTCGCGCTGACCGCCGAGCGCAAACCCGGCGCTGCTGCAGCGCCACCGCAGCGGCCCACGCAAGGCGTGCCGAACGTTTCGGCCCACCGAGCCCCACAAGGTGGGCAATCGCCGATGTCGAGGCAGGCGGAAATTTCAGGCGTTTCCGCGGTGATCGCCGTGGCTTCCGGCAAGGGCGGGGTTGGCAAATCGACTACCGCGCTCAATCTGGCGCTGGGCCTGCGTGACCTCGGTTTGCGCGTCGGGCTGCTCGATGCCGACATCTACGGCCCCTCGGTGCCGAGATTGACCGGCATCCACGAGAAGCCGCATCTCGATGACAACAGGAAGATGATTCCGATTCTGCGGTTCGGCCTTTCGATCATGTCGATCGGCTTTCTCGTCGAAGAGGACACCGCGATGATCTGGCGCGGGCCGATGGTGATGTCGGCCATCACGCAGATGCTGCGGGATGTGGCGTGGGGCACGCTTGATGTTCTGGTGGTGGATATGCCGCCGGGCACCGGCGACGCCCAGCTTACGCTTGCACAAAACGTCCCGCTCAAGGGCGCCATCATCATCTCGACACCGCAGGATCTGTCGCTGATCGATGCGAGACGTGGGTTGGCGATGTTTAGGAAGGTCAACGTGCCCGTGCTCGGCATCGTCGAAAACATGAGCTATTTTCAGTGTCCGCACTGCGGTACCAAGTCCGACATCTTCGGTCACGGCGGGGCACGGCACGAGGCCGAACGGCTTGGCGTGCCGTTCCTCGGCGAAATCCCGCTGCATATCTCGATCCGGACCACGTCGGATGCAGGGACACCGGTGGTCGAGAGCGAGCCGAACGGGCCCTACGCGGCGATTTACCGGGCGATCGGCGCCAAGGTGCGCGATCAGCTCAAGGGCGTCATTGCTGCGGCCTGAGCAAATCCGCCCGTGAGCATATGCGACTTTCGTTTAATAAAATTCGCGACAGCGGGTGCCGCAGGAAGGCGCCGAGCTTTCCGAAAATGACCGCAACCCATGCCTTCGTCGCGTTTTCGCCTGTCCTCCATCCGTGTTAAAGCCCCCGTTCTGATGCCGTCGAATCCGAAGTTCGCACGCGACTGAAGCGTCTTTTTCCGGCGCACTTCGGATCCGAAAGGTACGGGGGGCCCTGTGATTTTGGTGTGGTCTTGATTGAGAAGTTCTCTTGACGGACGTGCTGCACTGAGGAAGAGAACTTCTGAACCACTGCCTCCGAGCCTTCGGTTGTTACTGAAATCGCCTTCCGAATGAAAAGATGAAGACGGGAAACGTCCCTACAGGAGATGTCTTGATGAAGCGTCGTGATTTTTTGAAAGTTTCAGCGGCAGGTGCCGCGGCAACAGCCGTGGCCGCGCCGGCAATTGCGCAATCCTCGCCGGAGATCAAGTGGCGCCTGACGTCAAGTTTTCCAAAGTCGCTCGACACGATTTACGGTGGTGCTGCGGAATTCGCCAAATACGTCGCGGAAATGACCGATAACAAGTTTCAGATACAGGTATTTGCCGCGGGCGAGATCGTTCCTGGTTTGCAGGCGCTGGATGCGACTTCAAATGGCACCATCGAGATGTGCCACACCGTGTCTTATTACTACGTCGGCAAGGACCCGACCTTTGCGATCTATGCCTCGGTGCCGTTCGGCCTCAACGCGCGCCAGCAGAATTCCTGGTGGTACCAGGGCGGCGGGCTGGAGCTTGGAAACGAGTTCTTCAAGAAGTTCGGCGTGGTCGGCTTCGCCTGTGGCAACACCGGCACCCAGATGGGCGGCTGGTTCCGCAAGGAGATCAAGAGCGTTGCCGATCTCTCTGGATTGAAATTCCGCATCGGCGGCATTGCCGGTCAGGTGCTGCAGAAGGTCGGCGTGGTGCCACAGCAGCTCGCGGGCGGCGATATCTATCCGGCGCTCGAAAAGGGCACCATCGACGCGGCCGAGTGGGTCGGACCGTATGACGACGAGAAGCTCGGCTTCCAGAAGGTCGCTAAATATTACTACTATCCCGGCTTCTGGGAGGGCGGTCCGATGGTGCACGCCTTCTGCAATCTCGAGAAATGGAATTCTCTGCCGAAGAATTACCAGGCGATCATCCACAACGCTACCGCCAATGCGAACAGCTGGATGGCCGCGCGCTATGACATGCAGAATCCTGCGGCGTTGAAGCGGCTGGTGGCCGGCGGAACGCAGCTTCGCCCCTTCACCAACGAGGTGCTGGAAGCCTGCCTGAAGGCGACCAACGAATTGTGGGCGGAAATTTCTGCAAAGAATCCCGACTTCAAGAAATCGATCGATGCGATGCAGGCCTATCGCTCGGACCAGTATCTGTGGTGGCAGGTTGCCGAATACACTTTCGACAGCTTCATGATCCGCTCGCGCACCCGCGGCTGATTGCCCGACCAATGGCCGATTCCAAGCCCGGCTCCGTGTGAAGCCAGGCTTTTTCGCGCTGCGGTAGTCCATTCGACGCATGGAAATCCGAAACGGGATGTTCCATGCTGCTCGCGACAGGGCCTCGATAAGAAGGCTTTCCAACAGATGACATCACCAAGGGAAGGGAATTCAATGAAGCGTCGAGACTTTATCAAGGTCACCGGGATGGGCGTCGCAGGCGCCGCAACCATCGCAGCACCCGCGATTGCGCAATCGATGCCGGAGATCAAATGGCGGATGACGACGAGCTGGCCGAAATCGCTCGATACGCTGCATGGCGGCGCGGAGATAATGGCAAAGGTGGTCGGAGAGGCCACCGATAACAAATTCCAGATCCAAACCTTTGCGGCCGGAGAAATCGTCCCGGGCCTGCAGGTGCTCGACGCCGTGCAGAACGCCACCGTCGAGATGGGACACACCGCATCCTATTACTACTACGGGAAGGACGCGACCTTCACCTTCGGCTCGTCGATTCCGTTCGGCCCTGGCATGCGCCTCAACCAGGCCTGGTATACGCTCGGCGGCGGCAGGGAAGTCCTCAACGAGTTCTACAAAAACTACAATGTCATCTCGCTGCTCGCCGGCAACACCGGGTGTCAGATGGGCGGCTGGTTCCGCAAGGAGGTCACGAGCGTCGATGATCTCAAGGGTCTGAAATTCCGTATCGGTGGTTTTGCAGGGCGCGTGCTGCAAAAACTCGGCTGTGTGCCGCAGCAGCTCGCCGGCGGCGACATCTATCCGGCACTGGAAAAAGGCACGATCGACGGTGCCGAATGGGTCGGACCCTATGACGACGAGAGGCTCGGCTTCTACAAGGTTGCGCCCCATTACTATTTCCCGGGTTGGTGGGAGGGCGGTCCTATGCTTCTGGCGATCGTCAACCTCGACAAGTGGAATGCGCTGCCGAAATCCTATCAGAGCCTGCTCGAGCAGGCGGGTCACTACGCCAACAACTGGATGATGGCGAAATACGATGCGCAAAATCCGACGGCGCTGCGCAAGCTGCTGGCGAACGGCGCCAAGCTGCACGCTTTCCCGCCACAGGTAATGGAAGCTTCCTTCCGCGCTGCCAAGGAATTGCACAGCGAGGTTTCGGCGACAAATGCGAATTTCAAGAAGGCCTATGATTCGCTGACGGCATTTTCGAACAACGGCTATCAGTGGTTCCAGGTCGCCGAAGTCGGTTACGACAACTTCATGGCACGCCACTCGCAGAGCTGAAGCGCGAGATCATTGGCGCGTGTGATCAACGGTGCATTTCCGCTTTCTATGGGGCGGACATGCCTCAGACAGACAGTGTTTTTCCGACACTCCTCGGCATGACCGTGAGGAGTGCTGCGTGCGCCTCACACCGGCAGCGCCGGTGAATATTTTACCTGGCTGAGCGCGAAGCTCGATTCGATCGAGGCGATGCCGTCGAGCCGCGTCAGCTTGTTTTTCAGGAATGCTTCATACGACGAGAGGTCGGCGGCGACGACGCGCAGCAGATAATCGCGATTTCCCGTCATCAGGTAGCATTCGAGAACCTCGTCCCATTTCGAGATGGCCCGCGCAAAGCGGTTAAGGTCTTCCTCCTTTTGCCGCGCGAGCTTGATCGAGATGAATACGCTGACATGCAAGCCTAACGATTTCTGGTCGACGGTTGCGATATAGCGCGTGATGACGCCGCGCTGCTCGAGCAATTTTACCCGGCGGTGACAAGGCGAGACCGACAGGCCGACTTTTTCGGCCAGTTCGGCCATGGTGGTGCGGCTGTCGGCCTGCAACAGGCTGAGAATCTTGCGATCGATGGCATCTAACGCTGGCATTGGAATGGACTCTGTCCTAGCGGCTTACGACTGGTAAAATATCCCAATCTTGCCGAGTACGTCGCTAGAAAATTGAGAATTTTGCCGAAAGCGGGCGCGGTAACATCGCGCTCCTAGAACCTTTTCGGTTTTGATTGAATCAGAACCGAGGCTCTAATCTTTTGTTTTGACGCGTTTTCTTCACGCGAACCGGTATCCACTTCGCTCGAAAACGCCCTAGCGGCGCGAGCTTCGGGTTTTTTGTCCGGTTATGTCAAAAGAGCGAAATTGCGATATCGGTCATCGTGAGGTGCAGCGCGACGACCCGCGTCGCTCGACTCATGTGAGCTGTGGCGCGCCTGGAGTCAGCCGAAGCGTGCTTACGCAAAGACAGGAGCGATCCAGTCCTTCAATACTGGATTGCTTCGCTGGCGCTCGCAATTGTGCCCGCCGCCGGGCTGGATTCGATCAGCGAATTAGTGAACATGCACAGCAATGACGGCTCGTTTATACGCCCGCTGTCTTTCCTTGCCATTCCACCTACTGCTTCGGCTGACCAAAATCGAGCGGTGGCAAATCGATTTGTGGAACATCGATCTTGATCTGGTTCAAATCGACGTTGGCCGGCTTGTCGAGCAGGGCAGTCACCGTGATCGGGAAAGCGATGACGAGCGCGACCATGATCGCCTGCAATCCGACCCAGGGTAGCGCCCCCCAATAGATGTCCGAGCTCTTGACCTCCTTCGGGGCCACGCCACGCAGATAGAACAGCGCGAAGCCGAAGGGCGGATGCATGAACGAGGTCTGCATGTTCACGCAGAGCATGACGCCGAACCAGATCAGCGCGGCATCCGCCCCGACCACCGGTGCCAGGACCTTCTGTGCGATCGGCGCGATCATCGGCAGGACGATGAAGGCGATCTCGAAGAAATCCAGGAAGAAGGCCAAGAAGAAGATGAACAGGTTGATGAAGATCAGGAATCCCCAAACGCCGCCGGGCAGTGAGGTGAGCATGTTTTCGAGCCACACGCCGCCGGAGACACCGAGGAACACCACGGAGAAACAAGTCGAACCGATCAGGATGAACACCACCATGGTCGTGATGCGCATGGTCGTCTCGTAGCCCTGCTTGATTAGGTCGCGCAGTTCAGGAATGCGCACCGCCTCCAGGCAGATCCACAGCACCGCAAGGTAGGTTATGGCAAAGGCGGCCTTGAAGATCAGCCCTTCGGTGAAGAAGATCCCGACGACGGTGCCGATGCCGCCGGCGATCACGCCGATGACGAGCATCTTGCGCCCCGTCGCGGTGAACTCCTTGTTGTGAATGGCCGCGAGCACGGCCGCGCCGACCGCGCCCATGGCGCCGGCTTCGGTTGGTGTGGCGAGGCCCATCATCATCGTGCCCAGCACGATAAAGATCAAGACGGCGGACGGGATGATGCCGAGCAGGCATTTCTTCCACAGTGCCCAGCCGGTCAGGGTGCGCGCTTCCTTCGGCACAGGCGGCAGGTGACTGGGTTTGAAGACGCCCAGCAGGAAGGTGTAACCGGCAAACAGCAGGATCTGGAAAACCGATGGCCCCCACGCGCCGAGATACATGTCGCCGACCGACTTGCCGAGCTGGTCGGCGAGCACGATCAGCACCAGCGACGGCGGCACCAGCTGGGTGATGGTGCCCGAGGCCGCCAGAACGCCCGTGATGTAGCGCATGTTGTAGCCATAGCGGATCATCACCGGCATCGAGATCAGCGCCATGGCGATGACCTGTGCCGCCACCGTTCCGGTGATGGCACCGAGAATGAAGCCGACGATGATCACGGAATAGCCGAGCCCGCCGCGGATCGGGCCGAACAGCTGGCCCATGGAATCCAGCATGTCTTCGGCAAGTCCGCACCGCTCGAGGATCGCGCCCATGAAGGTGAAGAACGGAATCGCGAGCAGAAGTTCGTTGGAAAGCACGCTGCCGAATACGCGGCCCGGAATCGCCTGGAGGAAATTCAGGTCAAAGAAACCGAGATGGATTGCGAGAAAGCCGAACGACAGCCCCATCGCCGCAAGCGTAAAGGCCACCGGGAAGCCGATGAGCATGGAGATGACCAGGCCGCCGAACATCAGCGGTGGCATCGTTTGCAAGGTTATCATTGCGTCGGCCTCTCGTATTTCGCATCGATCGTGACCTCACCTTGCAGAGCGGCGATGCGCTTGATGACCTCGGAGACGCCCTGGAACGCGAGCATGACGAAGCCGGCCGGAATCACGAATTTGATCGGCCAGCGGATCAGGCCGCCGGCATTGCCGGACATTTCGCCGACATTGTAGGCCTGCATGAAGAAGGGCCAGGACAGATAGGCGAGCAGCAGACAGGCCGGAATCAGGAAAAACAGCGTGCCGATCATATCGAGCCAGAGCTGTCCGCGCTCGGAGAGAAACAGGTAAAAGATTTCGACGCGAACATGTTCATTGCGTTTGAAAGTGTAGGACGCGCCGAACATCACCAGAACGGCGAACATGTACCATTGCAGCTCAAGCCAGCCATTCGAACTGTAGCCGAAGGCATAGCGGATCATGGCATTGGCGGCGCTCACGACACACGAGGCCAGGACTAACAAATTGCAGATGTAGCCGATCTTTTCGTTGAATACGTCGATCGCTGCGCTGAATGCAAGCAATGGGCGCATGGCGTTACCCCCGGCGGCCGTCACGCTGCGCCTGCTGTCGCAATGGACACGGCTTCAAAACCGCGCACGACGCTGCGGCTCACTTCCAAGAGCGAATGCAACAATCGTCCTCCCCAGTGGCGCCCGTGCCGTCTTGACTGGCCGAGTCCCGCGGCCAGCGGCTTATCGAGCGCGAAAAGTGACAGTGTCGAGGGCACCATTTCAGCGCCACGTGGCGCCGTCAATTGGAAAATGCGACAATTCGCCGTGAGACTAGCTTGGAAATCGAAACCGATGGGCGCGCTGGATCAGCCGCCGGTAACGCTCATATGGCGATTAACGCTCGGGCGATTATGCCTGCGATCGATGATGAAATCATGCCCCTTCGGCTTGAGCCCGATGGCGCGGTCAATTGTCGCGCTCAACAACTCGTTGTCGGCGGAGGCCCGCAGTGGCTTGCGCAAATCGGACGCGTCCTCGTGGCCAAGGCAGGTATGCAGCGTGCCAGTGCAGGTGATCCGCACCCGATTGCAGGATTCGCAGAAATTATGAGTCATCGGCGTGATGAAGCCAAGCTTGCCACCGGTCTCGTCGACCCGAACGTAGCGCGCAGGCCCGCCCGTGGTCTCCTCGAGGTCGGTCAGCGTGTATTGCTTGGCCAGCCGCGCGCGAACCAGCGACAGCGGCACATATTGATCGATGCGGCCGGCGCCAATGTCGCCCATCGGCATGACCTCGATCAACGTCAGCCCCATACCCTTGCCGTGGGCCCACTCCATCAGCGAGGGGATTTCTTCCTCATTCATTCCCTTAAGCGCCACCGCATTGATCTTCACCGCCAGCCCCGCCGCGCGCGCTGCCTCGATGCCTGCCAAAACCTTGTCGAGGTCGCCCCAGCGGGTGATGGCGCGGAATTTGGCTGCATCCAGCGTATCCAGCGATATGTTGATCCGCCGCACGCCGCAGTCCCGCAGTTCGCCGGCAAAGCGGGCAAGCTGGGAACCATTGGTCGTCAGTGTCAGTTCGTTGAGTGCGCCGGTTTCCAGATGCCGCGACAGCGAGCGCACCAGCGCCATCACGTTTCGCCGCACCAGCGGTTCGCCACCGGTCAGGCGGAGCTTGCGCACGCCCTTGGCGATGAAGGCCGAGCATAGCCGGTCGAGTTCCTCCAGCGTCAGCAGATCTGCCTTCGGCAGGAAGGTCATGTCCTCAGACATGCAATAGAAGCAGCGCAGGTCGCAACGATCGGTAACCGACACCCGCAGATAACTGATCGTCCGCCCGAAGGGATCGGTCATCGGGCGCGACAATGAAGAGGGGGAACTCGATGGGAATGCGGTCATGTCGGATTGCCTTGCGCGCGATCAGCAAAGGCCGCGCAACGACCTCAATCTAGGCACGTTGCAGGGTCTACACAATCCGTGAATTTGACATGTGTGGCGCAAGGCGGATCAGCGGGTCGACTGGGCCGGGACCGCCTGGCCGACATCCGGGAATGGCGAGGCTGCCGCGGCGGGTGCCGCAGCTTCCTGGGGCTTTTTCACCCTCTTCGGCCGCATCGGCTTGCTTGGTTTCGCAGGCGTAGCCGGTTGCAGTTGCGCTATCACTGGGTTGGGGTCGACCTTGGTCGTTGCCGACGTCAGCAGATCGCCGGGCGTTTTGGTAACCTGCACCGCGACCGTCGCCGGCTGGAACTGGTTCATGGCGTAATTGACCGTGAAACCGCCCTCGGGAGGCGTGATGGTGATGGAGCAGGGGGTCTTGCAGCCTGGCCCGATCGAAGTCTTGGCTTCTGCGCCCGGCGGTGTCGACTCAAGTTGGAGCCGCACAGTTGGCGGAGCCGACTGGAAGTAACTGGTCAAGGAATCCGTCGAAAAGGACGAGCAGCCGGCCAAGCTCAATCCCATTGCGGCAATCGCGATGACACGGCGCATGATCGACCCGTCACTGGAGGTCATGATCCGATCGGGTTTGGTCGGATCAAGATCCCAAAATCTTGTGAGCATAGTCGTTTTGCAAAGTCCGCCTGACGCGATCACTCGTGTGCGCGTCTCGATCAGTATCAATTGCGGCCCTGCCGCGCCCACATTCCCATACCGACCATAGGGGCCTCGACACACTCACGCAACCGATGAGGTTAATTGTTGGTTAACGCTGATCGAATAAGAGAAGTTAATATAATTATCTCAGCTGCTTATACGGAAATATTGCGGTTGACCGTTATGCTTTCGACAGCCTCCCGCAATTCGCTCATATGTTTGATCGAGCGATCCGGTTTGAGTTCCGCGATCGGAACATCGCTGTAGCCGAATTCGACGCCGATGACGGGGACACCGGCGCGGCGCGCGACGCCGATATCAGTTCCGGCATCGCCGACCATGATCGCCGACAACACGTTGCCGCCAGCGCGGGCGACCGTCTGCTGCAAAATCGCAGGATCGGGCTTGGCGACGCCGAACGTGTCGGCGCCGCAGATGGCGGCGAAGCGAGAGTTCAATCCGAGCCGGTCCAACAGGAGTTTCGACAGCCACTCGAGCTTGTTGGTGCAGACCGCAAGGCGATAGCCACGCGCAGCAAGCTCGTCGAGCGCGCTCTCCAGGCCATCGAAGGGGCGTGAAGCATCGGCGATGTGCTCGGCATAATAGGCGATGAAGTCTTGGGTCAGGCGCGTAATGTCGGAGGTTGAGGCGGCGCGGCCCTCCAATTCCAGGCCGCGTTCGATCAGCTTGCGGGCGCCTGCGCCGATCATGTTGCGCGCGGAATGAAGTGGTACCGGCGGCAGGCCCTCGCGGCCGAGCACGAAATTGAGCGCGCTGATCAGGTCGGGCGCCGTATCCACAAGGGTGCCGTCGAGATCGAACACGACGGTGCGGGCAAGGGTCATCCGAGATCGCTAGCGGGAGGCGGCCGATCATGCAAGATGGACAAGCTAAACTTTTGTGCAAACGCGGTAGACGTGGAGGAACGCGTGAAGGAATTTTCCGGTAAGACGGCATTCGTAACCGGCGGGGCATCCGGAATCGGCTTTGCGCTTGGGCGCGCCTTCGCGGAAGCGGGCATGAACGTGATGCTTGCCGATATCGAGACGGGTGCGCTCGATTCAACCGTGAAGAGTATGAGCCACTATGGTTCGAAGGTGCGCGGCGTCGTCTGCGATGTTACCGATCCCGGAAGCGTCGAGGAGGCGGCGAAGGCTGCTTTTCATGCATTCGGCCGCGTGCATGTGGTCTGTAACAACGCTGGCGTCGCCGCCGGCGGCGGCATCGACGACATTTCGCTGGACAATTGGCGATGGGTGATCGACGTCAATTTATTGGGGGTATTGCACGGCATTCGCACCTTCCTACCGCACATCCGTTCGCACGGCGAAGGCGGCCACATCGTTAACACCGCGTCGATGGCCGGAATGAACAGCGGTCTCGGCTTCAGCCCCTACGCCGCAACCAAATTTGCCGTGGTCGCGATGTCGGAAGGGCTTTGGATGCACCTTAAGCCGCACGGCATCGGGGTCAGTGTGCTCTGCCCGAGCTTTGTGCGCACCCGCATCGGCGAGAGCGGACGCAACCGCCAGCCGCGCTACGGCGAGACGCCGCGGCTCGACCCCGCGAGTCCGGCCGGCATGATGGTCACTGAGATCGCACGGCGGCTGGATGCGGGGCTCGACCCCTCGGACGTCGCGGCGCGCGTGCTTTCAGCGATCCTGAAGGGCGAACTCTATGTGTTCACGCATCCGAACATGCGCGAGGAGGTCGATGAGCGGTTCGCCGCCATCCAGGCGGCAATGGATAGGGTGACCGCGCCCTAACCAAAAGTCACGGCGGGTGCTATTGGCGCTATTCTCCGCCCTAAAACGAAGCTAGAAGTCGGCTCCGGACCGCGCGACCAGGCCGCGGGTCGACAAGGATTGCGCGCACGTGAGCATGGACGAACTGAAACGACAGGCGGCGGCGCGCGCGCTCGATTTCGTGCAGGGCGGCATGAGGCTGGGCCTGGGCACCGGATCGACCGCGAAGCATTTCGTCGAGCTTTTGGGTGCGCGGGTGCGCGACGGGCTTGATGTCACCGGCGTGCCGACTTCGGAGGCGACGCGCGCTGACGCGATCCGCTGCGGCATTCGCCTGACGACGCTGGACGAGATCGACCACCTCGATCTGACCGTGGACGGCGCCGACGAAATCGACCCCGACCTCAACCTGATCAAGGGCGGCGGCGGGGCGCTTCTGCGGGAGAAGATCGTCGCCGCCGCTTCCGACCGGATGATCGTGATCGCCGACAATTCCAAATGGGTCAAAATGCTCGGCCGCTTTCCGCTGCCCATCGAGGTCATTCCGTTCGGCCTCGGCGCGACGCAGCGGGCCATTGGAAAAGCGTTTGCGGAATGCGGCATTTCCGGCCAAATGGCGGTCAGAAAAAGCCCGGACGGTCACGTTTTCGTCACCGATGGTGGCCACTGGATCGTCGATGCCCATCTCGGACGCATCACGGACCC
>Ga0307474_10000696_pt1 | contig 24062 bp, 18 predicted proteins | sample atmos_gasesECM1C_2_FD_203312 | JGI IMG/M metagenome (GOLD analysis project Ga0307474, IMG submission 203312) | Hardwood forest soil microbial communities from Morgan-Monroe State Forest, Indiana, United States - atmos_gasesECM1C_05 | ecosystem: Environmental > Terrestrial > Soil > Temperate... | reverse complement strand
GGTATCGACGTTTCTGGCCCATAACGGGCAGAACATCCTCGACGCCCAGCAGTTCAACGACGTCGAGACCGGACATTTCTTCATGCGGGTGGTGTTCAACGCCGCCGATCTCGCCGTCAATCTGGCAGCGCTGCAAACCGGCTTCACGGCGATTGCGGACCGCTTCGGCATGGACTGGCAGATGCGCGACCGCGCCGCTAGGCGGCGCGTGATGCTCCTGGTGTCGAAATCCGATCATTGCCTGGCCGATATTCTCTACCGCTGGCGCACTGGTGAGCTGGAAATGATCCCGACCGCGATCGTCTCCAACCATCCGCGCGACACTTATGCCAGTCTCGATTTCGGCGACATTCCCTTTCACCATTTCCCCGTCGCGAAGGAGACGAGGGGCGAGCAGGAGGCCGCGATCTGGAATCTGGTCAACCAGACCGGGACCGACCTTGTCGTGCTGGCGCGCTACATGCAGATCCTGTCGGACGAAATGTCCTCAAAACTCGCCGGTCGCTGCATCAATATCCATCATTCCTTCCTGCCGGGCTTCAAAGGTGCGCGGCCCTATCATCAGGCCCATGAGCGCGGCGTCAAACTGATCGGCGCCACCGCCCATTATGTCACGAGCGACCTCGATGAGGGGCCGATCATCGACCAGGACGTCGAGCGCATCAGCCACCGCGATACGCCGGACGATCTCGTGCGCAAGGGGCGCGACATCGAACGGCGCGTGCTGGCGCGCGCCATCCGCTATCATCTCGAGGATCGCGTGATCCTCAATGGCCGCAAGACCGTGGTGTTCATGGATTGAGGGAAAAATCCGGCCTCGACGACCAAAAGCGAGATTATTTTAAAGCGATCTGTCAGTAGAACTCGGTTTACCTCTCCCCGTTGTTGGGGAGAGGTCGGATCGCGTCATTAGACGCGATCCGGGTGAGGGGGTATTGCCCTCACGAGAGACCGTAACCCTTCACCCTAACCCTCTCCCATCGAAGTCGGATTTATCCGACTTCGAAAGTTGAAAATGCCTAACTCGGGTAAACCCGAGTTAGGTGGGAGAGGGAACGCAAAAAACAGATGCAGCGCCGCGCGACCAGCGCCGCGACGTGCATGGTTCTGCTATAAATTTCTCCATGATGACCGGAATTGCCGGAACGGCACTGAACGACCCGCGGCGCCGCGTTGTGGTGGGATTCCTTATCGCCGCCATGATCGTCGGAGTTTTCGTGATCCTGCTGGGGCTCCTCGGCGACTTCCTGATCGACTGGATGTGGTTCTCCTCGATCGGCTACGCGCAGGTCTTTTGGACGACGATTGGTGCGAAGGCGGCAGTTTTCTCCGTCGTTTTTGCGGCGACCGCCATCGCTTTATGGGCGAACGCCTGGCTTGCGCTTAAAAAAGCCGGGCGTCGAAGCAGGCTTCCCGCTGGCTTCGACCCAACGCTCGCGGCCGCTGTTGCGCAGCCCGATCCGTTCGAATTCATCCGCGAACGGCTTCCATGGCCGGGCGTGATTGCCGCCAGTGCCGGTCTCATCGCTCTTTTTGTCGCTTGGGGAGAAAGCGGCAACTGGAGCACCGTTCTGCGGTACCTTTATCAAGCGTCCTACGGCACCAACGATCCAGTGTACGAGAACGATATCGGCTTTTATTTCTTTTCCCTGCCTGCCTTTGTCGTCGTCAAAAATTGGGCGCTGCTCACGCTCTTTGTGGCCGCACTATTCGCCGGATTTGTCTATTGGGTGCATGGCGACATCGAGTACCAGGCCCAGCGAAGGTCGATATCGCCGACAGCGATCTGCCACGGCTCCGCGCTTCTTGGCCTGTTCTTTGCCGTGAAGGCATGGTCTTACGGACTTGATCGCTACCTTCTGCTGTTCGGGGACAACGGCGTGGTGGTCGGCGCAAGCTACACCGACATCCATGTGCAGCTGCCGGTGCTGTGGTTATTGATCGCGCTTTCGATCGTCGCCGCACTCGCGGCATGGGCGAACATGTGGGTGCGTACCTATCGGCTTCCGGCCGCGGCGATAGTGCTGCTGTTTGGCGGCGCCTTCCTGCTATCAGGCCTGATCCCCGGATTGTTTCAGCGATTCTACGTCAAACCGAGCGAATTGGAGTGGGAGCGGCCCTACATCGAGCGCAACATCGCGCTGACCCGCGAGGCCTACAATCTCAATCGGATCACGCCGAAGCCGTTTCCCGCCGAACAGAACCTGACCTTCGCCACACTGGCAGCCAACAAGGCCACGATCGAAAATATAAGATTGTGGGACTGGCAACCGCTGGCCGATACCTACGCCCAGCTGCAGGAGATCCGCACCTATTACAGGCTGCGCGATCTCGACGTCGATCGTTACTGGCTTAACGGCACCTACCAGAGCGTGTTGCTCTCGGCGCGCGAGCTGAATTCCTCGCTGCTGCCACCTAACGCACAGACTTGGGTCAACCGCCACATCCTGTTCACGCACGGCAATGGGGCGGTGATGAGTCCGGTAACCCAGAAGAGCGCTGAAGGGCTTCCGCTGCTTTACCTGCGCGATATTCCTCCGGTTGCGCGCGGCGGCCCCGAAATCCGCGAGCCGCGTATCTACTACGGCGAAGAAAGCAACGACTATGTCATCGTCAAGGGAACAGTGCCGGAATTCGACTATCCGAAGGGGAAGGACAACGTCTACGCTTTCTATGACGGCTCCGGCGGCATCCCGATGTCGGGAATGGTGCGGAGATTGATCTTCGCCCACCATTTCAACGACGTGAACCTGATGCTTTCGGATTATGTCACCGATGGCAGCCGAATAATGATTCGGCGCAACATCCAGGAACGGGTAGCCACCATCGCCCCGTTCCTCCGCCTCGATCGCGACCCCTATCTGGTCATCAGCGAGGGCCGGATGTTCTGGATACAGGACGCCTACACGACGAGCGATTATTTCCCCTATGCACAGCCCGTGCCCGGCCTCGACCTCAACTACATCCGCAATTCGGTGAAGATCGTGATCGATGCCTATAACGGCACAGTCGATTTTTACCTGATGGATTCGGCCGACCCGATCGCTGCTACCTATCAGCGAATCTTCCCCGGACTATTCAAGCCGTTCGCGGTCATGCCGCCCGATCTGCAAAAGCACATTCGATATCCGGAGGATCTCTTCCGCGTTCAGGCGCGGCTTTTCCAGACCTACCACATGGAATCTGCGGATGTTTTCTACAATCGCGAGGACCTTTGGCAATTTCCACGCCAGCCGGCTGGCGACGGTGTCTCTTCATTGGATGGCGTTACTCCGATGGTCCCTTACTACATCATCATGCGGCTGCCTGGAGAAGCGCAGGCCGAATTCTTCATCATGATCCCGATGGTGCCAAGCCGCCGCGACAACATGATCGCGTGGCTTGCCGCCCGCTGCGATGCGCCCGGCTACGGCAAGCTGATCGTGTACGAATTTCCCAAGGAGAAGCTGGTCTACGGACCGTTCCAGATCGAGGCGAGAATCCATCAGAACACCGAGATCTCCCAGCAGATATCGCTTTGGAACCAGATGGGCTCGCGGGTTATCCGGGGAAACCTGCTCGTGATCCCGATCGAGAATTCAATCCTGTACGTGTCGCCACTGTACTTGAGGGCCGAGCAAGGACATTTGCCGGAACTCAAGCGGGTGATTGCCGCCTATGGCGAGCATGTGGTCATGGAGGAAACCCTTGCCGCGGCGCTGTCGGCGCTCTTTACGGAAAGCGCAGTCGCGGCGCCGCCGGGCGTTGCAACAGAAGCACGTGGGGGGTCCGCAGCAAAACGCGCGCAGGAAGCGCTCGACCATTACAATCAGGCGATCGAGCGGTTGAAATCCAGCGATTGGACCGGCTTCGGCAAAGAGATCGATGCTATGCGCGGTCTTTTGGAAGATATTCGTCGGCAACCTGATAGCCGCTGAGACCGATGCGGCGTGCGCCTTTGGCCCGTCCCGTTATTGCGCTGCTGCGCAGCCGCCGCGCCACTTTGGGAGCCAAGATGAGCCAACGTCGATGCGTCACGCCACCGGGTTTATCGGCACAGGACCTAAATCAATTTAGAGAACCGGATCAAGCGCCGGTACTGTACAAACTCCGCGATTAGACCTTGAACTGAGCACTTGCCGTTGAGCGTGAAATCTTGAGCTCTTCCTCGTTCATGTCTGCCGAAACGTCTGCAAAAAGTGGCGTGCTCAAATAGCGCTCGCCGGTGTCGGGCAGCATGCAGAGAATATTCGCGCCGTTCTCGGCTTCGGCGGCAACTTTCAGCGCGCCCGCTAGCGTTGCGCCGGAAGTAATGCCGACAAAGATTCCTTCCTTCGTAGCGAGCTCTCTAGTGCAGCGGATTGCCTCTGGGCCGGGGATCGAGAGGATACTATCGATAACCTTCATGGTCACGGCATCACCGGTAAGTTTCGGAATGAAGTCCGGCGTCCAGCCTTGCATCGGATGCGGCTTGAACGTCGGATGCGGCGCTGCTGGTGTGCCGTCAGGGTTGCGCTTCTGTTCGATGCCGCTACCCAGCAACTGCGCGTCTTCCGGTTCGCACACAATGATCTTGGTTTCGGGGCGCTCCTTGCAGAGTACCCGCGCGACGCCCTTCAGCGTTCCGCCGGTGCCATAGCCCGTTACCCAATAGTCCAGCCGCTCTCCGGCGAAATCGTCCAGGATTTCGCGGGCGGTAGTGCGCGAGTGATAGTCAGGGTTGGCTTCATTCTCGAACTGCCGGGTCATGAACCAGCCATGCGCCTTTGCGAGTTCGATGGTTTTGTTTATCATTCCGACCGCGCGGTCGGCCGCAGGTGTGACAACGACCTTTGCGCCAAGAAAACGCATTAGTCTGCGGCGTTCTATGCTGAAACTCTCTGCCATCGTGACCACCAGCGGATAGCCCTTGGCGGCGCAAACCATGGCCAGGCCGATCCCGGTGTTACCGCTAGTCGCCTCGATGACGGTCTGGCCGGGCCTCAGCTCTCCGGATTTTTCCGCCGCTTCAATCACGCCGAGCGCCAGCCGATCCTTGACCGAGCCTAGCGGATTGAAGGCCTCCACCTTCACGAACAAGTTTATGCCCGCAGGCGCTAGCCGATTAATCCGCACGACGGGTGTATTTCCGACTGTCTCGAGGATGTTCTGGTATCTCCGACCCATGGAACCTCCGACGTTGCGCTAGTGTTGTGGAGAGGCGGATGTCATTCCATCATCGCTTTCGGCCTTGGTGTGCCAGCATACCCAAATTGAACCTTTCAGCAATCGGCTGACATAATTGCACATGCGACAACATTCCCGGATATTTCGAGTGGCGCGATGGCCGCGGATCATGCTTTTATAGGCTTGGTTTTGCTTTCGCCGCCAGGGGGTCTATTTTGCCCAGCGAGCGCGTGGACCGACGATTGGCAGCGGTACTAGCGGCGGATATTGCCGGCTATAGCCGATTGATGGGCCGCGATGAAGAGCGCACGCTGGCCGAGCTGAAGGTGCTGCGCAAGACGCTCCTTGATCCGTCCATCGCCTCACATCGCGGCCGCATCGTCAAGACCACTGGCGACGGCCTGCTGATCGAATTCGCCAGCGCAGTCGATGCCATTCGATGTGCGGTCGAAGTTCAGCGGGCGATGGTCGAGCACAATGTCGATGTGCCTCCGGAACTCAAGATCGAGTTTCGTATCGGCATCCATATCGGCGACATTATCATTGAGGACGACGATATCTTCGGCGATGGCGTCAACATTGCCGCGCGCCTGGAAGGCATTGCCCAACCCGGCGGCGTGTGCATCTCTGACGATGCGCACCGGCAAATTCGCGCCAAAGTCGAAATCGCGCTCGAAGACATGGGCATGCAGACGCTGAAGAATATCGCTGATCCGATGCATGTCTGGCACGTCAAGCCTACAAAGGATGCCGCACCGCCCAGCCGATCCGGTTCGCCACAAGTCCTTCCCCAGAAGCTGGCGCTGCCTGACAGGCCCTCCATCGTCGTACTGCCATTCGACAACATGTCCTCAGAGGAGGGGCAGGACTACCTCGCCGACGGAATTGTCGAGAGCATTACAGCGGCACTGTCGTGCATTCGCTCTTTTTTTGTCATCGCCCGCAGTTCCGCGTTTACATACAAGGGGCGGGCGACCGACGCCCGCGAAGTTGGCAAGGAGCTGGGCGTAGCCTACCTGCTCGAGGGCAGCGTGCAAAAAGTCGACAACCGGCTCCGCATTATCGTCCAGCTCATCGAGACCGAGGCGGCCGCGCACGTCTGGAGTTCTCGCTATGACGGCACGGTCGACGACTTCTTCGACTTGCAAGATCGGATAACTCAGCAGGTAGCCGGCGCTCTGCAGCCTTCGATACGCATTGCCGAAATCGAGCGCTCGCGACGCCGAAGGCCTCAAGACCTCGGCAGCTATGACTACACCATAAGGGCCATGCCCCATGTCTGGGTGCTTGAGAAGGAAGAGAGCGCCAAGGCGCTAGAACTGCTCGAAAGAGGGCTGGCGATCGATCCCGAATATCCCCTTGCTCTGGCGCTGGCCGGTTGGTGCCACGCCCAGCGCTCCGTCTACAACTGGGCTGATGACATTGCTGGCAGTCAGGAAAAGGCGCGCTCGCTCGCCGAGCGAGCCGCAAATCTAAGCGGCGACGATCCTCTCATTCTAACGGTGCTCGGCGCCGTGAATACGTTTGTGCGCAACTATGGCACCGCGCGGGTGCTGCTTGAGAGGGCGCTCGCCCTTGACCCCAATTGTGCGTGGGCCTGGAGCCGGCTTGGATGGATCGAGAATTATTCCGATCGGCCGCAAAACGCAATCCAGCATTTTGAACAGGCTCTACGCCTCAGTCCGATCGACCCGATGAATTTCAACAACTACGCCGGTATCGGCTCATCCCATGAGGTGGCCCAGAATTTCGATAAGGCCGTGGAGTTTTATCGGCGCGCGTTGCTTGAGCGTCCCCATGCTACCTGGATCTACCGAAATTTGGCTTCCGCTTTAGCAGGTGCCGGCCGGATCGAAGAGGCCAAAGTGGCGTTTGACGAAATGTTGCGCAATTACCCAGGCCTAACGGTTTCGAAATTCAAGCAGGCCATGGTTTTTTCCGGACCTACCCTGGAACGCATGGGACATCGCCTCAAGAGCCTGGGGTTAGCCGAGTAAGGAACTGCCGCCGGCAAGCAACCATATTCACAAGACGACGGCTTCCGGCCCCTCGCGTCATTTCGCTGCCGCAGAGTTACCCTGTCGCTTCAAGAGCGAAGCGGACGTCAACGTCGAGACGTCACGCCACCGGGTTTTCGGCACAGGAACGGACCTAGATTAATTTAGTGGACCGGGTCCAGCGGCTTCGCCGAAATCGCCGATGCCGGTGAGGCAGATCCAGGCACGGCCGCATTGGCGTTGGTTGCGGCCGGCTCGAGGCGCTTGCGCTCCCGCTCTTTCATGTATTCCTCATATTCCGGCGTGCCGCGTCGAGGCGGCGCGTCCGCCGGCAAGCCACCGGCCCACTGCGGCAGGGCATCGCCCACGCCGGCCCCGATCCTCTCATTGATCGAACTGCAACCTGCAAGCGCAAAGGCCGCGAGCACGAGCGCGAGGAGGCCAATTGTATGGTGAACGCGGAGGGACATCTTTGGAATGTAAGAAGCAATCGCCTGCAAAAGAGATGGATTTAGGGCTGAAAGACGCCCCTCGTTCTTCGACGACCCGAAGCTTGAGTTCAACCCCTCCAGGTCAGGGCATTATCCCAAGGCCGTGTCGGAAAAGTCTCCCTAAATCACGCCCCGCTGATCAAGGCTCATTGCCGGTGGCGGGATATTTTCGCGGCCTTCGCTTCTTTGTTGACAGGACCATGTTATTTGTACATTCGTACAAATGCCTGCGACGCATTTGCCTGGAAGCGTGGATGGAATCGCGGGCAACCACTGTTTTATGGGGACGCCAGTGCTTGTAAACGCCAACTGACACGATCTACAGTTTTCAAATCAACGCACCAGGATTGGGTTTGCCAGTGGGCAGGTTTGCGCTGGCCGAGGGCAGGGCGCGAATGCGCAACCTCGTTGGGTCGACAAAGGGCGAATCATCGGCTGCGGAAATCCGGGTTATGGTGAGGCAGGACCTTCGGTTCGAGCCGCAACAATTGCCGATAGGGGAGGAGAGTTTATGTTTGTTCGCAGTCCAATCCTGCTGGCCGCAGGCGCTGCAGTTTTCGCGAGCGCGCTTACGTTTGCCCCGGCGCGGGCCGAAGACACCGTCAAGATCGGCCTGATCTTGCCGATGACCGGCGGCCAGGCGTCGACCGGCAAGCAGATCGATAACGCGGTCAAGCTGTACATGCAGCAGCACGGCGACAGCGTTGCCGGCAAGAAGATCGAGGTCATTCTCAAGGATGACGCGACGCTTCCCGACAACACCAAGCGCCTGGCGCAGGAGCTGATCGTCAACGACAAGGTCAATTTCATCGCCGGTTTCGGCATCACGCCCGCGGCGCTCGCCGCGGCTCCGCTTGCGACGCAAGCGAAGGTGCCGGAAGTCGTGATGGCGGCCGGTACCTCGATCATCACCGAGCGTTCGCCCTATATCGTGCGCACCAGTTTCACCCTGGCGCAATCGTGCACCATCATCGCCGACTGGGCGGTCAAGAACGGCATCAAGAAGGTTGCAACCCTGACCTCCGATTACGCTCCCGGCAACGACGCGCTGAACTTCTTCAAGCAGAATTTTACTGCCGGCGGCGGAGAAATCGTCGAAGAGGTCAAGGTGCCGCTCGCCAATCCCGACTTCGCGCCGTTCCTGCAGCGAATGAAGGATGCCAAGCCCGACGCCATGTTCGTGTTCGTGCCGGCTGGCCAGGGCGGCAACTTCATGAAGCAATATGCCGAACGCGGGCTCGACAAGGCCGGCATCAGGGTGATCGGCCCCGGCGACGTCACCGACGACGATCTCTTGAAGGACATGGGCGATACCGTACTCGGCACGGTCACCGCGCACCTCTATTCTGCGGCTCATCCCTCGGCGATGAACAAGGAGTTTGTCGCCGCCTACAAGAAGGCGTTCGGCCAGCGCCCCGGCTTCATGGCGGTCGGCGGCTATGATGGCACTCACCTGATTTACGAAGCCCTGAAGAAGACCGGCGGCAAGACCGACGGCGACGCGCTGGTCGCGGCCATGAAGGGCATGAAGTGGGAAAGTCCGCGCGGACCCGTTTCGATCGATCCGGAAACCCGCGACATCGTGCAGAACATCTATATCCGTAAAGTGGAGAAGGTCGACGGCGAACTCTACAACGTCGAATTCGCGACCTTCGAGGGCATCAAGGATTCCGGCAAGACCAAGAAGTGACGCTGAAAGCGTCATAACGGTACTTTCATCCCTCCCCCTTGTGGGGAGGGTGGCACGTTGAGAGCGAAGCGAACAACGTGCCGGGTGGAGGTCAATCTTGCCACTATCACACCCCACCCCGGCCTTCGCTTCGCTTGGCCGACCCTCCCCACAAGGGGGAGGGATGAGCGGCCAGCGGGAGCTTGTATCTCCATGACCTCCATCCTCACCAATCTGTTCGACGGTGTCGCCTACGGCATGCTGCTGTTCGTTCTGGCGTGCGGTCTTGCCGTGACGCTCGGCCTGATGAACTTCGTCAACCTCGCGCACGGTGCTTTCGCGATGGCCGGCGGCTATGTCTGCGCGGTGCTGGTGAATCAATCCGGCTGGCCGTTTTTTGCCGCTCTCCCGCTGGCGTTCGTCTCGAGCGCCATCATCGGCGCGGCGCTGGAACGCACGCTTTACCGGCACCTTTACACGCGTAGTCATCTCGACCAGGTGCTGTTCTCGATCGGGCTCGTCTTCATGTCGGTGGCGGCGGTCGACTACATCATGGGATCGTCGCGCATCTTCATCAAGCTTCCCGCCGCGCTCGAAGGGCAGTTCGACTTTTTCGGCGTCGGCATCGGCCGCTACCGGCTGATGATCATCGTGATCTGCGGCCTGTTGACCGCTCTCTTGCAGCTGGTGCTGGCGCGCACCCGCTTCGGCAGCCGCCTGCGCGCCGCGGTCGATGACGCGCGAGCGGCGAGCGGGCTTGGCATCAACGTGCCGCAGGTGTTTGCCTTCACCTTTGCCTTCGGCTGCGGCCTTGCCGGGCTTGGCGGTGCGCTGAGTGCGGAGATCCTCGGGCTCGATCCGTATTTTCCGCTAAAATTCATGATCTACTTTTTGATCGTGGTGACGGTTGGCGGCTCTTCCAGCATCACCGGGCCGTTCCTGGCTTCGCTCCTGCTCGGCATCGGCGACGTCGCGGGTAAATATTATGTGCCGAAGATGGGGCCGTTCGTGATCTACACCATCATGATCGTGATCCTGATCTGGCGTCCGAACGGCCTGTTCGGCCGTCCCGCAGCGCGTTGAGGCAAGTGGTGGTGGATCAAAGCATCGCGCAAGCCGAGGTCGGACGTTACGCCAGTGCCGCCGCACGGTGGCACTGGAGCGAGATCGTGTTCTGGTGCTTTCTGCTGGCGTGCGGCTTTCTGTTTCCGTCGCGTTATCTGATCATGACCGAGATCCTGCGGCTGGCGCTGTTTGCGCTGTCGCTTGATCTGATCCTCGGCTATGCCGGCATCGTTTCGCTCGGCCATGCGGCTTTCTTTGGCATCGGCGCCTATGGCGCAGGCCTGCTTGCGTTGCATGGCATCATCAACGAGCCCGTTATCGCACTGCTAGCCGCGGGCCTTGCCGCCACGGCGATCGGCTTCCTCACCAGCTTCCTGGTGATCAGGGGCGTCGACCTGACCCGGCTGATGGTGACGCTTGGCATTGCGCTCCTGCTGGAGGCGCTCGCCGAGCGCTATTCCAACATCACCGGCGGCACCGACGGTCTGCAGGGCATCGAGATGGCGCCTGTTTTTGGCCTGTTCGCTTTCGACCTGTTCGGCAAGGTCGGCTTCTTCTACTCGCTCGCCACCCTGTTCATCCTGTTTCTTCTGGCGCGACGGATCGTGCATTCGCCGTTCGGTCTGTCGCTGCGCGCGATCAGGAACAACCCGTTGCGTGCGGCTGCCGTCGGCGTTCCCGTCAACCGCCGCCTGATCGCGGTCTACACGTTCGCAGCCTTCTATGCCGGGATCGCGGGCGCGCTGTTCACGCAGACCACGGCGCTTGCTTCTCTCGACGTGTTCGCTTTCGAGCGCTCGGCGGATTTGATGCTGGTTCTGGTGATCGGCGGCACCGGTTATCTCTATGGCGGGCCGATCGGCGCGGTGATCTTCAAGATATTGCAGGAATTCTTTTCCACCATCACGCCGCAATACTGGCAGTTCTGGATCGGGCTCGTGTTTGTGGTGATCGTGCTTGTGGGGCGCGCGCGCCTGCACCGCTGGATCCTGTTCGTGCCCAACCTTGTCATCGCTCAGCTCAAGGGGACCAAAGCCGTCGTCACGGTTCCGGAGAGCGACGCCTCATGAGCATCGCGCTAGAAACACGCGGGCTGCAAAAGCAGTTTGGCGGGCTGAAGGTGACGCGCGACCTGTCGCTCAAAATCGAGCAGGGCGCCCGCCACGCGTTGATCGGCCCGAACGGCGCCGGCAAGACCACCGTCATCAATCTTTTGACCGGCGTGCTGAAACCCAATGGCGGGCGCATCCTGCTGGAAGGAAACGACATCACCGGATTGCCGGTGCATGTGCGGGTGCTGCGCGGCCTGTCGCGCACCTTCCAGATCAACCAGCTCTACCCCGACCTGACGCCGATCGAGACGGTCGGGCTTGCGGTCTCCGAGCGTCTGGGCCGCGGCGGCGACTGGTGGCGGGTGATGGGCACGCGCGACGACGTCAACGGCGAAATCACCGAGAACCTGGCGCGTTTCCACCTTCTCGACGTGATGCACGAGCCGACCGCGGCCTTGCCTTATGGCAAACAGCGCCTCCTGGAGATTGCGGTCGCGATTGCCACCAAGCCGCGCGTGCTCTTGCTCGACGAGCCCGCCGCCGGCGTTCCCGAGAGCGAACGCCACGACATTCTCGCCGCCGTCGCAGCACTGCCGCGCGAGGTCACGGTGCTCCTGATCGAGCACGACATGGACCTGGTATTTTCGTTCGCCGACCGGATTTCGGTCTTGGTCAATGGCGCGATGTTCGTCGAGGGTGCGCCGGAGGAGGTCGCGCGCGATCCAAGGGTCAAGGCGGTTTATCTGGGCGAGGCCGCCGATGGCTGACCTGCTCAGGATCGAGAATCTGCGCGCAGGTTACGGTGAGGCGGTCGTGTTGCCCGACATGTCGCTGCGCCTGCCCGAAGGTCAGGTGCTGGCGCTACTCGGCCGCAACGGCACCGGCAAGACCACGCTGATCAATTCGATCGTCGGGGTCACCCGCCGCTTCGGCGGCACCATCAATCTTTCGGGGCGCGACGTCACGCCGATGCGGCCCGATCAGCGGGCGCGGTCGGGCATCGGTTGGGTGCCGCAGGAGCGCAACATTTTCCGCTCGCTGACGGTGGAAGAAAACATGACGGCGGTGGCGCAAGCCGGGCCATGGACGGTCGAAAGGGTCTACGAGATGTTTCCGCGCTTAAAAGAGCGCCGCAACAATTTCGGCAACCAGCTCTCCGGCGGCGAGCAGCAGATGCTGGCGATCGGCCGCGCGCTCACCCTCAACCCGAAAGTCCTGCTCTTGGACGAGCCGACCGAGGGCCTGGCCCCGATCATCGTCGAGGAGCTGTTGCGGGCGCTTGGCACCATCACCCGCGCCGGCGGCATCTGCTCCATCATCGTCGAGCAGAATGCGCAGAAGATTCTGGAGCTCGCCGATCGCGCCGTGATATTGGAACGCGGCACAATCGTGCATGATGCGGCAAGCAGCGCCTTGAAGGCCGATCCGGCGGTGCTGGAGCGGCATCTGGGCGTGGCGGGGAAGACGTGAGGGCCATGATATATCTTACGCCAATGATGGAGTGTTTGCAGCAAGTGCTGGAGCGCATTGATGTGCCCTCTCCCCTTGCGGGAGAGGGCGGCACCGCCAATCGATGTGCTCTCGCTTGGGTGAGGGGGCACGCCGGCCATTCTGATGTTGCCGCACCCCTCACCCGGCTTCGCTTCGCGAAGCCACCCTCTCCCGCAGGGGGAGAGGGTTTCGGCCCGCCTTAAGGAGTAACAACCATGCAAAGAACAAAGCCCCCCTTCCGCGCCGACGAGGTCGGCAGCCTGTTGCGGCCGCCGCGCATCAAGGAGGCGCGTGCCAAACTCGAAAAGGGCGAGATTTCACCTGACGATCTGCGCAAGGCCGAAGACATGGAGATCGAGAAAGTGGTGCACCGGCAGGCCTCGACCGGGTTGAAGCTCGCCACCGACGGCGAATTCCGCCGCTCGTGGTGGCACTTCGACTTCCTGTCGAAATTGACCGGCTGCGAATTGTTTCATCCCGAGGAGGGCATCCAGTTCGCCGGCATCCAGACCCGGCACGAGGCGGTGCGCGTGATCGGCAAGCTCGATTTTCCGGACGATCATCCGATGCTCGAGCACTTCAGATTCCTGAAGAAGAAATGCGAGGTCGCTCATGTGACGGCGAAGATGACGATCCCGTCGCCTTCGGTGCTGCATTTCCGCGGCGGCCGCAAATCGATCTCGAAGGACGCCTATCCCGACATCGAAGTGTTCTTTCAGGACCTCGCAAGGACCTACCGCAAGGCGGTGAAGGCATTCTACGATGCCGGCTGCCGTTATCTGCAGCTCGACGATACCGTGTGGGCCTATCTCTGCTCGCAGGACGAACTTGCCAAATTGCGTGAGCGCGGCGAAGCGCCCGACAATCTGCAGGAGATTTACGCCCGCATCATCAATTACGCGATCGCCGAACGGCCGTCCGACATGACCATCACCACGCATGTGTGCCGCGGCAATTTCCGCTCCACCTGGATTTCATCCGGCGGCTATGAGCCGGTGGCCGAGAGGTTGCTCGCGGGAACCAACTACGACGGCTATTTCCTCGAATATGACTCCGATCGCGCCGGCGGCTTCGAGCCGCTGCGCTATCTGCCCAAGGGCAACAAGATCGTGGTGGTCGGCGTGATCACGTCCAAGAGCGGTGAGCTCGAGAATAAGGATGCCATCAAGCGGCGGCTGGAGGAGGCCTCCAGATATGCCGCGCTCGATCAGCTCGCGCTGTCGCCGCAATGCGGGTTTGCCTCCACCGAAGAGGGCAACATCCTTACCGAGGAGGAGCAATGGGCCAAGCTCCGGCTTGCCGTCGAAGTGGCACAGGAGGTGTGGGATAACTAAGGTGAGGGGATCGTCATCTGCTGACGCGATCGTCATCGGCGCAGGCCCCGCAGGGCTCGCATGTGCCGCGACCATTCGCGCAAAAGGTGTTTCCGTCACCGTCGTCGAGAAGGCCGATGATGTCGGCTCGGCCTGGCGAAATCACTACGATCGTCTCCATCTGCACACGGATCGCAAGCACTCCGGCCTGCCCGGCATGGCCATGCCGGACAGCTATCCGCTCTATCCATCGCGCGCGCAGATGGTGGAGTATCTCGAAAGCTATGCCGCGCGATTTGATATCCGGCCCGTCTTCGCAACCAAGGCGCTTTCCCTGCGGCAGCAGGGAAAGCGATGGAGCCTGCGCACCGCTAACGGCACCATCGCCGCTTCCGTCGCGGTCGTCGCTACCGGCATCGCCAGCGCGCCTTACCGCCCGTCCTGGCCGGGGATGGAAATTTTTCGCGGAAACGTGGCTCACAGCAGCGACTACCGCAATCCCGCGCCCTATCCCGGCAAACGGGTGCTGGTCGTCGGTTTCGGCAATTCGGGTGGGGAGATCGCACTGGATCTCGCCGAAGCTGGCGTCGATGTGGCGCTTGCGGTTCGCGGTCCGGTTCAGATCCTGCCGCGCGATCTGCTCGGCCTGCCGATCGTGACATGGGCGATCATCTACCGTCACTTGCCCCCACGCCTTGTCGATATCGTCAACGCGCCGGTCCTGCGGCTCGCACTCGGCTCGATGGAAAAGCTTGGATTGCGCCGCGCGGCGAAGGGACCGCTGCGGATGATCAAGGAAGACGGGCGCGTGCCGCTGATCGATGTCGGCACGCTTCGCAAGATCAGGGACGGCTCGATCAAGATACGTCCCGGCATCGATCGAATGACAGCCGACGGCGTCGTATTCGACGATGGAAGAAGCGAAAATTTCGACGCCATGATCCTGGCGACCGGTTTCCGTCCCGACCTGCGGGATTTGGTGAGGGACGTCAAAAACGTGTTCGATCAACAAGGAGTGCCGCTTGCCGTTGGTCGTTCGACCGCGGCGCCCGGGCTTTATTTCTGCGGTCAGATCACGGCGCCGACCGGACAGTTGCGCGAGATCGGTCTTGAAGCGCGGCGAATTGCAGAGCTCGCCTGCAACTATCTCGCGGCGTCGCCCTCGCGCGCGGTGTAGCTCTTCGGCTCTTCGCAAAGCGCGGCATTCAGGCGGGGCGGGACACCGCGCGCTAGACTGAGTGGAGTTAACATCTACAATTGGTGCGTAATCAGTCGATGTTCTTGTCGGAAGGCGTCAGTCTAACCGCATCTGTCAAAGTTGCTCTCGGGATGGCCGTATAAAGGAAGCTTTCGTAATATCGTTGTAGCGCGAAGCGCGTCAGCACGCCGATTGCAGACGCAAGCGGCACGGCAATTAAAAGGCCAGCAAACCCGAACAGGTAACCGAACGCGAACAGCGCAAACATGATCCAGACCGGGTTCAAGTTAACTCGCCGGCCGACGAAATAGGGCGACAGCAAATAGTCTGACAGCGTTTGGCCGACGAAGAAGATCGCCGGGACGATCCAGATGACCGCCCAATGCGGCCAGAACTGTGCAATCGCGACGCACGTCGATATGACGAGCCCGCTCAGCGAGCCGAGATACGGCACGAAGCTTATCAGTCCCGCCGCAATGCCGATCAGGAGCCCATGCTTGAGCCCAAGCAAGGACAGCGCTGCCGCGTAGAACAACGCGAGGATCAGGCACAGCGTGCCCTGACCGATCACAAAGCCGCCGATTGTGTCGTCGATCTCGCGAGCAAGAGCCCGGACGGATTCGCGCTGCGCCGGCGGTATCCAGTTGTCGATAACCGCCACCATCTTCTTCCAATCATAGATGAGATAGCACGCAACGATCGGGGTCACCACCAGGAGGGAGAAGACCGAGATCAGCGCTCGGCCTCCGGTCCAAACCGAACGCAGAAAGTCGCGGAACCAGGCAGTCGCCAATGTGGTAAGTTCGCCGACCGATTGCTCGGCGGAGGCTAGGCCTTCTCCGACAAGCTTGCTCAGCCACGGCCGATTTGCATCGGTCGCGATCTCCCGCACCCTTTTGATGTAGAGCGGAAAATTATCGATGAAATAGGCAAGCTCGCGGACAACGACCGGGGCGGTCAGAATGACAAGCGCGGTCACGCCGACAACGAACAGCCCGACGATGGTTAGCGTTGCAATGAGGCGATTCATTCCGAGCCGTTCCAGCCGGGTGGCCAGAGGATCAAGCAGATACGCCAGCAGCATACCGGCGACGAAAGGCAACAGGACTGCGCGCAATAGAACGACGGCGACGACGACCGCCGCCAATACCGCAATCCAGAATGCGACGGGCCGAGTGAGGTTCATGGTTCAAGCTTACATCAAGCCGGCCGCCGGGATATCCTGTGCACGTGCATGACCCTCGGTCGGAAATTTTCGACCGGTCTGGGACGGAGATCATACTTTGGCACAGAAGTATTACTTTGTCAGTGACCTGCACATGGGTGGCGACGGTCAATTGCAGCATTGCGATTACGCGGCCGAGTTCATCGAATTCCTGAAGGAGTTGGAAAAGGAAGGCCCCGACACCGAGTTTCTGATCGTGGGCGACACATTTGGCTTCTGGGAGCTCACGCTTGTACGCGGGGTCGAAAGGCTTGCGCACATCATACAGGCGCATCAGGCGATTTTCGATCAACTCAGGGCCACCGGTGCGCGCATCAAGGTGACCATGATGGTCGGGAATCACGATTACGATCTCGCTTGCGATCCGGCCTTCGTGGAGAAACTGCAGGCATACAACATTCATCTGGACCCGAGCCTGGTCCTGATCCGCCCGGTGGGCGACAAGAGGATATGGATCGAACACGGACAGCAGCGCGATCAGTTCAACAGCTTCCCCGAATATGGCAACGCTTACGCTCTCCCGGTGGGCTACTTCATCACGGAAACTTTCGTCAGCGGAGCCAGCCGGTATTCCGATTTCGGCCGGGGAGACTGGCTCAAGGACATCCGCTCCGTAGGCACGATGCAGCTTCCCGACTGGATGCTGTCGAACTATTTCTACCGCGAGATGAGTATAGCGCTACGATGGGTGCTGCTGCCCTTTCTGCTGCTGGCCGGCGTCACGGTGATAGCGATTCTCGGGGAAATCCTTCGTGTCGCAGGCATCTTTGATTACAATATCATATTTCACAACCCGCTGATGAGCAGGCTAGGGATCATCGACAACGTCCTTCAGGTCGTGATCACGATCAATTCTTTATTTTTGATTTTGTTCGGTATCCCTGCGTTGGTCGTCGAACGTGACCTCATGCGAACGTTGCATCGCTTTCGTCTACAGACGAGCCACGGAGTGACCCCGAACCTCGATTCGGAAGCGCCCTACCTAAAAGCGGCTCAGGAAGTTTTTCAGGCGGATGACAAGGTGGCGGTGTTCATTTTCGGACACACGCATTCTGCGTTCCTGCGGCGACTGGGTCCCTCCGGTCAAGTCGTCATCAATACCGGTACGTGGCTGAAGCTATTGTCCCGTGTTCCGGTGCGCTTTGGCTTGTTGCCCGCGGTCTACTATCCTTCATATCGCTTGAATTACTTCCGGATCGAGAAGGAAAACGACCAAATTGTGATCGACTACGTCGAAATTCCCAAGACCCCTGAGCGCGAACTGACTTGGCTGCAGCATCTGGTGATCCTGGGGAAGGTGTCTAAGTCGCCAGAAGCAATCCCCGCAAGGACGATTATCGATCTGTAATGCGTTGCTCAGCGATCGTGCAAGGCCTTGAGGAAGCCTCGCACCGGGAATTGGCGCCCTCAGCGCGAATAGTTCATCATGCTGTTCTTCTTGGCCGCCACCCTTGCTATCCCGCGGGCGCACGGACATACTGCGTCGGGATGACGGCTGCCATGGTGCAGCCTCTGGGAGCCGCCGATGGCGCGGCGCAGCATATCGACACCGGCTCTGGTCTTGCCGCCATCGCGGCGAGCCGCGGACCCCGTCACCCTCTTTGAAATAACAGCCGCTTGTTGCGTCCCAACCCTCCTGGTCGGGCGGCGACGGCGGCCGCGCACGCGATGAAACGGAGAATAAGCAGAATAAGAATAAGCAGACCTAGTGCTCCGATTCCGAAGTTCGCATTCGCGGCGACCTCTGATGCGAACTTCGGAATCGAAAGAGCACTAGCAAGTTGATCTTTCCAGTGCGGTTTTTGAATTTGAAGTTCTTATGATGAGATTGCGGCAACACTGATAGGAACTTCAAATTCACCGCACTAGGCAGACATGGAGGAGGAGCGCCTATGACGATGACGGCCGAGATGCCCGGCCAGGTGCCGTGGTGGAAAGAGCCGACCAAGGATCAGTGGGTCGCATGGATCGCGGCCTGGCTCGGTTGGACCCTCGATGCATTCGACTTCACCATCTTCCTGCTGATCATGGTGCCGATTGCGGAATCCTTCCACGTGCCGCTGATCGAAGTGACGGCGGTCTTTACCATCACCCTGTGGCTGCGGCTGGTGGGCGCCGTTGGTTCCGGCTGGCTCGCCGATCGCGTCGGACGCAAGACACCGTTGATGATCTCGATCCTCTGGTATTCGATCTGCAACCTTCTCGCCGGCCTTGCGCCAAATTTTGCGCTGCTGTTCCTGTTCCGTGCACTGCTCGGCATCGGCATGGGTGCGGAGTGGCCCGCCGGCGCTGCGCTCGCCATGGAGTCTTGGCCGGCGCGCTCGCGTGGCCTGATGAGCGGCGTGCTGCAGGGGTCGTGGAGCATCGGCTTTTTGCTGTCGAGTCTGGCTTACGGGCTGCTCTACGACACCATCGGCTGGCGCGGCCTGCTCATTCTCGGCGTCCTGCCGGCTTTGACGGTGGTCTGGATTCGCATGTACGTCAAAGAACCGAAGGTGTGGGTGGAGAACCACCGCATCCAATGCGAGAAGAATCGGGAAATTCGCGCTCCGCTGTTCGAGATCTTCCGCCCGCGTATCCTTGGCAACACCATGATGGCGTGCCTGTGGATGGCGAGTGGTTTTGTGATCTACTACTCGGTCTACGGCATGTTCGCCACCCATCTGCAAAAGGACTTGCATCTGGGTGCTGCGATGGTCGCCATGCCGATCGCGATGGCGAACCTTGTCGCATTCCTCGCAAGCGGCTTCTGGGGTTATGTCGCCGACGTATTGGGCCGGCGATGGGCGATGATCATTCCGGGGGCGATCGGCGCACTGATCACGCCGCTCTATCTGTTTCCGGAATCCTACGCTTTCGTGTCCGGCGCCTTCATCCTGCAAGGCGCGTTTCTTGGCGCGATCTATGGACAGAACCCTGCCTATCTGTCCGAGCGGTTTCCGACCGAGGTGCGGGCGACAGCGTCGGCCTTCTGCTATCACCAGGGCGCGATCTGGGCGGGCTTTACCGGGCCGGTGCTGACTTATTTCGCGGTCAACCAGCCGCTGGGCTTCACCGTTCCGATGCTGATCTCAACCACCGGTGCAGCGATCGTGTTCGTCGTCACGTTGCTGTATAGCCCGGAAACCAAGGGCAAGGTGCTTGTGCCTGAACTCACTCTCGTCGAAGAGCCTGCGTGACAGTCAGTCAGACCGCGGCCGCCATATCATCCGGCGGCCGCGACTATGTCTTCGCGCGAGTGGCGTCACGCAGTCCAGCGGTGCCGTTCGTGGCCATTCTCGAATCTTCCAAATGGCTCTTGTATAATTTCAGGCTCGAAGCCCGAACGCCGAGGTCGCCATCATGCGGCAGATTTGGATCACGAAGATTGGCCCGCCTGAAGTTCTCCAGGTGAAGGAAGCGCCTGACCCGGAACCCAGAGACGGCGAAGTCCGGATTCGCGTCGAGGCAACCGGAGTTAATTTCGCCGACATTATGGGCCGCTTGGGTCTTTATCCCGACCTGCCCCCCATCCCGGTCGTGCCTGGTTACGAGGTTAGCGGCCACATCGATGCTGTTGGTGCGGGTGTCGCACCGAATTGGGCTGGCCGTGATGTTTTGGCGGCGACCCGATTTGGCGGCTACGCCGATACTGTATGCGTCCCAATCAAGCAGGTTTTCGCACGCCCGCCTGGCATGTCGGCGTTGGACGCAGCCTCGATCCCCGTCAATTATTTCACCGCTTGGCAGCTTATCGTCGTCATGGGCGGCCTCAAGGCGAACGAGACGGTCCTCATCCATTCGGCCGGCGGCGGCGTCGGCATTGCCGCAACCCAGATCGCAAAACACATCGGTGCCCGAGTCATTGGCACTGCGTCCGCGGCCAAACACGCCGAATTACGCGCGCTCGGCACCGACCACCTCATCGACTACCGAACGGAGGACTTCGAGACCCGCACGAGGGAAATCACTGACGGCCGCGGCGTCGAGCTCATTCTCGACGCCGTCGGCGGCGAGTCATGGAAGAAAGGATATCGCCTTCTCGCACCGACAGGACGGCTTGGCATATTCGGTTTTTCCGCGGCCGTGAGCGGCAAGGAACGCAGCGCGCTCGCAATGCTGGCTACGCTTGCCCGCGTCCCCTGGTTTCAGTTCAACCCGCTTTCGCTGATGAATGCGAACAAGGGCGTCTTCGGCGTCAACCTCGGCCATATGTGGGGTGAGATCGATCGCCAGCGCCAGTGGGCCGATCAGCTATTGAACTTGTGGACGCAGGGCGTCATCAAGCCGAAGGTCGCGCGCACCTTCCCGTTCGCCGAAGCTCCGCAAGCGCATCATTTCGTCCAAGATCGCGGGAATATCGGCAAAGTCCTTTTGGTGCCGTAACTTCAGTTCCGATCGCTTCCGCGGTGTGCGACCGCCTTTCAGATCGAAGGAGACGACCCATGTGGCAGCCGGACGGGTCGGGGCAAACGCGGATTGGCGTTCTCACGCCTCATGCCGACGTCGTTCCAGAATCGGAATTTAACGCGCTTGCTCCTCATGGAATTTCAATCCATGCTGCGCGCGTTTCTTTTGGCGGCTACAAGCCCGGCGGAACGATGGACCCGACCATCGCCGATAACCCCGTGCGCGCCTTTGCCGATCCGCCGGCCGTGGATAATGCCGCCGAGATGCTTGCAATGGCCCCATTGCATGCCATTGTTTTTGGCTTTACCAGCAGCAGTTATGTGCGAGGCGCAGCCGATGACGCGGTGCTCAAGTCTCGTTTGGAAGCTCGCACACGAGGCATCCCGGTGGTCATCCCATGCGCAGCGGCGGTTTCCGCACTGCGCGCGCTTTCCGCCGCAAGGATTGCTCTGATCAGTCCGCCGTGGTTCTCGGTTGAAATGGATCAGCAGGGTGTGCGCTATTTCCAGAGCCAGGGGTTCGAAGTCGTTTACAGCGGGCCGGCAGGTTTGCCGTCGGATCAACAAGCTATTCAGCCGGACCGGCTCTACAATTGGGTGCGTTCTCACGTGCCCATGAATGCTGATGGCGTTTTGATTGGCGGCAACGGCTTTCGCGCCATTGGGGTTATCAAGGCGCTGGAAGATAGTTTGGATCGCCCCGTTTTGACAGCAAACCAAGTCGCTTTCTGGTGCGCTCTGCGCCTATCGGGCACGCGAGCGCCTGTTATCACCTACGGACGAATCTTCGAGTTCGATCTGCCACGCTCATAGGCCTGGATTTTCTCGGGTTGATGATGCTGTGGACGGCTCCGCCAACCCGGAGCCGTCACACATGGCCCTTCGCGACATTTTGCGCTGCCACACGACCTCGGTCGCAAACGGGGACATAGCAGAAATCGACACAGCGCCGTCTATTTGGCGGGACGACGCTCGTGACCCTGTTCGGATTGAAAATTCGCGTGCGCCTTCTTCACAGCGTCTAGGCGTCGTTGTTCTGGCGACGCAGCCGACTTTCGGATATATCCCATACGTCTTTTTTTGAAATCTCTCAGAGGAATCTAAAATGGCAGCAAGGCGATCCGGGCTTGTTATATTGATGGTGCTGCTGTCAGGGTCTGCCGCGGTGGCACAGCAGGAGAGCAGGCCCTGCGCCGGCGATATCAAGAAACTGTGCGCCGGCATCGCGCCTGGCGAAGGCCGGATCAAGGCCTGCATAAAATCGCATTTGACCGAGCTGTCGCCAACCTGCCAGGACCGCGTGCTCACGGTGGCGGTGACCGGAAAGGTCTGCAAGTCCGATCTTGAGAAACTGTGTGCCGGTATTGTGCCGGGCACCGGTGGCCTTCGAACCTGCATAAAATCGCACATGGCCGAGGTGAGCGATGCTTGCAGGGATGCGATGTCCCGGGCCGGGGCGGGCAGGAAAATCCTGGGCGGCGATCTCTAGAATTATTGTGGTACCGGGAGGCGTTGGGCCTGGCCGCGCCCAAAAATAACCCGAAGCAGACACATCAACCGCGGCGCGCGGCATGTTGATCTATCTCAATTACACTTCTTGAGAGTGTTGGCAGACGTTGAGAGCGTCGGCAGACGGCTAATTGTCGATTTTTTCGTATACCGACAGCCTGAGGTCGAACAATGCCATCAGTTGATGGCAGCAGTCTGAGCGCGCAACGCCATAATCCGGAAGCCCACGTCTGCTGAGGAGGACGAATATGATCAACCGTCGTGTTCTGCTCTCCAGTTTAGCGCTCCTTCCGGCCCTATTGCCGCGGACAGCCGTCGCCCAGCAAACGACGGACGTTGGCAGTCGATCTTTTTCGTTCGCCGTCTATGGTGATTCACGATCGATGATGTACCTCCCGTACAAGTCTGATCAGAGAGAGGAAGCCATCAAGCTGATGGTCGACATCTTTGCGCTTGTCCTTCCCGAGAAGGTCGCCGAAGAGGTCGTCAGGAAGGACGTCAAACTCACCTACGACCCGGCAACCGACGAGCTAATTCAGATCGTCATGCCTTTCGAGACCAAAACCGAGGTGACAACATTGACGGTCGATAAGGGCTGGATCGCCGAGGCATCCGTCGAAGATGTAAAACTGCTCCCTGGCGTGCGGCGCACGATGTTCCGCCTGCAAGGCGGCGAGTGGGTCGCCCACGAAATCGTGCAAGACGTCCAGAGCGGACGGGCCAAGTTCATTCTCAACACCGGAGACATGGTTTGGTGGGGCAAGCAGGGACCCACGCCTTCCGAAAACCCCTACTGGAAGCTTGTCTACGAAGATGTGTTGAAGCGGTTGCCACCCCCGGACAATGACATGCGCGCTGCCGGCCTGCCGGGTCGGGTCTTCCCCGCTGTGGGCAATCACGAAGTGTGGGAGGATTCCGACGTCCAAGGCCTTTTGCAGGCCTTTCCATATCTGAAGCAGTTCGGGGTTTCTGACAAAAGACTCATTTACAAGTTCGATTTCAACGGCGCTCGCTTCATCTTCCTGTGGACCGGCAAATACGATTATCGCTCGCCATCATCGTGGGATGCTGATCGGCCCCAATACGAGGCGCAGATGAAGCAGTTGAAGACTTGGCTGGATGAGGCCAAGGCTGCCGGCACTCGCAAGGTCTTCATCAGCTTCCACGCTCCAGCCTTCTGCCGTTCCGGCATGGGCCCCATCCCCGAACCGCAAAACCCTCACAAGGTAATCGCATCATACGCGAGGGACCTCGAGATCGTTGTGTTCAACGGTCATGTTCACACGACCGAGCTGTACGAGGTGGACGGCGTGAAGTACCTGCTGCTGGGTGGCGGCGGCGCAGAACAGGACCCAATTCTCCCGGGCCGCACGGCCGTCAAGGTGCCTGCGGACTATCCGACTGACCTCTATTGGAAAGGCCAGCCGCCAAAGGAGGAGTACAACTACCTCCTTGTTGACGTCCAAGGCGGACAAAAGACGAAATTCACATTGAACCGTTTCCGGCCGTGGTCGGCTGA
>Ga0307474_10000695_pt1 | contig 24063 bp, 21 predicted proteins | sample atmos_gasesECM1C_2_FD_203312 | JGI IMG/M metagenome (GOLD analysis project Ga0307474, IMG submission 203312) | Hardwood forest soil microbial communities from Morgan-Monroe State Forest, Indiana, United States - atmos_gasesECM1C_05 | ecosystem: Environmental > Terrestrial > Soil > Temperate... | reverse complement strand
ATCGCATTGCAAACCGTGCAGCCTGCGGAAGGGACGCAGGTCGATGGTGTGCATCAGGCGCCGCTCGGTCAGATCGATCACGAATACCTCGGAGCCGCCGGGGCGCGGATCCGAGGAGTTGAAGGCTCCGTAGTGACCGATATAGGCGATGCGACCATCGGGATTGAGCGCGATCTCGTGCGGAAATTGCGGCAGGTCGATCTTGTCGACCAGCCGGCCATGCGGGAGTTCATAGAACGCCAGCCGATGCGCGCTCTTCTCGACAATTGCGAGAACCTCGGACATCACACCGCCGCGCGCGCGTTCAGATAGATCGAGTAGAGCGAGGTCTGGCCGCAGATATAAAGGCGGTTGCGCTTCGGGCCGCCGAAGCAGACATTGGCGACAATCTCGCCGACCGGAATGGTGCCGATGTGGGTTCCGTCCTGCGCATAGCAAAACACATTGGTCCCTGCGGATGTCCAGACATTGCCACCCGTGTCGACGCGCAAGCCGTCGAAGAATCCGTCTGGACAGGTTGCAAACAACTGCGGCGCACCAAGACCGCGGCCTTCGGCCTCAACCGGATAGGCGTGGATCGTGACCGGCAGCCCGCTCACGTGCGAAGCGCCGGTATCCACCACGTAAAGCGTCCGCTCGTCCGGCGAAAAGGCCAAACCGTTCGGTCTCACGCGATCCTGGATGACCGCCTGGACCGTTCCGCTTCGTGGATCGATGCGATAGACGAAGCAGCCCTCCTGCTCGACCTCGGCCTTTTCACCCTCATAGTCGCCATCGATGCCGTAGCTCGGATCGGTGAACCAGATCGAGCCGTCGGATTTGACCACCACATCATTGGGCGAGTTGAGCCTCTTCCCCTTATGGCTATCCGCAAGCACCGTGATCGATCCGTCGTGCTCGGTGCGCGTCACACGGCGGGTGAGATGCTCGCACGTGACGAGGCGACCTTCTAGATCCGTGGTGTTCCCGTTGGAGTTGTTGGAAGGTTGGCGAAAGACCGAGACGGAACCATCGGTCTCATCGAAGCGCATCATCCGGTTGTTAGGGATATCGGACCAGACGAGATAGCGACCGGCCGCAAAATAGGCCGGGCCTTCCGCCCAGCGGCAGCCGGTGTAGAGCTTCTCAAGCTTCACATGGCCAATCGTCAGCGCGTTGAAGCGCGGATCATGAGGTACAAATTCGGGCATCAGGCTGTTTCCTCAGGTTACAAACGACAGCGATGTGCGCCCCAGCCGATCGGTTCAGCGGAATCAGTGCGCCCAAGAGGCCTATGGGAATCGCGCGAAAGGCGAGCAGTAGAGCGGAAGCACCAAGTGTCGTGCGCGGCGGTTAACGCGCGTGTTGTTGGCAATTATCGTATACAGTGCACAGAGTCCCGGTTCAAGCCAGGTTTGGGAACGCTCTGCGACGCAATGCGCCGGGCCGCATGCTAGTCGGTTGAATTTGCTAGCCCAAAGTCTTATGCGTGTGCGCCATGGACACCCTCGCCCACGCCGCAAAACCCTTGACCTCCTGGCCGCGCCACCGGGCGCATCCCGGAAAGCCGGCGCCGTTCCTGCCGATGAGCCGCGCCGAAATGACGGCGCTCGGCTGGGACACCTGCGACATCGTGCTGGTGACGGGCGATGCCTATGTCGACCATCCGAGCTTCGGCATGGCGATCATCGGCAGGCTGCTGGAGGCCCAGGGTTTCAGGGTCGGCATCATCGCACAACCCGACTGGCAGTCGGCCGAACCGTTCAGGGCACTGGGAAAGCCGCTCCTGTTCTTCGGCGTCACCGGCGGCAACATGGACTCGATGGTCAACCGCTACACGGCGGACCGCAGGCTGCGCCACGACGACGCCTACACGCCGGGCGGCGAGGGCGGCCGGCGCCCGGACCGCTGCACCATAGTCTACGCTCAACGTTGTCGCGAGGCGTTCAAGGATGTGCCGATCGTGCTCGGCGGCATCGAGGCGTCGCTGCGCCGCATCGCGCATTTCGACTACTGGTCCGACAAGGTGCGCCGCTCGATACTGGCCGACGCCAAGGCGGATATCCTGCTCTACGGCAACGCCGAGCGCGCCGTCGTCGAGGTGGCGCACCGGCTCGCTAACGGCCAAGCGCCTCGCGATCTCGCCTCGATCAGGGGCACCGTGCTGTTCCGCCGCGTGCCTGAGAATTACACGGAGCTGCACGCTGATAATCTCGACTCCGCCGACGAGGGAGCAGGCCGTCATCCGGGCGACATCGTGATCCGGCTGCCGGCCTGCGAGCAGGTCGAAGCCGACCGCGAGGCCTATGCTAGAGCCTCGCGCGTGTTGCATCGGGAAAGCAATCCCGGCAATGCACGCGCGCTCGTCCAGCGCCATGGCGACCGCGACCTGTGGCTGAACCCGCCGCCGATCCCGCTGACCGCGGACGAGATGGACGCCGTCTACGATCTGCCTTACGCCCGCGCCCCGCATCCGTCCTACGGCGATGCGAAGATCCCTGCCTGGGATATGATCAAATTCTCTGTGACGATCATGCGCGGCTGCTTCGGCGGCTGCACATTCTGCTCGATCACCGAGCACGAGGGCCGCATCGTCCAGAGCCGTTCGGAGGGCTCGATCCTGCGCGAGATCGAGCGAATTCGCGACAGGACGCCGGGCTTCACCGGCGTGATTTCCGACATCGGCGGGCCGACCGCCAATATGTATCGGATGGCGTGCAAGGATCCGAAGGTCGAAGCCTTGTGCCGGCGGCCGTCATGCGTATTCCCCGACATTTGCCCGAACCTGAACACCTCGCACGACGATCTGATCCGGCTCTATCGCAAGGCGCGCGAGGTGCAGGGCGTCAAGAAGGTGATGGTCGCGTCCGGCGTGCGTTACGATCTCGCGGTGAAGAGTCCCGAATATGTCAAGGAACTCGTCACCCATCATGTCGGCGGATACCTGAAGATCGCGCCCGAGCACACCGAGCGCGGCCCGCTCGACAAGATGATGAAGCCGGGGATCGGCGCCTACAACCGCTTCAAGCAGATGTTCGATGCCGCAGCAAAACAGGCCGGCAAGAAATATTACCTGATCCCGTATTTCATCGCGGCGCATCCGGGCACGACCGACGAGGACATGATGAACCTCGCGCTGTGGCTCAAGAAGAACCGCTACCGCGCCGACCAGGTGCAAACGTTCCTGCCCTCGCCGATGGCGACCGCCACCGCCATGTACCATACCGGCGTCAATCCGCTGCGCGGCGTGCGGCACGGGGGGAGCGACAAGGTCGAGGCCATCAAGGGGCTCAAGCAGCGAAGGCTGCACAAGGCGTTCCTGCGCTATCACGACCCCGACAACTGGCCTGTGCTGCGCGAGGCGCTGCGACAGATGGGCCGCGGCGACCTGATCGGCCCGCGCCCCGACCAGCTCGTTCCGGCCCACCAGCCGCCCGGCACCGGCAAGGCCGCCGGCACGCGACGGCCCGTTCGTGACGGCGGCAGGACGCAGCGCTTTACGACCAAGGGCCTGCGGATGGGTAAGTGAACGGCCGGGCCACCGGAAGGCGGAGAGACTGCGATGCTGTTTCGTCTCCCATTTGCCCTTGTGTCGATGATGGTGCTGCTGGTCGATCCCATTGGCGCCGCGGCGCAGGACATGCTGGGCGGCGTTGACCTCAACGGTCCGGACATGTCGACGTCGGAAATGACGCGCGCGGAAGTCGAGGCGCTTCTCAAGGCGGCGCCTCAGGATGCCGCGGGCCAGCGCTCTGCGGATTTGCAGGGAAAGCGGCTGTCGCACCTCGATCTCTCGGGCCTCGACTTCTCCGGTAGCAATCTTCGACTCGCAAGGCTCAACCGGACCAGCCTGAAGGGCGCGCGCTTCGATTCCGCCATCCTGAACCAAGCCTGGCTCATCGACGCGAATTTGACGGAGGCGTCCCTCGTAAAGGCATCACTGCTCGGTACGCAAATGCGGCGCGCCAAGCTTGACGGCGCCGATTTGAACGGCGCGCGCATCACCGCGGATCTTTCCGGCGCCAGTCTGATCGGAGCCAGGCTTGCGGGCGCCGATCTGGGCGCCGATATGCGCAACCAATCGATGGGCTTGATGCGCGGCGTGCTCAGATTTGCCGATCTCAGGAATGCCGACTTGAGCGGCGCCAATCTCTCGCGGACCGATCTCGTACTCGCCAAGCTGCAGAACGCCAATCTCGCGAATTGTAACCTCACCCACGCGGACCTTTCGGGAGCCGACTTGTCCAACGCCAATCTCGCCGGCGCCGACTTCACCGAGACCGACCTCGCCTCGGCACTCTTGCCGAGCGCCGCCGCGCTGGAAAAAGCCCGCAACCTGGACAAGGCGAAGAACTTGAACCTTGCGCGGCGCCCGGACTAGCGGTCGCCGCCCGATTGTGCACCTCTGACATCGGTAATCCGGAAATTACCGAGACCAGGGCGCTCCCCGTGGAGCCGCGACTTCATCGGCCAGCACGTCGCCGGTATCAAGTGGCATGTGTGCCGAAGCAAACCACTCCTGACGCGCGGCAGCCCTCCGGCGCGCGCGCTCGCTGGTCGGCAGGTTCAACCGCGCGATGAGGTCATGGATCTCTTGCTGGGCAAATCGGTGCGACTGACGATTTGACTTTTGATGTGACTGACTTGGGCTCTGACTTGGGCTCTGACTCGGGCTCTGACCGACGATCGTTTCGTCCGGCGCGTCAAGCGCGGTGAGTCCGGAGGCGAAGAGCTGGCGGTATACGCGCCGCTCGGAACAACCTTTGATGTCCCTGAACCCCAGCCTCGTCCCCGCCTCGGCAAGGCTCTGCTGCACCAGCCGACGCGCCGAGGAGCGGTTGAAGACAACGACCCAATCGGCATGGCCCTGGTCAAACTGGCACCGTCGCCTGCGAGTCTCGCAAACCAGCTCGGCGTAGTGCCCGGTTCCCGTCACCTCGTACGTAATGGGATCGATTGAAGCCAGCGTGCCAAGGTCAAGGAAGCTGTCGGTGACGGGCGTCACCAGCGTGTCGGCCACAAGGTGGGCCAGGCGCATCAGGTAGGTATCGGTCGAAGGGGTATCGATCACCAGGAAATGAACGGACTCCTTTATGCTGCAAACAGCCTCCTCAAAAGCAGCCAGTTCCACAGCTTCATTGTCGTCCAGCTTTGCGCTCTGGGCACGCTCGATACAGCGATGCAACGGAACTTCCAGCTCGATGCGTCGGTGATTGGCCCAGATGCGTCGGTTCTCGATGTATCGAGTGAGAGCCTTTTGATTGCTGTCGAGATCGATGGTGCCGACCTGCTGGCCCTGCTTCAGAAGCGAGACAGCCAGATGCATCGCGATTGTCGTCTTCCCTGAGCCACCCTTCTCATTTCCGATGACAATCACGTGCGGCGCCCCCGGCACTGCGACAGGTGCCGTGTAAAGCATCGCAACCTTGGCAGATATGCTGTCTATTCTACGTAGAACGAACGGGCTATGCCGCGCTCGGTTCCCACCTCATCTTATCGCAGATAAGCCCATACGGGAAGCTGGTTGGTCCCGGCGTTGAGCGACGGCCGGGGCGGAAATGGCGCGTCTGGCCTGCCCTGTTGGAGCGGCAGTGGCAGCAGCTTTTGTTACGAGACATGATGCGCCATAATCGAGAAGCCCATCGCGGCAGGGGACGGCGCGAGGAAATTGCTGTGTGGAGACCATAAGCGCATGCCTGACCGGATATATAGTCAAGACAGCGGGATCGATGCCACCAGAGCAAGCGCACGCCTGCCAGGTCTCGATATCGACATCATTCACCGCCAATCGCAAAACGGCGATTGGGAGCAGATGTCGATCAACATCCGTGCAGCGCCGTCGTTCGAAGCCGTCGGGCGCTCGTTCGAGGCGGCTGATCCTTTCACGCTGTGGATGCAGGCCGCGCGATTGATGTGGATGCCGTGGCTGCTGACGGCGCAGACGATGATGCTGCCCGAAAGTCGGTTGCGAACAATCCCGAACGGCGTCCCTCCCCAACAAGAGGCGCCGAGACCCGGCGGTTAGCGAGGCGGAGGATCGGGGGCCCGCGGACCGCTACCGCTGGGACCACCTGCGCGCGCTGGTCGATCGGCTCATCGCGCCGTCAATCGTAACCGCACCGGCCTCCTCTAAGGAATTGATTAAGCTTAACGGTGTAAGTGGAACGTGAGCTCTGGAGGATCGCCCATGTGATCGAGGAAACCTTTGGGGATCTCTGGCGGCGCCCTCAAGGATGAGCTCGCCTGAAACCGACAACGCCAACTGAGGTGACGCCCACGAGGGAGGCGCCGCGTCGAGCAACAACAAGGCCGCAGAAATGTGGAATGGAAGGATTGCCGAGGATCAGACGAACCCCGGTCCTAGATGGGCGTTTCGCGGTCTTGCCAACCTGTCGATCGGCATGCGAGTTGCAATTCTGACTTTATTGCCACTCAGCTGTCTGTGCGCAATCTTGCTCCTTTCCGTGATCAGCGCAGGCCGAGTGAGCGAGGAACTCGATCATACTCGCACTAGTCTGCGGGCTTCCATCGCGGTCAAGGCCTTTCGCGATCAGCTGATTGAGATCGAGCTTGCTTTGGCCGACTTCATTTCCGAACCGTCCTCTTCTTCTCGATCAGCCCTCGATTCGGCGCGTCAGGGGACCCTTGATAAACAGCCGTGCCGAGCTAGTCAACGGCATGACCGCCCTGTCGCGGCAAATCGATGCGATCTTGTCCGGACAAGATGCTATCGGCTTTGACGAAAGCGCGGGCCTTATTGGCAAAGTCAACGCCACCGGAGCCGTGCTCGAAAAAAAGGTGACTGACGAGGTCGACCCCAGCGACCCCCTTGGCACAGCTACGATCGAAGCTTTCCATCAACTGCGACGGAGTCAGTTCAAATTCGCGCTTCTACGCAATTCGGCTGCCCGAGACGAGTACATGGCGAATGCCGCAACGATGATCAAGGACATCGACGCATCCTTCATGCAGGAGGCGCAGAAGACCGCAATCGAAGCCGCATTGAAAGACTATTCTAACGCCTTCGTGTCTTGGTCCGGTGGGGTTGCGAATTTGCTCGCGGCTCGACAGAGTGCCAGCGAGCGCGTCCGCAATCTGAGCACCGCAGCTGATGCCGAGGTTTTCTCTGCGTCGCAAGCCGCTGATACTGCCACCGGCGAGCTGAAGCAAACCCAGACGCGAATGTCTCGTTTCGTGGGGATGACAATAGCGGTCGGAGTGTTGCTTTGTGGCGGTCTTGGCTATTTGATCGGACGAAGTATCTCGCGGCCGATCAGACACCTGGCGGACGTCATGCATCGCGTGGCATTGGGCGACCTGGAGGTTTCTCTCGATCGCAAAGAGGGCCCCGTCGAGATAGGCGCGATGGCGACGGCAGTCTTGATGTTCAAGAAAGGGGCCCTTGAAAAGCTGCGTCTGGAAAGCAGTGCTGCTGAAGAGATGCGGCAGGATCACATCTCAATCACAGCTCTGGGCGATGGGCTGGGGCAGCTTTCGAAAGGCAATTTTGCTCAGAGCATCAACGTCCCCTTTGCGGTCAAAACAGAAAAACTGCGGCTTGACTTCAATACGTTGTCGGAAACTCTACGCGAGATAATCATAACGGTCGCAGCCAATACTCACGCTATCCAAGCTGGCGCGGGCGAGATAAGCGCGGCAGCCGCTGAACTGTCCAAGCGCACCGAACGACAGGCCGCAAGCTTGGGAGCTACCGCTGCTTCGCTCAATGAAATTACCGCGACGGTGAATAAGACCGCCGAAAACGCCGGCAAAGCTCGGGGCCTCGTTTCGGACGCCAAATCGCACGCAGAACGGGGCGGCGAAGTAGCACGCCAAGCTATCGTAACAATGAACGACATCGAGACTTCGTCGCGACAGATCAGCCGGATTATCGGTGTCATTGATGAGATCGCTCGCCAAACCGGTCTTCTGGCGTTGAATGCCGCCGTGGAAGCCGCGCGGGCCGGTGAAGAGGGACGCGGCTTCGCGGTGGTCGCCGCGGAGATCCGCGGGCTATCGCAACGATCAGCGCAGGCCGCAAAAGAGATCAAGGATCTCATTTCAACGTCTGAAGAGCGCGTACGTCAGGGAGTAGAACTCGTGGCGGAAACAGGCGATGCGTTGGACCGTATCGTCTCCGAGGTCGGCCACGTTAACAGCGCAATCTCGGCGATAGCTACCGGTGCTGAAGATCAAGCAGGCGATCTGGGCCAGGTGAACGCAATGGTTAGACAGACGGATGAAGTAACACAACGGAATGCCTTGATGGTGGAAGAGGCGGCCGCGGCGGTGCATTCGTTGGCGCGCAGGACCGAAGAATTGGCGCAGTTGATCGCGCGATTTGATACAGGCGCGCGCAATCCGACGAAGTCAGAGCGCGGAAAGACTTCGACCCGGGCCGCCCCTGTAGTCGGCTTCTCGTCGCGCACTGCTAGGGCGTAACCTGCAGTCGATGACCGCTGATGTTCAAATGGCGCGCCCATTCAGAATAAAACCACGATCTCTTTTATAATTAGAATTACTGTATAATCTTCGAGCTCTCATGAACTCGCTTTGCGCCAACTTTCGGACGTTGAAATAGACCGCATTCGGGTCGAGATGGGCGTTGAGCCCCGCGGACGAAAAGCCCCCGGACCTTGGTATAGCGGAGGTTGAGCAGCGTGAACTGATCGCTATGTTTGGGGCGGCCTCGAACGGAGATCAAACCTTGGTCGATCCCTTGCGCGTGCGGGCGGCTCACTACGTCAGGCGGACGCGCGTGCCGGTTACGCTGGTCAATGCAGACGCTTGCCGTTCGATGGATCGAACAGGTGTGCCTTCGCCGGATCGATCTTGAGCTGGATAGGCTGGCCGGGAGAAACGGAGGGGCGGTCCCTGACGGCTGCGACGATCGATTGCGCGCCGGCCTGCAATTGCAGATGCGTGTCCGACCCCGTCGGCTCGATGATGATGACCTTGGCTTGCACACCGACTGCGTCGACGGCAACATGCTCGGGGCGGATGCCGAGCTGGACGGATCGACCGAGATGGCGACGCGCACTTTCGGGCAGCGGCCAATGCAGATTTTCGGTGGCTCGTAATTCCACGGTCCCATCCCGTTCGATGACGAGGCCGTCTATGAAGTTCATCGATGGCGATCCGATAAAGCCGGCGACGAAGCTGTTGGCCGGTGCATCGTAGATCTCAAGAGGAGAGCCGATCTGTTCGATATGGCCGGCACGCATGACGACGATGCGGTCGGCCATGGTCATTGCTTCCATCTGGTCATGGGTGACATAGACCATGGTGGTTCCCAGGCGCTGGTGCAGCGTCTTGATCTCGGTGCGCATCTGCACGCGCAGTTTCGCATCGAGATTGGAAAGCGGCTCGTCGAAGAGGAAGACGGCCGGATTGCGGACGATGGCGCGCCCCATCGCCACGCGTTGCCGCTGCCCGCCGGACAATTGCCGCGGATAACGATCGAGGAGCGCAGCGAGATCAAGGATCGCGGCGGCATCGTTCACCTTTTGCTCGATCTCCTGCCTGCTGCAACGAGCGAGCTTCAGCGAAAAGGCCATGTTGTCGCGCACGGTCATGTGCGGATAGAGCGCGTAGGACTGGAATACCATGGCGATGTCGCGCTCGTTCGGTTCGAGATCGTTGACGATGCGGTCGCCGATTTCGATCTCGCCGTCGCTGATGCTTTCCAGCCCGGCGATCATGCGCAGCAATGTGGATTTGGAACAGCCCGAAGGGCCGACCAGCACCACGAATTCCCCGTCCTGCGCGGTGACGGAGACACCATGCAGCACTTCGAGCGCGCCGTAACGTTTGACGGCGTTGCGAATGGTCAGTTTCGCCATGGATCTCTCCCCAGAGTGTCGGCCGGCGCTTCAGCGCCCGCCCATGCCCGCATTCAAGGCGATGCTGTTGTAGATGAGCTTCTGCAGGATGATCGCGAGGAATATCCCTGGAAGCATGGAAAGGGCGGCGCCTGCCATCAGGTAATTCCACTGCGTACCCTGTTGTGTCTGGAACATGGTGAGGCCGACGGGCAGGGTGGTATTGTCGGCGCCGGTCATGACGATCAGCGGCCAGAGGAAATTGTTCCACTGCCCTATGAAGATGAAGAGCGACAGAAGCCCGATCGCCGGCTTGGACAGGGGCACGATGATGCTGACGAGGATGCGCAGGCGGGAAGCGCCGTCGATCCTTGCGGCTTCGTCAAGCTCCATGGGAATGGAAAGGAAGAACTGCCGCATCAGGAATGCACCGAAGGTGCCGAAGGAGACCGGCAGGATCACGCCTGGAAAGGTGTTGACCAGACCCAGCTTGTTGACGATCAGAAACAGCGGAATGATGAGCATCAGCGGCGGCACCATCAGGGTGCTGATATAGCCGAGCAGCAGGGTTTCGCGAGCCCTGAACTTCAGCCGCGAAAAGGCATAGCCGGAAAGGCAGGAGACGATGACGGTGATCGCCGTCACGCAGACGGCGATGATGGCGCTGTTGAAAAAGAAGCGGCCGAAGGGCAGCCTGGTCCAAGCGGCGGCAAAATTACCCCATTCGAAAACCTCGGGCAGGACGTGCACCGGGATCGCCGTCACCTCCGCATTCGAGCGCACTGCATTCGATACCATCCAGAAGAAGGGGAACAGGAAGGCGATCGCCACGAGCGTGAGTGCTAAGTGATTGATGACATCGAGCGCCAGCTTACGGCGTGCTCTGATTTCGGATTTAAGCGTCATAATGAACCCACTTGCGCTGGAACCAGAATTGCAGGGCCGTCAGCGCCATGATCAGCGCGAACATTACCCAGGCGATGGCCGAGGCGTAGCCCATCTGGAAGTTCTGAAAGCCGCGTTGATAGATGGCATAGCCGAGCGTCGCGGTCGACGATCCAGGCCCGCCCTTGGTCATGACGAAAATCTGGTCGAAGACCTGCAGCGATGTGATCGCCGTCAACACGGTGCCAAAGAATAGCGTCGGCGAAATCAGCGGCAGGCGGATTTTCCAGAAGCAGTCCCAGGCCCTAGCGCCGTCGATGCGCGCCGCTTCCAGATAGCTTGCTGGCACCATGTCGAGTGCGGCGTTAAAGAGAACCGTATTATAGCCGACGCCGGCCCAGATCGACGCGAGGACGACCGCCTGCATGGCGAGCGTCCGATCGTTGAGAACGCCTGCGAAGGGTAGGGACAGAGCAGCCATCAGGCTGTCGAAAAAGCCGCCGCTCGTAAAGATCAGCATCCACACCATGGCGACGGCGATGAGCGGGGTGAAGGTCGGAAGAAAGAAGATCACCCGGAACCAGCGCTGCCCGATCTTCAGGCTCGAAATCCAGGTCGCAAGCCCCAGTGAGATGACGATATTGAGCACCAGATACTCGACCGTGAAGAAGATGGTGTTACGTGTGACCGTCCAGAATTGCGGATCGGTCGTGAATAGGCGCACATAGTTGGAAAAGCCGACGAAGCGCGGCGTGCCGAGCAGTTGCCAATTGGTGAAGCTGAGCGCAATCGAGGCAAGGATCGGCAGGACGAGGAACAGGACGATCCCGATCAGGCCCGGCAGCAGAAAGAACAAAGCCGTCCATCCCTCGCCTCTGAACCATTTGCGCGAGCGTGGCCCTGGTCTTGCGATCATGTCGGTGTGCTTGCCCAGCATCATGGGCCTCTCCTTTTCGGCATGGGCGTTGCGGTCGAGCCGATAGGCCCGGCCACAGGCCGGCAAGGTGCGCGGGGTTAGGGAAGCTGGCTCTGGATGTCGCTGAGCACGCCCTCGGGTTTCGAGGCTCCCGTCAGCGCCAGCGGCACATATTGGATCACCAGATTCTCGAATTGGTTCCATTTCTCGTTGATGCGAAACGGCCTGGTGTGGGCGAACATATATTCCAGCGTGTCGCGGGTGCCGCTGACATTCTTCGCCGCTCCGTCATACCAAGCGGTATGTTGCGCAAGCCGGGCCGGCAGCGCGCGTCCGGCCGAGCCGAGAATTTCGGCGGCCTTCGGACCCGTCAGCACCTGCAGCGCCTTGAAGGCGGCATCCTTGTGCTGGCTGGTGGCGGAAATGCCCCAGCCAGAACCGGCCGTGATGAAGCGCGACGGGCCGCTGCCGCGTGGAAGCGGCGCGATGCCCATTTTGAACTTCACGTTGGCCTGTACCCTAATCAGTGTCCACGGACCGTCGATATACATGGCGACGTTGCCCGAGACGAATCGGCCGCTTGCTGCGGAGGCGTCGGCAGCGGACGCGAAGACGGGCGAGAGTTTGTCCTTGGCGGTGAGATCGGCATATTTGCTGAACGCGTCGACAAAGCCGGGATTGGTGAGGTCGAATTCATTGTCGGCATTGAAATAGTCAGCGCCGAGCGCGACGGGGCCGGCAATGAAATCGAAGGCCTGGGTGCCGTAGCCGTAGGATCCGTCCTTGGTCAACGCTTTAGCATCGGCCTTGAAGTCGTCAAACGTCCAGTCGTTGGCGGGCTCCTTCAAACCTGCGGCGGCGAACTTGTCGCGATTATAGAAGACCAACCACGGGCCGACGTCGTACGGCAACGCATAGAGCTTGCCGTCCCGGGAAAGCCCGGACATGATCGATGTCTCGAAGTCCGCGACCTTCACGTCGCTATTCTTCACGTAGTCGTCGAGGGGCGTGAGGATCGAATAGAAATTCGGCACGCGCATCGACTGTATCGAGACGATATCGGCGACCTGTCCCGATGCTGCCAGCACCGGCAGGCGCGTCCAATAATCCCTAAAGCCTGAAAGCTGCGGCTTAACCTTGATGTCGGGATATTGCTGGGTGACGAGATCGGCCAGCTGCTGCCAGAGCTGCGCATCGGCGGGCTCGCCCCACATCTGCCAGGTAAGGGTCACGGGGCCATCCTGCGCCTGCGCGCCGATGCCGGGTAGTGAGCTCGCCGCAAGGGCCGCAGCAAAGATCAATGAACGTTTCATGATGATTCCTCCTCCTTAATGACTTTGGTTGTAGTGACGTTCATCACTATCCGGACGCTCCCCTCCGGCTTGGTTTTGCGGCTCGTTCACGCCGGAGCGAGTTGCTGCCTAGAGCTGACCAGCAGATCGGCGATGATCTGCTGGCTGGCAAGATCGGTCGGCAGATGATGGCCCCAGGTCGTCCATTCGAAGCTCTTGGGCACGACGATGCCGGCAAGCCAGGACTCCAGATCGCGCTGCACGCCGGCGTAACGGCGCATCCCGGCGCCGTCCACGCGGATGCCTTCGGCCTGCCAACTCCGCAGCGCGGCATCGAAACGCCGCCACGCCGCTGTTTGTCGAACTTCCGGTCTGCGGTTGGCATCGGCATAAAACCGGAAGTCGAAATCCGATTGCGCATCCAACCGTCCCCTGCCACAGGAGCCCGCGAGCGCAACGGCGCCATCCGGGGTCGTCGCGGCGATGAGTTCGGCTTCGCGGCTCATGATGGCACCGGGCAGTTTGGATTCGCTATCTCCTTCAGTCCTTGAGGATCAGTTCGATGACGGGCGTGACGACATCCGGCTTCAGAACCGGCAGTTCCAGGGTCAGGACACCCTCGCCGACGGGGACGCCGATGTTGGAAGTGACCTCGGCATCCGGGTCGAGCCAACGAAGCTCGCTGGCGTCGTGCAGGAACTGCGCATATTTGACCTTGCGCCCCAGTCCTTCGATGTGGATGTGGCGGAACGGCCAGGTCTGGATATGCAGATAGAGCCGATTGCCCTTCTGGGTGAAGCGGCAACCGCTCGGCGCCTTGTGGGTGGAGGGCCCGGCGCCGTAGATCGCGCGGCCATTTAGCCGCATCCATTCGCCATAGGTGTCGAGCGCCTTGATGGCGCGAGCGTCGAAGGTGCCGCGGCCGGTCGGGCCGACATTCATGAGAAGGTTGCCGCCGAGCGAGACCGTATCGATCAGGATGTCGATGAGCTGGCCGGCATCCTTCCAGCTTGTTTCGTCGCGATAGTAGCCCCAGGAGCCGCTGAAGGTGTGGCAGGCCTCCCAGCGCACCGGCAATCCGGCAACCGTTGGAGCGACACGCGGCGTGTATTGTTCCGGCGTGACAAGATCGGGCATGTGGTCCGCGTCGCGCGGCAGATCGAGGCGGTCGCCGATGATGATGTCGGGCTGCAGCTGGCGCACCAGCTTGATGAGGTCTTCGCTCTCCCAATCGGCGCGACCCTTGCCGGGCAGGCCCTTATACACGCGGCGGGGATAGCTGAAATCGAACCAGATCACGTCGACCTTGCCGAAATTCGTCAGAAGTTCGGTCACCTGGTCGCGCATGTATTTGGCATAACGCTTGACGTCGCGGCCCTCGTTGAGCTTGGCGGCATCAGGGTGGTTGCGCTGCGGATGATGTGCATCGATCGGGAAATCCGGATGATGCCAGTCGAGCAGCGAATAATAGAACCCGACCTTCAGCCCTTCGGCGCGAAGCGCTTCGACATAAGGGCCGATCAGATCCTTGCCGTAGGGCGTGTTGGTGACCTTGTAGTCGGTGACCTTGCTGTCCCAGAGGCAGAAGCCTTCATGGTGCTTGGCGGTGAGAACCACATATTTCATGCCGGCTTCGCGAGCCCGGCGCGCCCATTCGCGGGCGTCGTAAAGGTCGGGATCGAAGTTGTCGAAATACTTCTGATAGGCCTCGGTGGTGAATTCCTCGCGGTTCTTCAGCCATTCGTGACGTGCGCCGAGGGCGTATAGCCCGAAGTGGATGAACATGCCGAAGCGGTCGTGTCCAAACCATGCCTTGCCATCGGCCACATCACGGCCGCTACTGATCGCTGCGTCGCTCAGACTATCCTCCCAAGTGTTTAGGCTTATCGAACCGGTTCGATCAAATCATCGATCTACTCCCCCTATATGTCAAGCGCGCTGTTGAAATTTCTTTCCACATATTGCTCCATGGTCGACAAGTGTTTTACCGCATTGGCGCGCTCTTCTCGGTGCGGACCGCAGATTGGAGATGGAGCTTCGCTATCGCGAAGATTTGTGACAGCAATTCATTGAGGGAAGTACCTTCGATCGGAAAGCTAAGGGCGATAGAAACGGTTCGAAAAATTCATGGCCACAATTCGCGATGTCGCCAAACTCGCTGACGTATCCGTTTCGACGGTATCGCTGGCATTGAGCAATCCGGCGCGTGTCAGCCAGAAGACGTTGGTAAAAATTCGTCAGGCGATTGCCACTGTCGGCTTCGTTGCCGATCCGCTCGCGCAAAGCCTCGCGCGCGGGCGCAGCCGCATGATCGGCTTTGTCGTCGGCAATGTCGGCAACCCGTTTTTCGGAGACATCCGGCGCGAGCTGGAAAATTATGCGCTCGATCACCAGCATTTCGTCGTCGTCACCGATTCCTCCGGCAAGACAGATCGCGAGAGGACGATGGTCGAGCACCTGATCGGCCTCAAGACCGCGGGCCTGGCACTTGCGCCGTCAGGCCATGATCAGGATTATGTCGACTTCATCGCCGGCCTGAACGTGCCGATCGTCTGCTTCGACCAGAAGGTTGCCGGTGTTGAGCGCGATTTCGTCGGCTCCGACAACTATCTTGCCGGCGCGATGCTGACCGAGCATCTTCTGCAGCTCGGCCACAGGCGCATCGCCTTCATCACCGGCCCGAGCCATATGCAAACTGCGACGGAGCGTTGTCGCGGCTTTGCCGATACCATGGCCAATGCTGGTGTGGAGGTGAACCCGAACTTCGTGGTTGACGGGCAGTTTACGCGCACGGCCGGTTACGAGGCGGCCATGCGTCTGCTGATCCAGCCCGAACGCCCCACGGCAATCCTCGGCGCTAACAACACTGTGGCGCTCTCGGCCCTGCAGGCCATGCAGGAATTGGGCTTCCGCTGTCCCGAAGACATTTCGCTCGCCATGATCGACAATGTGCAATGGAGCTCGGTCATCACGCCGCGGATCACCATGGTGGTGCAGGATACGTTGGCGCTCGGCGGCATCATCGCCCGGCGCCTCATGCACCGCATCACCAACCCACAAGGCACCGTCGAGCCGCCGCAGGATTTCGTGCTGACGCCGAAATTCGTTCCGGGCAATTCCTGCCGCAGGATTTAAAGATCTCCTCGTGCCGCTTCAGCTGTCGTCTCGATCTGCAATCTATCGTCGTCGCATGATGGTCAGCGCCTCTGAACCACTCGGTCGAGATGAACATAACCGCCATCGACGAACAGCCATTGGCCGGTGGTGTGGCTGGCCCGATCCGACAGCAGGAACACGACGGTGGCGGCGATCTCGTTGGCCGAAGTCATGCGCTTGCCCAGCGGAATCGCCGCGGTGATTTCCTCAAGCTTGGCCAGCGGCTCGGGGAACGTCGCCAGCCATTTCTCGTAGAGCGGCGTCATGACCTCCGCGGGGATGACCGCGTTGACGCGAATGCCGGCGTCCAGAAGGGCCGCCGCCCATTCCCGCGTCAGCGACAGCTGCGCGCCCTTGGCCGCGGCATAGGCGCTGGTGTTGCCCTGGCCAGTGAGGGCGGTCTTAGACGAGACATTGACGATGGAGCCCCGACCCTGCTTGAGCCAGGGCAGCGCATGATGGACGACCGCGTAATAGTGGACCAGATTGCGGTCGAGCGATTTGCGGAATTCGGCCGGACCGGCGTCGAGTCCGACGCTGTCGTTCACCCCGGCATTGTTGACGACGCCGTCGATCCGACCAAACGCCGCCGCCACCTGGCTGACCGCTGCTTCCGTTTCGCTGTCGGATTCGAGGTTCGCCTGGAAGAACATCGCGGCGGGCGACAGCGCCTTGAGGCGTGTCTCGAACTCGCGGTCGAGAGGGTTGCGCCCGATAATTGCCGGGATTGCCCCTTCGGCCGCCAGGTCGAGCGAGATCGCGCCGCCGATGCCAGCGCCGCCCCCGGTTACGATCACGACTTTTCCGCCAAGGCCCAGATCCATCGCATCAGCCCCTGAACTGGTAACGGCCGCGCGATTGCGGCTTCATCTCGATCGAGAAGCCGGGCAGGGCCGGCGGAATGTAGGCGGCGTTGCGGATTTCGCAGGGGTCGACGAAATGCTCATGCAGATGGTCGACATATTCGATGACGCGCCCCTCCTTGGTGCCGGAGACGCAGAGGTAGTCGATCATCGACAGGTGCTGCACATATTCGCACAAGCCGACCCCGCCGGCATGCGGCCAGACCGGCAGGCCGTATTTGGCTGCGATCAGCAGCACGGCGAGAACCTCGTTCAAACCGCCCATGCGGCATGAATCGACCTGCACGACATCGATGGCACCTTCGGCGATGAATTGCTTGAACATGATGCGGTTCTGGCACATCTCGCCGGTGGCGACCTTGATCGGCCTGACTGCCTCGCGGATCTTGCGGTGGCCGGCGACGTCGTCGGGGCTGGTCGGCTCCTCGATGAAGAACGGCTTGCTGAAGGCGAGCTTGCCAAGCCACTCGATCGCCTGCGGCACTTCCCACACCTGGTTGGCGTCGATCATCAGGTAGCGATCGGGGCCGATGATCTCACGCACGATAGTCAAGCGCCGGATGTCGTCTTCCAGGTCGCGGCCGACCTTCATCTTGATGTGATTGAAGCCAGCATCGATGGCTTCCTGGCAAAGCCGGCGAAGCTTCTCCTCGGAATAGCCAAGCCAGCCTGCCGAGGTGGTGTAGCAGGCATAGCCCTCGCGCTTCAGCGTCGCCACCCGGTCGGCCTTGCCGATCTGGGCCTTGTGCAGGATCGCCAGCGCCTCGTCGGGGGTGAGCACATCGGTCAGGTAGCGGAAGTCGATGATCTTCAGCAACTGCTCGGCGTTCATGTCGCCAAGCAACTGCCACACCGGCTTGCCGGCCTGCTTGGCCAGAAGATCCCAGACGGCGTTGACGACCGCACCGGTGGCAAGGTGCATGGCGCCCTTGTCGGGGCCGATCCAGCGCAGCTGGCTGTCGCTGGTCAGATGCCGCCACCCGCGGCCGGGATCTTCTTCGACCCAGTCGAGGTCCAGCCCGACCACGAGATGGCGCAGCGCCTCTATGGCGGCGCAGCAGATCTCGTTGCCGCGGCCGATGGTGAAGGTCAGCCCATGACCTTCGAGGCCGCGATCGGTCTTCAGGATGACATAGGCGGCGGAATAGTCCGGATCGGGGTTCATCGCGTCCGATCCGTCGAGATGTTCAGAGGTGGGGAAGCGCAGATCGAGCACTTCCATGTCGATGATCCTGGCCATGACCGTTCCTTATGCCGCGCCGACGACGCGCTGGCGCTGTTCACCCAACCCCTCGATGCCGAGATGCATCACCTGCCCTGCCTTCAGGAAGACCGGCGGCTTCTGGCCGAGCCCCACCCCCGGTGGCGTGCCGGTGGAGATGACGTCGCCGGACTGCAGGCTCATGAAACGGCTGAGGTAGCTTACGATGTGGCGCACGCTGAAGATCATGGTCCGGGTGGAACCGTCCTGGCGCATCTTGCCATCCACCGACAGCCAGAGCCTCAAATTCTGCGGATCGGGCACCTCGTCGGCGGTGACAAGCCAGGGGCCGGACGGCCCGAACGTGTCGCAGCCCTTGCCCTTGTCCCAGGTGCCGCCGCGCTCGATCTGAAACTCGCGTTCCGACACGTCGTTGATGACGCAATAGCCGGCGACGTGGTCAAGCGCGTCCGCCTCTTCGATGTAGCGGCCGGGCTTGCCGATCACCACGCCGAGTTCGACTTCCCAATCGGTCTTCACCGAGTTGCGGGGGATCTCGACGTCGTCGTCAGGCCCGACAACGGCGCTGGTCCATTTGTTGAAGACGACAGGCTCGGGCGGGATCGGCGCGCCTGTCTCGGCAGCATGATCGGCGTAGTTCAGGCCGATGCACACGAACTTGCCGATGCTGCCGACGCAGGCACCCAGACGGATGTCGGCCTGAGGTTTTCCGTCCACCCTCGGCAATGTCTCGGGATCGATCGCCCGAAGACGGTCGAGGCCGGCCGGCGTCAGCACCTCTCCGGCTATGTCTGGCACGATGCCGGACAGGGACCGGACATGGCCGGCTGAATCGAGCAGTCCCGGGAGTTCCCGCCCTTTGAGGCCATAACGCACCAGTTTCATCAAAATCACCCTTGTCGGAATGCGCGAGCCCTCACCCGTGTCCTACCCCCACGGATTCCCTCCGACTAATCGGCACCGGTCATGCTGTCAAGTGGCCAGGCCAGTGGACGCGCAAAGCAGGCTTGGCTATGGTCGTTGCCAATCATGATCGTCACCGGGGCAGAGCCGATTCGCTGGGCCGCTGGACGGAGGGCGGGTTTGAAACTCCAGGCTGTCTCGAACAGGAAGCTTTATCTGCAGATCGCCGATCAGATCCGCGATCAGATCTTGTCGGGCGAGGCGACGCCCGGCCAGCAACTGCCTTCCGAGCGCGATCTCGCAGCCTCGCTCGGCGTCTCCCGGCCGACGGTGCGCGAAGCGTTGATCGCGCTGGAAGTGGCCGGAATGCTGGAGGTTCGGGTCGGCGTGGGCGCCTTCCTGAAAGCGCCCGCCAATCCGACCGAAGCCTTGCCAGATGTCGGACATTCGCCGATCGAGGTCATGACGGTGCGCCGTCTGCTCGAGCCGGAGGCCGCAGCCCAGGCTTCCCAGCACATTTCGGCGGAGGGGCGGCGGCGGCTGAAAGCGGCCATCGTGGCGTTGCGCGACGAGACCGCCCGCGGCGAATGGTCGAACGAAAGCGACCGCGCCTTCCATATGACGATCGCGGAAAACTGCAGTAACCGGCTACTGCGTGAACTGATTTCGCAGCTGTGGGCGTCGCGGTCGGAGGAGATCGACCAGCAGTTCCACCGGCATCTCGCCGAAGCGCCCGTCCTACGCAGCCATATCCTCGACGATCACGAAGCCATCTGCGCCGCGGTCTTCGCCGGCGAGGCCGACGAGGCGCGCGCCGCGATGGCCGCGCATCTGACCTATGTCGAACAGGCCATGCTGAGCATGTGGGATTAATGGCGCCGGCGCCGAGATACGTGCCGACTTGAGAGCAGACACGAGCTCCGCCGGAAGTCGCCGAGCTTGCTCCATTTCGCCAGCATGCCGCTCGACGATCGGCGCGAGCGCGGCGATGCGCGAAAGCACCTGATCCGGTGTGGCTTCACCGGGATTCTGGACGTTGCCGATTACCAACCATTTCTTGTCGAGAAGCGTTGTCATGTGGCGATCCTCCTGCAGGTTGGGTGCGGAAAAAGATCCAGTCTTGAGCAGGCAAGCTACGGCGCGATTGCGGCTCGCCGGGAATGCGTTTCAAACGTAACCGAACGCACGGCCGGACCATACATTTCCGCTCACGAGCATAGGACCATTGGACTCGTGACAAGCGAACCCCGTAGCAAAAGCACTTACGTCGGTCGAATAGGCGTCGAGCGACCGGTTTCTGCCTTCAAGGCCAAGGACCAGCCTGAATGACCGACTTGACGAAGTTGTTCAAAACCGCTCCACCGGCAGTGCAAAAACATAGCCGATGCCGCGCTCGGTCTGGATCATGCGCGGTGCATTCGGATCGATCTCAAGCTTGCGCCGCAGCCGCAAGACCTGAACATCGATGCTCCGATCGAAGATATCTTCATGAACGCGCGTCGCATGCAATAGATGCTCGCGCGTAAGAGGTCGCCCGGGGGCCTCCAGAAGCGCTAGCAACAAGGCATACTCACCCTTACTCAGCGAGACGGGTGCTTCATCGTCTACGAGTCTTCGGCCATAGCGCTCGAGCCGCCAGCCATTGAACCTGTAGCCGCCTCCTTTCGGATCGCGAATTTGCGCCGCGCGCGACATCTCCCGCCGCCGCAATATGGCGCGGGTGCGTGCGAGCAATTCCCTGGGACTAGGCCTTACGATGAAATCGTCGGCACCAAGTTCGAGGTTGATGACGGGATCGATTTCGTCGGCGTGGTGGCTGGTGATGATGACTGGAATATCTGATGTCGACCGGATCGATCGCAACCGATCCAGCCCGTCTTTCAGGCCGAGCGGCTGGTCCATGATGATCAAGCTGGGAAGCTTGCCGGCGCATTTCAATTCGCTCCAATTGGAGGCACAGCTAGTGGGGAAATTGTGGTCCGAAAAGTACCTGCTGACCGTCTGTCGCATCGCCGGATCATTGTTTACGATCAATATATGGTCCGGGCTTTCGGTATCTTGGTTCATATCTTCGATTCCTATTGATCATCGGACGCGCCTCCCTCCAAGCACATCGCTCCTCCACGTCGACGGCTTCAATTACCCGAGCGGAATAACCCGGACGGCAATGTCCGACTGTGAACTGCTTCATATTTCACGAAAGCTCTATCCAGTCCGTCTCGCCGTTCAGCCGGAATCGTGAAGAGGTGCGAACAAAGGCGGGGCGGACTATCGTGTCCGCCGCCGCTGCTCCCAGTGTGTAGGCTCCTCGCCCGCCACGCTGTTGCGACTTCAATACTGGTTGGGCAACGGAATAGCGGAAGCGAACACACCGTCCGGATCGAAACGGCTCTTCAAGGATGTCAGGCGAGCGCCGTTGCTGCCGTAGGCATCCTTGGCCTGCTCTCGATCATGCGGCGCCAGCAAATTCGCGTAGCCGCCGGGTAGCGCAAATGGCGCGAGGCTTTCCCAAAGGTTCCGCGCCCATTGCCGGTGCGCCGCGCCGTTGCGCCCGTCGCCCTCCCAACCAGCGATGATCTCCACCATGAAATGCTCTTGACGCAAGCCGAAAGCGATTGCGTCTGTAGGAATGCGCGTGGCCGCGCCGTGGAAGTGGTGCCAGGCAACCGCCGAGTGGGGCGACGTCTTGCGGTCGACCGCCGCGATGATTGCATCGATAGCGCCGGGCGTGAGTGCGGGCAACGAGCGCGTCCGGATCTCCCAGTGGTGGCCGTCCGCTTCCGCAACCCACGCGTCAAACGGGGCGAGCATTTCAGTGTAGGTCATCGGCCCCAACCGTGCGAACATTGGCGTTCCAAGGGCCTGCAAGTGGCTTATGATGGGCTCGCCTTGATCTCCGTCGCCGGTCCACAGCGGCGCCAGGCTGAGCGCGAGCTCGCCATCCGGGCCGGATGTCATGATCCCTGACACACCGAGTTCGTCAGGCATCGTCGCCGCAAACGCCGCGTAGCGGCTCAGCACCGTTTTGGCCTCGCTCCAGGGATACACGATTGACCCCGCGAGCATATGGCGCGCCTCATGCAACTGGACCCACAGGGATGTGACAACGCCGAAGTTGCCGCCACCGCCACGTAATGCCCAGAACAGCTCGGGCTTCTGTTGGGGACCGGTCGTCACGCACCGCCCGTCCGCGAGAACCACCTCGGCGCCGAGCAGGTTATCCGCTGCCAGGCCGTACCGACCGTTGAGAGGGCCATAGCCGCCGCCCAGGGTCAGGCCGGCCATGCCGACATCTCCGCAGTTGCCCAGCGCCGCAACAAGACCGTGGGCATCAGCGGCGGCGGCAACGTCCTTGACCCTTGCACCACCGGAGATGGTTGCGACACGAGACTGCGGATCCACTGTGACTTGCCTCATCCTGCTGAGGTCTATGACGAGCCCGTCAGGGCATAAGGCGTTTCCCGCCCAGCCATGTCCACCGCCGCGTACCGATAAGGAGAGCCCGTGTTGACGTGCACTCCGCACCGCCGCCTGCACGTCCGCAGACGTTTCACACACTGCAAACAGCGCCGGCTGATTCTCCACTGCGCCGTTCCATATCAGCCGGGTGCGCGCATAGTCACCGTCGCCGCGTGACACGACTCTTCTCTGCATGGCGCGCAGGTCGCGCTTCGCGGCCGACACATGGTCGGCAAACTGTCCGCCGAGGCGATACAACGATCTTTCGATAAAATCCGTCATCTTGGTCTCCCGTATGGTGTTCCGCAGAACCTGGCCGGAACGTTAAGGAGATGAGGGCGACGGATCGTGAAGATTTCTGCTGTTTGGCCTATCGAGCCCTAAGCTCGGTCGGCGAAACGCCGTGAACGCGCCGAACCCACCGCGACAGGTGGCTCTGATCGGCAAAGCCCGTAGCTGCGGCGATGTCAGCCAGGCCATGGCGGCCGTCGCGCATCAGCTCGAGCGCGCGCTGCAGGCGCAGATGCACGACGTAGCGGTAAGGAGTCATGCCGACCGATCGGGCGAATACCCGCGTGAAATGAAACGTGCTGCGACCCGCGATCCTGGCGAGCGCACCGGCCTCGATACTCTCATCCATATGGGCGACGACATAATCCCTGAGACGGCCCAATACCTGTTCGTCCAGCCGACCACGCGGCGGAGCTTTGAATCTTGAAGTGTGCCGAACAAGCAGAGCGTCAATGAAGGTGCTTGCCATGCCGTTCCAGCAGAGCGGCCCATTGCGATAGCCGCCGGCGCACTCCGTCGCCAGGCTGCGCGCAAGATCGAACAGCGCCTGATCATAGCCGGCCAGGCGCTCGATCAACGCTGCTCCAAATGCTGCGCCCTCTGCAGCTGCGAGCGCAAACTGGCCCGGCTCGATTGCCACGATGATCGCTTCCGCCGTTCCTTCACTATCGGCTGTATAGTCCGCCCCGGAGGGACAGATCGCAACGCAGCCCCGTGACGGCGTGTGCGACAACACCCGATCAGCGATGCGGCAATCAAATTGAGCGCTTGCAAACATGTGAAAACAAATGTGATGCAGTTGCGCCGTCGCGCTGATATGCCCGCCGCCGTCGAACCGCACGCCGAACACAAAAACACCACTCTCGCCCGGAGCGCTACCGGCGGCGAGCGCTGTCGGCAAGCTGCCGTCCGCCTGCGTCAAACGAAGTTCTGAAACCTGCTGGAACATAAGTCCAATCCTCCTTGCGCGAAGGAGCCGAATAACTCGAACCGCAATGCCCAACTGTGAATTGCTTCATATTTCACGAAAGCGCTATCAGCTGGGTTCAGCGTTACGAATGATGCAGCGCTGAGAGGTGCGGAGTGCCGTCGACCCGGCGACGACAAGGCCATCCGGATCGTCGGCAGGAAGGACATCCTCCCGGCCGCCATCGCCGGCAAACAGATCGAGAACGGACCGTTGCCCTTCCTGAGAGAGGGGTGACATTTCATTCCGGAGACATGGGTTACACAATTGGGGCCTTTTGCGGGAGCGCAAGATGCCCTGGAAAGCGTG
>Ga0307474_10000694_pt1 | contig 24084 bp, 22 predicted proteins | sample atmos_gasesECM1C_2_FD_203312 | JGI IMG/M metagenome (GOLD analysis project Ga0307474, IMG submission 203312) | Hardwood forest soil microbial communities from Morgan-Monroe State Forest, Indiana, United States - atmos_gasesECM1C_05 | ecosystem: Environmental > Terrestrial > Soil > Temperate... | reverse complement strand
CGCTTGTTTCGGGCCTGATGGCTTCCGGCTGCAAGGTGCATGATATCGGGCTTGCGGTGACGCCGATGGCCTATTTCGCGCAGTTCGAGCTCGACGTGCCCTGCGTGGCCATGGTGACCGCATCCCACAACGACAATGGCTGGACGGGGGTGAAGATGGGTGCCAACCGCCCGCTCACCTTCGGCCCCGACGAGATGACGCGCTTGAAGGAGATCGTGCTCAATGCCGATTTCAAGACGAGGGGCGGCGGCTCCTATCAATTCCACGAAAACTTCCCGGCGCGCTACATCAGGGATCTCACCGACAGGCCGAAGCTCAAGCGCAAGCTCAAGGTCGTGGTCGCCTGCGGCAACGGCACCGCGGGCGCGTTCGCACCGCAAGTAATGGAGGCGATCGGCTGCGAAGTGATCCCGCTCGACACTGAGCTCGACCACACCTTCCCGAAATACAATCCGAATCCGGAAGACCTCGAGATGCTGCACGCGATCCGCGACGCGGTGCTGGCGCACAAGGCCGATGTGGGCTTGGGCTTCGACGGCGACGGCGACCGCTGCGGCGTGGTCGACAACACCGGCGAAGAGATCTTCGCCGACAAGGTCGGCGTGATGCTGGCGCGTGATATGTCGGCGATCCACAAGGATGCCCAATTCGTGGTCGACGTGAAGTCGACCGGGCTCTTCATCACCGATCCGGTGCTGCAAAAACAGGGCGCGAAGACCGCCTATTGGAAGACCGGCCATTCCTACATGAAGCGGCGCACCAACGAGCTCGGCGCCCTGGCGGGTTTCGAAAAGTCAGGCCATTTCTTTTTCAACAAGCCGTTCGGCCGCGGCTATGACGACGGCCTCGTCTCGGCGATCGCGATCTGCGAGATGCTCGACCGCGCGCCCGGCAAGTCGATGGCTGACCTCAAAAACACGCTGCCGAAGACCTGGTCCTCGCCGACCATGTCGCCGCATTGCGCGGACGAGGTCAAATACGGCGTCGCGGACGCCGTGGTGAAGCATTTCGAGAGTCTGCAGAAGAACGGCGAGCCGGTCGCGGGGCAAAAGATCCGCGACCTCGTTACCGTCAACGGCGTCCGTGTCACGGTGGAGGACGGCAGCTGGGGTCTGGTGCGCGCCTCGTCCAACAAGCCGGAACTCGTCGTCGTGGTCGAAAGTCCGGTCTCCGAACGGCGCATGCGCGACATGTTCGAGGCCGTCGACGAGGTGCTGCGCACCCATCCCGAGGTGGGGGAATATAATCAGAAGATTTGAATGTTCGCCGTCGTCACCCGGTGGCGGGGCATGACAGCCTTGGAAATCATCCCACCGCCACGGCCGGCACGGGCAGCGCGGTGACCGACTTGATCTTCTCCATCGCAAAGCGCGAGGTGACGTTCTTCAGCGTGACCGTTGCGATAAGCTTTTTGTAGAACACGTCATAGCTCTGCATGTCCGCGACCACGACGCGCAGCATGTAGTCCACATCGCCTGCCATCCGGTAGAATTCCATCACCTCGGGCATGGCGCTGATGGCTTCAGCGAATTTCTTCAGCCACGCTTCCGAATGATCGGAGCTTTCCACCGACACGAACACGGTGATGCCGAGCCCGATCTTGTTCTGGTCGACCAGAGCGACTCGGCGCAGGATCACGCCATCGGCCTCCAGACGCTGGATGCGCTTCCAGCAGGGGGTCGAGGACAGCCCGACGCGGTCGCCGATCTCGGCCACGGAGAGCGAGGCATCCTCCTGGAGTACCATCAGGATCTTCCTGTCGATGGCATCGAGGCGGCGATTTGTTTCGTTGGGGATCTGAACGGCGAGCTCGCTCATGAGAAGAATGTTCCATATGTGGCGTTACAAGAACTCATATATAGAAAAATCTTCTATATCAAGCCCGTCTTCCGGGCACGAGACCGCGATCGCTGGCGGCTCCGGCACAAAACCCTTCAACTTCAATACGTTGCACTGCGGCGAGGGCGCCGCAAAATGGCCTCAGGCTCCGCCCTCGTGCACCCAGCGCCCGAGCAGATGGTGGGCGATGGCGAATGCGTGGGGGCCGGCGAGCCCGTCCGGGTGCTTTCGGGTCAGCATCAGGCGGGCCTCCTCGCGGTCAAACCAGCGCGCATCCTCCAGCTCCGTGCGGTCGACCACGATGTCCTCGGTCAGCGCGCGCGCCGTGCAGCCGATCATCAGCGACGACGGATAGGGCCAGGGTTGCGTCATGTAATAGGCGACATCGGTGCAGCGGATGCCGGACTCCTCGAACACCTCGCGCAGCACTGCGTCCTCGATGGTTTCGGCGGCTTCGACAAAGCCCGCGAGGCAGGAATACATGCCCGGCGGAAACCGCCCCTGCCGGCCCATCAGGCACTTGTCGCCTTTGGTCACCAGCATGATCACGACCGGATCGGTGCGCGGAAAATGCTCGGCCTTGCAGCTTTGGCATTCGCGCTTCCAGCCGCCTTCCCGCATCGAGGTCTTTGCACCACAGTTGGCGCAGAAGCCGTGGCGCTGGTGCCAGTTGACCAGCGATTTCGCCATCGCCACCGCCGACAGCTCGTCGGCGGGGACCGTGCCTTGCATGGCCATGCCGCGCAACTCGCTCACTGCGACGTCGCCGCGGCCGATCAGCTTCTCGGCCGATGCGGAAGAAATGCCCATGCCGAACACCGCCGCGCCGTCGCGCAGGCCCAGGAACACCGTGCCCGGATTGGCACCGAATTTCAGCGCCTCGTCGATGGTGAGCAGTGCGCGAGATGCGTCGCCGTCGCGCTTCACCACCAGGGAATCGCGAAAAACCACATAAGCGCGCGATCTGGAATCGCTCTCGAATGCGATCAATTTATCGTCCTTGCCGCGCAGGTGCGCGGCGCGGTCGAGCACGTGGCTGACAAAAGCGGGCCTACCAAGCGGAAAGGAATCGGATGCGGACATGTTTGTTCAACCCAACCAGATCTTGCGGCGCAGTGCGCTGATGAAATGTTGTACTTCCTGGGCGTCATGCTCGAGCGGCGGCACCGCGCCCCAGACCGGCCGCGGCCAGGCCGCGTCCGCCTTGCGGCGCGCGATCACGTGCACATGCAGTTGCGGCACGGCATTGCCGAGCGCTGCGATGTTGAGCTTGTCGCACTTTGTGACCTCTTTCAGTGCGCGCGCGACGCGCGAGGTTTCGGTCATCAGCTGCGCCTGCTCGATCTCGGAGAGGTCGATGATCTCGACCGCGTCCTCGCGCCGCGGCACCAGCAGTAGCCAGGGATAATTGGCGTCCTTGATCACCAGCACCCGGCACAGCGGCAGGTCGCCGATGTCGATGGTGTCTTTCTTGAGCTGGGGATGCAGCGACCAGGCGGATTCGGGCATTGAGGGTTCCCCAAATGCCCTTTCAGGGCACTGACGAGGTGTCATATCAAGGCGTCATCATCCGCGAAAGCGGATGATCCAGTACGCCGCTGGATACCCCGCATTTCACGGGGGTATGACACCCCGCTTGCTTTCTGGTCCTTTTGGCCCCAAATAGGGGCCGGGAGATTGGCGGTGGACGAGCCACTCGCCAACCGGGTCAGGTCCGGAAGGAAGCAGCCCTAACGAGGTCCGGATCGGGTCGCTCGTCAGTCTCCTACCTGCTTTTGTGATGCGAATCGCGCGAAGAACGCACGAATCTTCCGCCGCGTTCGCGTTCTGGTGCGCGAGTCTATGAAGACGGCGTGCCAGACAGCCGATCGAAGCCGGCCGAAAGACGTTCATTTGCGGATCGATCGATGACCGACGCCGGCGCCCCTCCCATAAAGCCCGACAACACTGTCTCCGGCGGCCTCGATTTGGGCGCGCCCGACGGCGGCAACAAGCCCTATCGAGTCCTGGCGCGGAAATACCGCCCCTCGAGCTTTGCCGACCTGATCGGCCAGGATGCCGTGGTCCGCACGGTCTCCAACGCGTTCGAGACCGGGCGCATCCCGCAGGCATGGATCCTGACCGGTGTGCGCGGAGTCGGCAAGACCACCACCGCCCGCATCCTGGCGCGCGCGCTCAATTATGAGCTGTCGGACGGCTCGGTGAAGGGGCCGACCGTCGATATGCCGACCTTGGGCGTGCACTGCCAGGCGATCATGGAAAGCCGGCACATGGACGTGCTGGAAATGGACGCCGCTTCCCACACCGGCGTCGACGATGTCAGGCAGATCAACGACAGCGTGCGCTATGCGCCCGCAAGCGCGCGCTACAAGGTCTACATCATCGACGAAGTCCACATGCTCTCGACCGCGGCCTTCAACGCGTTCTTGAAGACGCTGGAGGAGCCGCCGGAGCACGCCAAATTCGTCTTCGCCACCACCGAAATCCGCAAAGTCCCCGTTACGGTGCTGTCGCGCTGCCAGCGCTTCGACCTACGTCGGGTGGAAGCGGATGTGCTGATGAAGCATCTCGCCAATATCGCCAGCAAGGAGGGCGTTGCGATCGAGCCGGAAGCGCTCGGCATCATCGCGCGCGCCGCCGAAGGCTCGGTGCGTGATTCCCTGTCGCTGCTCGACCAGGCGATCGCGCATGCGGCAGGCGAGGTGCAGGCGGATGCGGTGCGGCAGATGCTGGGGCTTGCCGACCGCGCTCGGGTCATCGATCTCTTTGATTCGCTGATGCGTGGCGACATCGCCGGCGCGTTCCGCGAGTTCCGCGAGCAATATGACACCGGCGCCGACCCGATCGTGGTGCTGTCTGATCTTGCCGAGTTCGTGAACTTCGTCACCCGCGTCAAGATCGTGCCAGCAACCGCCGACAATGTCGCTTATAGCGAGACCGAGCGGCTGCGCGCCCGTGACTTCGCGACCAAGCTGTCGATGCGGGTGCTGTCCCGAACCTTCCAGATGCTGCTCAAGGGCATCGCGGAAGCGCAAGCTGCGACGCGGCCGGCCGCCGCCGCCGAAATGGTGCTGGTGCGGGTCGCCTATGTCGCAGACCTGCCGACGCCCGACGAGGCGATCCGGATGATCGAGCAGAATGGCGGCGCGTCGGCGACGATTGTGCCAAGTGGGGCGCCAAGTGGGGCGACAGGTGCGGCGCCACGCGGCGCGCCCGCCTCGACCGTCTCGTCGATGTCAGCTTCGGTTGCCCGCGTCCCTGCCGCAGCGCGCCCGGACGCCTCGGTTCGCAAGCAGCCGCAGGTTGCAGCAACAGAACCGCAAGCTGCGCCGGCGCTGAAGATCACGAGCTTTCCGCAGCTCGTGGCGTTAGCCGGCGAGAGGCGCGATCTCCTGACCAAGTCGGCGCTGGAGGCCGATGTCCGCCTCGTCCGCATCGAGGACGGCCGGCTGGAAGTTGCGCTGGAGCCCAACGCTTCGCGCACCATGGTCACGGAGCTCTCGCGCAAGCTCGAGCAATGGACCGGACGGCGCTGGACGATTGTCGTCTCCAACGAGGCGGGACAGGCCACGCTGCGCGAGCAGAACCTGGTCAAAAAAAACGAGCGCGAGCGCGCCGCCGAGGCCGATCCGCGGGTTCAGGAGGTGCTGGCACGTTTTCCCGGCGCGCGCATTATCGAGGTACGCAAGCTTGCCGCCGAGCCGCCGGAAACCGATATTAGCGCTGGCACGTTGAGTGACGACGAGTTCGGCAGCGACGACGCGCCCGATATCGACGACTGAGCATGATCCGGACCCGGAGGGCCACGTTAGCGCAAAGCGTGTAGCGGTTTTCCGAAAAGATCATGCGCAAATAAATGGGATATCCAAAGGAAGCACCGATGCCCGATTTTCTCGGCATGATGAAGCAGGCGGCGCAGCTGCAGTCCAAGATGCAGGCGATGCAGGAAGAGCTCGGCCATGTCGAGGTCGAGGGGCTCGCCGGCGGGGGGCTGGTAGCCGTCCGCATGAATGCGAAGATGGAAGTGAAGGGCGTGAAGATCGACCCGTCGCTGATGAAGCCCGAAGAGGTCGAGATTCTTGAGGACCTCCTGGTGACTGCGCATGCCGATGCGCGGCGCAAGGCGGAGACTGCGATGCAGGAGAAGATGCAGTCGCTGGCCGGCGGCCTCGGGCTGCCGCCCGGACTTCTGGGGCTCGGCTCCTAAAGCAATGCCTGCCGCCGTTGCCGGTCCCGAAATCGAACGCCTGATCCAGCTTCTGGCCCGCCTGCCGGGGCTGGGTCCACGCTCCGCGCGACGTGCCGCGCTGCATCTGATCAAGAAGCGCGAGGCGTTAATGGCGCCGCTGGCGAGCGCTTTGCAGGTCGCGATCGACAAGATCCAGGTCTGCAAGACCTGCGGCAACATCGATACTCAAAATCCCTGCACCGTCTGCACCGATCCGCGCCGCGACGGCGCAATCATCGTGGTGGTCGCCGACGTTGCCGACCTCTGGGCGCTTGAGCGGGCGACCGCCACCAACGGCCGCTACCATGTGCTGGGGGGCACGCTGTCGCCGCTCGACGGCGTTGGCCCCCAGGACCTCACCATCGATGCGCTGGTCAAGCATGCCCATGAGCCAGAGGTGAGCGAGGTTATCCTCGCGCTCAATGCAACCGTGGATGGGCAGACGACTGCGCACTACATCACCGATCTGTTGCAGGACGCCAATGTCAGGGTGACGCGCCTTGCCCATGGCGTGCCGGTCGGCGGCGAGCTTGATTATCTCGACGAAGGTACGCTATCTGCCGCGATGCGGCAGCGCACGCTTTTCTAGCCAACCATACGGAAGACTTTGACGAATGACGAAACGACGATTCGCCATGGGCTTGGCCTTTGCGTCCATTTTGCTGGCGAGCTTCCCGGCCTCTGCCGGCCGGGCCCAGGAACCAGAGCAGGGACAGGACGAGGCGAAGCCGGAAAATGCACCCCTGAAAGCCGGCAAGCCGATCAATGCTGGTGACGTGCTGTCGGGCGAGCTCAACGCCATGCAGGTGCGCGACCCCAAGCAGCAAGGCAAGCGGGTCGCGACCTACCAAATCACCACCGAACCGCGCCGGTTGCCGGCGCCGAGCGGACTCTGCAACCTTGAGACGGGCCCTGAGACTTTTCAGCTCGCCACCACAGGCAATACGCAGGCTACCCAGCTGAAATCGCTGGTGGGCAAGGAGATCTCGGTCAAGGTCGACGAGGTCGCCTGCGCGCAAGACGCCGGGCAGATGAGCGAGGCGGTGATCACCAAATGGAGTTTGGTGAAGCGTTAAAGACCATTCTCGAAGTCGTCCTGGCGAAAGCCAGGAGACCCATACCGCGGAATCGATCTTAGGCCCCGGTGGCAGTCGTTCTTCGCTACAACGGCGCTCTGTGGTTAAAGGTCCCGGCTCGCGCTTTGCTTGGCCGGGACGACGAACTAAACCTTCACCGGCCCCAGTGCCTCGAAATGGCCGCGACGGTCCAGCCAGCCGAGTAGCACGAGGCTCGGCACGGCGACCAGGACGCAGATCACGAAAAACAACGGCCATCCCGCCGCCTTTGCCACATAGCCCGCGCCCGAGGAGAGATAGGTGCGCCCGACTGCGGCGAGCGCCGTGAGCAGCGCATATTGGGTCGCGGTGTGCAACGGGTTTTGGCACAGCGCCGAGAGATAGGCGACGAAGATCACGGTGCCGATGGCGCTGGTGAAATTCTCTGTGGTGATAGCAAACGCCAGCGCCCATTGACTGGTGCCGACCAGCGCAAGCCAGGAAAAGGAGAGATTGGCGACGGCCTGAAGGCTGCCGCCGATCAGAAGGCTCGCGGCGAGCGAATAGCGCCGCGCGACAAATCCACCGGCAAAGCCGCCGATCAGGGTCGCGGCGAGCCCGACGCCTTTGACGATGGCGGCGTAGTCGTTGCGGGAGAAGCCGAGATCGATCACGAACGGCCCGGTCATGGTGCCCGAGAAGGCATCGGTGAACTTGAACAGCACCACGAAGGCAAGCGCCGCGAGGGCGTCCTTGCGGGATAGGAACTCCGTGAAGGCGCCGACGGCGGCATGCAGAACGCGGGTGAAGGCCGTCTCCGCATGCGTTTTGGCTTCCGCGCGCACCGACTGTTCCGGCTCGGTAGCGAGCAGCGCGGTTATCGTACCGATCAGGACCAGCGCTGCCATTACCACATAACCCCACATCCAGGCGGCCGGGCGCGCGAGGCCTGCGCTTTCGAATCCGGTGACGATGAAAAGGGCGCCCGCGGTCGAGACCAGCATGCCTATGCGGTAGGCCGCGACATAGGACGCCATGCCGGCGGCCTGTTCGCTTTCGGGCAGGCTCTCGACGCGGAACGCATCGACCACGATGTCCTGGGTCGAGGAGGCCGTTGCGACCAGGAGTGCCGCAAGTGCGACGAAGGGCGGCGAGCGCGCGGGATCGGCGATCGCAAGCAGCAGGATTGTTGCGATAAGCAGCAGTTGTGAGAACAGGAGCCAGCCGCGGCGGCGGCCAAACGCTTTCGTAAACAACGGCACATGCAGCGCATCGACCAGTGGCGCCCACAAGAATTTCAGTGTGTACGGCGTACCGACCAGGGCGAACAGGCCGATGGTGGTGAGGTCGACGCCGGCCTCGCGCATCCAAATCACGAGCGTCGAGCCCGATAGTGCCAGCGGAAGGCCGGAGGAAAAGCCGAGGAACAGGACGATCAGCACACGCGGCTGGAGATAGACGGCAAGACTTTCACGCCATGAGGTTTTGGCGGCGGAGGTAGTGCTCGTCTCAGACGCAATTTCTGGTGCGGTCATGCGGGAATCGTAGGGTGGGTAGAGCGAAGCGAAACACCGTCCGTGAGGCGTTTGGCAAGGATGGGTTTCGCTACGCTCAACCCATCCTACGGGTCAGGTCAAGCCGTGCAATGTTACTCCCCTGCCTGCAGCTTGCGGGACAGCGGGAACAGTTCCGCTGCGGCCGGCTTCACTAGCCGCGGAGCCTCGGGCGGCGCATCCGTCTTGCTGAAATCAAGTTCCTCGATGCGGCCGGCCCGCTTCTCGATCTTGTCGGCCGAAATCAGAATCTGGCGGATATCCTCGTTCACGTCGCCAAAATGCTTCTGCAGTTTCAGCACGCGCTCGCGCAGGCGGCCTAGGTCGTCGCCGAGATTGATCACCTCGGTGCGGATCTGGTCGGCCGCGTCGCGGATGCGGGCGTCCTTCATGATCTGCTGCATCACCTGGATCGCCAGCATCAGAAGCGACGGAGATACCAGCACCACGCGGGCGCGATAGGCCTTCTGGATCACATCGTCGAAGCCGTCATGGATCTCGGCATAGACCGATTCCGACGGCACGAACATCAGCGCGGAATCCTGTGTTTCGCCGGCAATCAGGTATTTCTCGGCGATGTCGCTGACATGTTTCAGCACGTCCGCACGCAGCCGTTGAGATGCGAGCTTGCGCTCCTCGTCGGTGCGCGCGTCGTGCAGCGCGGTCATCGCCTCCAGTGGAAATTTCGCATCGATGCAGAGCGGCCGCTGGTCGGGCAGGAACACCACGCAATCCGGCCGCTTGCCGCTGGAGAGCGTGTACTGGAACTCGTAGGAGCCCTTCGGCAAGCCGTCCTGCACGATCGCCTCCATCCGCGCCTGGCCGAAAGCGCCGCGCGACTGCTTGTTGGCGAGCACGTCGCGCAAGGTGGTGACCTGGGTGGTGAGGTGGGAAAGGTTCTTCTGTGCATCGTCGATGATGCCGAGACGCTCATGCAGCACACGGAGACTATCCATGGTGTTGCGCGTGGTCTGCTCCATCGATTGGCCGACCCGATGGGTCACCGAATCGAGCCGCTCATTGACCGCGCGGGCCATCTCGGCCTGGCGCCCGGCGAGCGCTTGCCCCATGGCGTCCGCCCGGACATTGGCCTCGCTCTGGGCGCGCATCAGGTCGGCGAGTCGCTGCTCGAGTTCGTCGGCCCGGATGGCCTGCTCACGCGCGAGATCGGTACCGTGGCGGCCCGACCGCGCCACCACGATCACGATGGAAAGCAGCAGGACGAGGACGAGCGCTCCGAAGCCGATCAGCGCCTCGCCGGCATGGATCGGCCAGTCGCCGATCATGAAAAGGATCTGGTTCATGCCGTCCTCTCTAGCCGATTCGCGAGGCCGTCGCGAACGAAGAGGGAACATTTATGGTTAATAGCACGCAAATTTTTATGGTTAACGAGTCCTTAAATTTCATGGTTAGCGGAGGGTTAACGGGTTCCTCTGCGGATTGACCGCTCCGCGCGAACTGCCTAAATCGCAGCCCATGGCCCTCAAGGAAATCATCATCCTGCCGGACAAGCGGCTCCGGCTCGTCTCCCAACCTGTCGACAAGATCACGCCGGAGATCCGGAAGCTGGTCGACGACATGTTCGAGACCATGTACGACGCGCCCGGCATCGGGCTCGCGGCAATCCAGGTCGCGGAACCGTTGCGGCTCATCACCATGGACCTCGCCAAAAAGAGCGAGGACGGCGAGACCAAGCGCGAGCCGCGCGTCTTCATCAACCCGGAAATTCTCTCCTCCTCGGAGGAGTTGTCAGTTTACGAGGAAGGCTGCCTGTCGATCCCCGAATATTATGAGGAGGTCGAGCGGCCGGCAAAGGTGCGCGTGCGCTACACCGATCTTGACGGCAAGGTGCATGAGGAGGACGCCGAAGGGCTGTTCGCCACCTGCATCCAGCACGAGATCGACCATCTCAACGGCGTCTTGTTCATCGACTATCTGTCAAAGCTCAAACGCGACCGCGTGCAGAAGAAATTCGAAAAGGCCGCCAAGCGCGCGGCGGAGTAGCGGCGCGACACTTGCTCCGCCGTCATGCCCGGTCTTGACCCGGGCATCCACGTCTTTCTCTCTCGCGGCTAGGACGTGGATGGCCGGGACAAGCCCGGCCATGACGGAGAAACAATGAAGCACCTCTGGGAAGGTACGAGTTCTTATGCCCCTTCGCCTGATCTTCATGGGCACGCCGGATTTCTCGGTGCCGACGCTCACCGAGCTCGTCGCGTACGGCCACGATATCGCGGCCGTGTACACCCGTGCACCCAAGCCAGCCGGCCGCCGCGGCCTCGCCCTGCAGCCGACACCGGTCGAAGAGGCTGCGCGGCGGCTCGGCATTCCCGTGTTCACGCCGTCGACGTTGAAGACGCCGGAGGCGTTAGCGCAATTTCGATCCCACAACGCCGATGCCGCGGTGGTCGTGGCCTATGGCATGATCCTGCCGCAAGCCATCCTCGATGCACCGGCTTTCGGCTGCTTCAACCTGCATGCCTCGCTGCTGCCGCGCTGGCGGGGCGCTGCCCCCATCAACCGCGCGATCATGGCGGGCGATGCCGAGACCGGCGTCATGGTGATGAAGATGGATGTCGGGCTCGATACCGGCGACGTCGCCATGGCCGATCGCGTCGCCATCACGGACGAGATGACGGCTGCCGAATTGCACGATCGTCTGTCGCGGCTCGGCGCCGATCTGACGGTGCGTGCGATGGCCGCGCTGGAGCGCGGGCAGCTGCAGCTTTCAAAGCAACCGAGCGAGGGCGTGACCTACGCCGCCAAGATCGACAAGGCTGAAGCGCGCATCGATTGGAACCGGCCCGCGCACGCCGTGCTGCGGCACATCCACGGCCTATCACCATTTCCGGGCGCCTGGAGTGAGTTGCAAACTGCAGGCGAGCCGGCACGGATCAAGATCCTGCGCTGTGCGTCGGCCAATGGCGTGGGCGCGCCAGGCGAGGTGCTGGACGACCAGCTCACAATTGCCTGCGCGAAAGGCGCGATCCGCATCGTCGAATTGCAGCGCGCCGGCAAGGCCCCGATGAAGGCGGCGGAATTTTTGAACGGTACGCCGCTGAAACCCGGTGCGCGGTTTGAGTGATGCCCCGCTACAAGCTCACCATCGAATATGACGGCGCGCCGTTCTGCGGCTGGCAGCTGCAGGACAATGCGCTCTCCGTGCAAGGCGCGCTGGAGACGGCGGTGGAAGCCATGTGCGGCGAGCCGGTTCGTGTCCACGGCGCGGGGCGGACGGATGCCGGCGTGCATGCACTCGGCCAGGTCGCGCATTGCGACATTGCAAAACCTTTCGCTGCAGACCGTCTGCGTGACGGGTTGAATGCGCATCTGCGCCCGCATCCGATTGCAGTGCGCGAGGTGGAGATCGTGCCCGAGACCTTCGAGGCGCGCTTCTCTGCAAAAAAGCGGCATTACCTCTACCGCATCAGGAATACCCGCGCCAATCTCGCGCTCGACATCGGCCGCGTCTGGCGCGTGCCGCGACAGCTCGATGCAGCCGCGATGCATGAGGCCGCGCAGCGGCTGATCGGCAAGCATGATTTCACCACCTTTCGCGACACCGAGTGCCAGGCGAAATCGCCGGAGAAGACGCTCGATCAGCTCGATGTCACCCGCCAGGGCGACGCCATCAACATCGTCACCTCGGCGCGTTCGTTCCTGCATAGCCAGGTGCGCTCGATGGTTGGCTCGCTGGTCTGGGTCGGCGAGGGCCGCTGGAGTGCGGATGATCTCGCTGCAGCTCTTGCCGCCCGCGACCGAGCCGCCTGCGGCCCGGTTGCGCCGCCGGAGGGGCTGTATTTGGTGCGGGTGGAGTATTAGGGGCGCGCCGTAAGGGTTACGAAGCGAGCCGCGCAAAGGCTCGTCATGGCCGGGCTCGTCCAGGCTTGTCCCGGCCATCCACGTGCTACCGCGCACGGGGAAAGACGTGGATGCCCGGGACAAGCCCGGGCATGACGGCGGAGCGCGAGGTAGCAGCGCTACATGGCGGCCGAGGCCCTAGGCGAAATACCGATCCAAAATCCGGCGGTAGACCTTCGTCAGCTTTTCGATATCGGCCACGGCCGCGCGTTCGTCGACCTGGTGCATGGTTTGGCCGACCAGGCCGAACTCGATCACCGGGCAGTAGCTCGCGATGAAGCGCGCGTCCGATGTGCCGCCGGTGGTGGAGAGCGCAGGTCTGCGTCCGGTGACCTCGTCGATCGCGGCGACCGCGAGATCGGTGAATGGCCCGGGCTTTGTCAGGAACACGTTGGAGTTTGATGGCAGCCATTCGATCCGCGCGCGGATGCGGTTGCCGGCCGCTTTTGCGAGCCGCTCCTCGACCAGCTTGCGCAGCGAGTCCTGGGTATGCAGGTCGTTATAGCGGATGTTGAATTTCGCGCGCGCCTGGCCCGGGATCACATTGGTTGCGGTGTTGCCGACATCGACGGAGGTGAACTCGAGATTGGACGGCTGGAATTGCGCGCTACCGCGGTCGAGCGGCTCGTCGGAGATCGCCACGATCAGCCGTGCAATATCGGGTACTGGATTTTGCGCGCGATGCGGATAGGCGACATGGCCCTGCACGCCTTCGACAATCAGCGTGCCGGATTGCGAGCCGCGGCGGCCGATCTTGATGCAGTCGCCCATCACTTCCTGGTTGGACGGTTCGCCCAGCACGCAATGATCGAATCTTTCCCTGCGCGCCGCGGCCCATTGCAAGAGCTTGATGGTGCCGTTGACGGAGATGTCCTCCTCATCTCCGGTGATCAGGAACGAGATCGAGCCTTTGCCGTCTTCTCGGGGCTTGCCGCCATGATCCCGGAGATAGTCGAGCACCGCCGCGACGCTGCAGGCGATGCCGCCCTTCATGTCGACCGCGCCGCGCCCATAGACAAAGCCGTCCTTCACATCACCTGAGAAGGCACCATGGCTCCAGGCGGCCTCATCGCCCGCCGGCACCACGTCGGTGTGGCCGGCGAAGGTGATGTGCGGTGCGCTGTCGCCGATCCGCGCATAGAGGTTGTCGATGTCGGCGGTACCGGGCTCGCCGAAGGTGACGCGGTGCACCTCGAAGCCGGCGCTCTTTAAAAGGTTTTCGAGAACGCCGAGCGCGCCGGCATCGGCCGGGGTGACGGAAGGGCAACGGATGAGATCGCGGACGATCGAAAGGGCGTCGGTCATGGACCCCGCTTAACACGCGACAGCAGCGGCGGGCTACCCGGTTCGAGGCTAATCCCGCAGCAGCTCGTTGATGCTGGTCTTGGAGCGGGTGCGCTCGTCGACGCGCTTGACGATAACGGCGCAGGCGGTGGAGGGGCCCGCCTGGCCGTTCTTCAACGGCTTGCCGGGCAGTGAGCCCGGGACCACCACGGCGTATTCCGGCACCTCGCCGACAAACGTCTCGCCGGTCTCTCGGTCGACGATCTTGGTCGACGCGCCCAGGAACACGCCCATTGCCAGCACCGCGCCCTTGCGCACGATGACGCCCTCGGCGACTTCGCTGCGCGCGCCGATGAAGCAATCGTCCTCGATGATCACCGGTTCTGCCTGCAACGGCTCCAGCACGCCGCCGATGCCGACGCCGCCGGAGATGTGCACGCGCTTGCCGATCTGGGCGCAGGAGCCGACGGTCGACCAGGTGTCGACCATGGTCGCTTCATCGACATAGGCGCCGAGATTGACGAAGGAGGGCATCAACACGACGTTCTTGGCGATGAACGCCGAGCGGCGCACGATCGCGCCGGGCACGGCGCGAAAACCCGCATCACGAAAGCGATTCTCGCCCCACCCCTCGAATTTCGAGGGCACCTTGTCCCACCAGGAGGCCTTGCCCGGGCCGCCCGGAATCACGCTCATGTCGTTGAGGCGGAACGACAGCAGCACGGCCTTCTTCAGCCACTGATTGACTTTCCACTTGCCGTTTGCCTCGCGCTCGGCGACGCGCGCCTCGCCCTTGTCAAGCAATTCCAGCGCGCCCTCCACGGCCTCGCGCACCTCGCCTTTGGTCGCGGTCGAAATGCCGTCGCGCGCCTCAAAGGCGGCATTGATAGTGGATTCGAGAGCGGACAAAGGCATCGCGGGCTTCCCTTGAGTATTTTCTGGGGGAGGGACCGCTTTTTCGGGATTTGGAAGGACGGAGTCAAGGCGCTCGGTCGTCATTGAGGCCCCGTCATTCCGGGATGGTCCGAAGGACCAGACCCGGAATCTCGAGATTCCGGGTTCGATGCTTTGCATCGCCCCGGAATGACTGCCAATCTGGGTCAAGACGACGGCTAGCTCTTTCGCTTCGCCAGCGCTTCCAAAAACCCGGTCAGATCATCCGTCACATGATCGACATGGGCGGCATCGCGGCCTTCCAGCTCCCAGTCTTCGCGGATCACTTGCTTGGTGCCGTCGGGCACCACCAGCACCGTGGTCATGCCGAGCTGATGGGGAACGACGAGGTTGCGGGCGAGGTCCTCGAACATCGCGGCGCGCGTCGGATCGACGTCGTGGAGCTTCAGGAACCGCTGATAGGTTTGCGCTGCCGGCTTGGGCTCGAGCTCGGCGGCGATAATGTCGAATACGCCGTCGAAATGGTCGTCCAGGCCGAGCCGCTCCAGCACCTTCTCGACATGATCGACCGAGCCGTTGGTCAGGATCAACTTGCGGCCGGACAGTTTTGCGATCGCCGCGCCCATCGCTGGATTGGGTTCGAGCGGCGAATGGTCGATCTGGTGGACATAGGCGAGGTAGTCGTCGGCGCTGACGCCATGTAGCGTCATCATCCCGCGCATGGTGGTGCCGTAGCGCTGATAGTAGTCCTTCTGCAGCCGCCGCGCCTCGTCTTCCGAGATGTGAAGCCAGCGGCTGACATATTCGCCGATGCGCTTGTCGACCTGCTGCCACAGATTGACGTGATGCGGATAGAGCGTGTTGTCGAGGTCGAACACCCAGGTGTCGACATGATCGAAGCTGCGGGGTGTTTTCGTCATCACTCTCTCAACCTGTCGTCGCGGCGAAAGCCGGACCCATACCGCGGAATCTATCGAGTGGGATGCTGTGGCCGACTTTCTTTGAAAAACGCGATCCTGGGGATATGGGTCCCGGCCTTCGCCGGGACGACAGCGTAATCGACAGCGGAGCAAGGATCCTCATCACGGCAGCGCAAAGCGCAGCGTCTTGCCGCCGCTTGCCATGTCGACCGCAACAAAGCCGGTGGCGGTAAAGCCCCGGCTTGCGCAATCGCCCTGCTCATTGGTTTCGAACTTGCTCTCGCGGGTGCAGAGCTCTTTCGCCCCGCCCCAGTTCAAGGGCTTGTCCTTGAGCTTGATGGTGCGGTTATCGGCGTCAACGGCTTCGGCAAAGCTATAGACCTGCTTCGGCTGTCCGGTGATATCGGGATGCAGGCATTTGCCGGGATCGATGTGGTACCAGCCGCGGGTCATCACGCTCTTGCCGTCGTCCGTGCCGACCGCCGCCATCACCTTGTGCGGGGTGTCATTGCACCAGGTGAGCCCGGTGGGAGAGGGTGACTGCACCGCGTCGATCATGGTGGCGAAGAAGTTCGGCGACTGCACCACGTCGGCAGGCAGGTTGCGGCTCTTCAAGAAGGAGGCGAGAGCTGCCTGCGTCTTCGGCCCGTCGACACCGTCGATTGGCGCGGCATCGTAACCCGCGATCACCAAGAGCCGCTGAATGCCGGCGAGTCGGGCCTGCTCGTCGTCATATTCGGAATCCTCGGCGAGATAGGCGACCATATTGCCGTCGTCGGTCTGGCTCGGAGTCACCTGCGTGAACGGCGCCGGCGTTTGCCCCGAGCGGCACTCGCGGGCGGCCGCGATGACGAAATTGCCCGGCGCCACGCACAGCGTATCGCTGCCATTCTGCGGCAGGGGCGAAGCGCCATAGACGCCGAGCGAGCGGGCGTTGAGCAGGATGCGGTCGGCGGTGAGCGTGCCCTGCACCACGACGCGGCAGGCCGCAGGATCGATTCGAAACCAGCCGCGGGTCGCAGTCGCCGCCTTCTCGTCGATGCCGAGCGCGGCGTCGACCACGTAGCTCATGCGGTTGCAGATCTTCAGGTCAGCGGAGGCTGGTGCGGAGGAGGCGAAGAAGCAGATGAGCGCTGCGGGGAGCGCGAGGATGGTAGATTTCCAAAGTGAGACCGAACGCCGCGGCCTGCTCCGCTCGTCGTGCCCGGCCTTGTGCCGGGCATCCACGTCCTTGCCGCGGCCCGAAAATTCGTGGACGGCCGGGACAGGCCCGGCCAAGACGAGCTTTTTTTGCCGCCGCGCCATCACTTGTGGATCAGCGTGCCGGTGCCCTGGTTGGTGAACAATTCGAGCAGCACGGCGTGCTGCATCTTGCCGTCGACGATGACGACGCCCTCGACGCCCTGTTCCAGCGCATATATGCAGGTCTCGACCTTCGGGATCATGCCGCCGGAAATGGTGCCGTCGGCGATCAGCTTCCGCGCCTCCTTGATCGAGAGCTGGTGGATCAGTTTCTTCGACTTGTCGAGCACGCCGGGCACGTCAGTGAGCAAGAGCAGCCGCTTGGCCTTGAGCGCGCCGGCGATGGCGCCGGCAAAGGTGTCGGCGTTGACGTTGAAGGTCTGGCCGGTGCTTGAGGTTGCAAGCGGGGCGAGCACCGGGATCAGCTCATAGCCGATCAGCTGGTTCAGAAGCGTCAGGTCGACCTTTTCCGGCTCGCCGACGAAGCCGAGATCGACCACCTTCTCGATATGCGAGTCCGGATCGACCATGGTGCGGCTCGCCTTCACCGCTCTGACCATGTTGCCGTCCTTGCCGCAGAGGCCGACGGCCTTGCCGCCGGCCTCGTTGATGTAGCCGACCAGCTGCTTGTTGATCGAACCGGCCAGCACCATCTCGACGATCTCGATGGTCGCAGCATCAGTGATGCGCAGGCCTGCTGCGAATTCGGACTGGATGCCGAGGCGCTTGAGCATGGTCGCGATCTGCGGCCCGCCGCCATGCACCACCACCGGATTGATCGCGGTCTGCTCGAGCAGCACGATGTCACGCGCGAACTGGCGGGCGGTCTCCTCCGCGCCCATGGCGTGGCCGCCATATTTGATGACGATGGTCTCTTCATCATATTGCTGCATATGGGGCAGCGCTTCGGACAGGATGCGGGCCTGATCGAGCGGGCTGATTTGGGGCGCGTCGGTCATGAACGGATCTCTTGAGAGCGGGATGCGGGGAGGTCGGGGCGGTTCTATCCGATTGGCGGGGCCAGCGCAAAGTGTCACGCTAGCGCATGATTCGGAAAAGTGTGTAGCGGTTTTCCGAAAAGATCATTCGCAAACAACAAGCTAAGGCGCGATGATACTTCAACCCAATCTCACCGCGCCTTGGTCCTGGACCAGGCAGCCGAAATCGCAAGCAAAAGCCAGCTCAGGATCAGAAGCGTGCCGCCGGTCGGGGCAGCGAAGGGAAACAGGCTGTGCCCGGCAAAGTGCCGCACCGCGAGGTCGGCGGCGAACAATAGCGCCGCCGCAACAAAGCCGATGGCAGCGGCGAGGCCAGCCCCGGCATGGATGAGACCACGTTCGGCAAGCGCGATCGTGCCCAGCACGGCACTGGCGTGAAAAAGCAGCATGGAGGAGGCGGGTGCGAGCAGGGCGGTGTCGCCGCCATGCGCTGAAAGCGCCGCCAGGATCACACCATCGGCGCCCATCAGGCCGGCCAGGATGACAAGAATACGACTGAACTTGTTCAAGGCGCGCGTTCCTCCAGAAGCCGCATGATCGCGGCGCGCAACTCCGGCATGCCCTCCCCCGACCGCGACGATGTCGCGAGTACGTCCGGAAAGGCCGCGGGATGTTTTGCCAGTGCCGCTTTTGTCTCGGCGATGCGGGCCTCAAGCTCGGCAGGCTTGATCTGGTCGGCCTTGGTGAGGACGAGCTGGTAGCTGACCGCGGACTTGTCCAGCGTCTTCAGGATGTCGCTGTCGACGTCCTTGAGCCCGTGTCGTGAATCGATCAGCACATAGACCCGTGCAAGTGAGGCGCGGCCGAGCAGGAATTTGTGGATCAGCGTGGTCCAGGCGGCGACCTTGGATTTGGGCGCCTGGGCGTAGCCGTAGCCGGGCATGTCGACCAGGCGAAGCCCGCCGGTCGGCGGGCCCTCGAAGAAAATCAGCTCCTGGGTGCGGCCTGGCGTGTGCGAGGTGCGCGCCAGACTGTTGCGCCCCGTGAGCGCATTGATGAGGGAGGATTTGCCGACATTGGAGCGTCCGGCGAAGGCGATCTCGAGTGCGCCCATCGGCGGCAGCGTCTCGATCGAGGGCGCCGCATAGGCAAAGCGCCAATCGCCGGCGAACAGTTTTCGCCCGGCTTCGATCAGCTCCGCATCGGGTTCGGTGGTCATGGAAAGGTTCTCGCCCCTCGTCATTGCTGCCAACGGGTCCGCGCGAAGCGCGGCCCGATGACAGGCTCCGCTAAGCCGTCCAGGGCCTCACGTAAGACTCTGGATTGCTTCGTCGCTTCGCTCCTCGCAATGACGGCGTCCCTTGCTAGGTCTTGCCCCGGAACGAGGGCTCAGTCGTCACGCCGCTTTTTTATTAAAGCCGAACGTGCCGCGGATGTTGTCAAACAGCTCCACCTTCACGCCATTGCGGCGCATGATGAAGCTCTGCTGAAGCACCGAGAGCGTGTTGTTCCAGGCCCAATAGATCACGAGCCCCGCCGGGAAGGCGGCCAGCATGAAGGTGAAGATCAGCGGCATCCAGTCGAAGATCATCTTCTGCGTCGGGTCCGGCGGCGTCGGGTTCAGCTTCATCTGGAACCACATCGTGATGCCCATGATGATCGGCCAGATGCCGAGCGCGAGGTAATGGCCGAACACCGGGATTTGGGTGGGATCGCCGGGAATGAGCCCGAACAGGGTGAACAGATTGGTCGGATCCGGCGCCGACAGGTCCTTGATCCAGCCAAAGAACGGTGCATGACGCATTTCGATGGTGACGAACAAGACCTTGTAGAGCGAGAAGAACACCGGGATCTGGATCACGACGGGGAGACAGCCGGCGATCGGGTTGATCTTCTCCTTCTTGTAGATCTCCATCATCTCCTGCTGCTGCTTCACCCGATCGTCGGGATAGCGCTCCTTCAGCGCCTGCAGCTGCGGCTGCACCGACTTCATCTTCGCCATCGAGGCGTAGGACTTGTTGGCGAGCGGGAAGAACAGGAGCTTCACGATCACCGTCACCAGCAGGATCGAGATGCCGAAATTGCCGAACAGGCGGTAGATGAAGTCCAGCGCCAGGAACATCGGCTTGGTGATGAAGTAGAAATAGCCCCAGTCGATCAACAGATCGAAGTGGTTGAGGCCGAGGTCGCGGTTGTAGCCGCCGAAGCCGAGGATCGGGAAATTGAGGCCGACGACGCTCGCCTCCTTGGCGCCGGCAAACAACCGGGTCGACACAGAGGCGCTGCCGCCGATCGCAACCGTCTTGGCATCCTCGATATAGTCGGTCTGATAGTTGTGGTTGTTGCCGACCGCGTTCGAGGAGAAGCGCGCCTGCAGCTGGGCATTGGTGTCGGGCAGCAGTGCGGAGGCCCAGTATTTGTCGGTGATGCCGAGCCAGCCGTTGGTGACCTTCCAGCCGACCGATTTGGCGTCGTCGATCTTCTTGTAGGTGTATTGCTGCAGGCCCTCGTCGCCGAGATAGCCGATCAGGCCCTCATGCAGGATGTAGTAGCCAGAGACCTGCGGGGTGCCGTGGCGCGAGATCAGCGCATAGGGGTAGAGCGTGACCGCAGCGTTGCCGACATTACTGACCTCGTCCTTGATGGTGAAGAGGTAACGGTCGTCGATCGAGATGGTGCGGCGGAAGATGAGGCCCTCGCCATTGTCATATTTCAGCGTGACCGGATTGGTCGGGGTCAGGCTGCCGCTGTTTTCCTGCTGCCACACCGTGCTCTGGTCGGGCAGGCGCACATTGGTGCCGGCCGCGCCGACCCACCCGAACTCGGCGTAGTAAGGCGCGGCCGTCCCGGAGGGCGAATAGAGCACGATTGGCGGCGAATGCGGGTCCACCGTCTCGCGGAATTTCACCAGCGACAAATCGTCGATGCGCGCGCCTTTCAGCGCAATGCTGCCAACCACGCTGGGGGTCTCTACCTTGACGCGCGGGCTGGCTCCAATCGCCTCGTCGCGGTCGGCGACCGGTGCATTGGCGTTAGCTGCGGGCGCCGCGGACGGCGCATTGCCCGCCTGTGGCTGGGCTGATGGCGAGGCGGCCGGCGCAGGGGCCGGCTGCGCCGGCTTTGTGAGCTCCGCCTGCTGTTGCTGCGCGCGCTGCCGCTCCATCTGCGGGATGTTGTAGAAATATTGCCAGGCGATGAGCACAAGGCCGGACAGGATGATGGCAATGATGGTGTTGCGATTTTCAAGCATCAGTCAGAGTCTCGTCATCCAATCAGATTGGTAGGGCGCACGCCTCAGCGTTGTGCTTTGGCATTCTGCCGGTCGAGACGATCGAGCGAAGAGCCGAGATCGTCGAGCATGGTATTGAAGTCGCGCGAAAGGGCGGCGCGGCGCCCGACTAGCACATAATCACTGTGCGGCCGCAGCGCCATGACATCGAGCCGCCGCACCAGCTCACGCAGGCGGCGGCGGATGCGGTTCCGCTCGGTGGCGGTGCCATTTTTCTTGGATACGGTAAAGCCGACCCGAACGGGACCAAGGTCATCGCGGCGGCGGCTTTGCAGGGTAAAGGCCGTAGTGGCCACCCGTGCTCCGGTGGCGGCAGCGAGGAAGTCCGCCCGCTGCCTTAGCCGCTCCATGATGGATTCTCCGGCGAGAAACGCCTTGGATAGCTTGAGATCAGGCGCTCAGACGCTTGCGACCACGAGCACGGCGTGCGGCCAGGACCTTCTTGCCGCCGGTGGTGGCTTGACGGGCGCGGAAGCCGTGACGGCGCTTGCGCACCAGTTTGCTGGGTTGATAAGTCCGCTTCACGGGTGATTCTCCGCTGACCGGGCAATCTGCCTTTTGAGATGCCGCTGAAAGAGTTGAGAGCTTTAGAAGTCCGGATGCTTCAAGCCGAAAACAGGCCTCGTCCGGCCCGCAAAGGCCGGCCCTGGTAAAGCCAAGGGCATCTCGGACAATTTGGCGCGGCTTATACGGGAGCGACCCGGCTTCGTCAATTGTTCCGGCCATCCCCGAACGTGGCAAAGATGCCGAATATTTGGGTTTTTTCGGGGTTCTTAACACAAGGGATGGCGCCCGCCGACAATAACGACTAGATCACGGCTCTGGCGGTACATTAGCGATCCGTAATTTGACCGGCGCAGGCCGCGGATCGCATGCTGCGCCGCGATACAACAGGTGCATTAGAGGCGAAACCGAGCGTGTCAGCGACTGCCGACGAGCCGGCCACCGAAATGCCCCCGCGACGAATGCCGCGCCGGCTCGGTCTGTCCGGGAAGCTGCTGCTTTTGACCATTCCGCTCGTGATGATTGCGGAAGTGCTGATCTATGTGCCCGCGATCGCAAATTTCTGGACCAACCGGCTGAACGACCGCCTGGCGGCGGCCAATACCGCGGCGCTGGTGCTCGATGCGGCGCCGCTCGGCATGGTCCCGGATTCGCTGGCGCGGCAAATTCTCACCAGCATCCAGGCACGCGCGGTCGCGATCAAACTCGGCCAGCAACGCCGGCTGCTCGCCAGTGCCGACCTGCCGGCCTCGATCGACCATGACATCGACGTGCGCAACATGACGGTGTGGTCGGCGATCACTGGCTCGTTCCAAATGATGTTCGAGACCGGCCATGAGGCGATCCGCATTGTCGGTCCCGCGCCGGGCGATGCGCAATTCATCGAGGTGGTGACGGACGAGCGGCCGCTGCGGCAGGCGATGTTCCGCTTCTCCCGCAATCTTGTGGTGGTGTCGCTGGTGATCGCGGTGTTGACCGCGGCGCTGGTCTATCTCGCCCTGCATTTCCTGTTCGTGCGGCCGATGCGGCGGCTGACCGCGAGCCTGGCCGATTTCCACGAAAACCCCGAAAGCTCGGCGCGAATTATTGTGCCGAGCCAGCGCGGCGACGAGATCGGGGTGGCCGAGCGCGAGCTCTCCGAGATGCAGCGTGACCTCGTCTCCATGCTGCATCAGAAGAGCCGGCTCGCCGCACTGGGACTTGCCGTTTCCAAGATCAACCATGACCTGCGCAACCTGCTCGCCTCGGCGCAACTGATCTCCGACCAGCTCGCGAGCGTGCCGGACCCGCGGGTGCAGCGCTTTGCGCCCAAACTCGTGCGCTCGCTGGAGCGCGCGATCGCCTTCTGCCAGTCGACCCTGTCCTATGGTCGCGCCCAGGAGGCGGCCCCCGATCGACGCGTGATGCCGATCGAGCCGATCGTAGCCGAGGTGCGCGAGACCGCAGGCCTCGCCAATGACGCATCCATCACCTGGATCACAGCGATCGAGCGCGGGTTGACCGCCGATGCCGATCCCGACCAACTGTTTCGCGTGATGCTCAACCTCGTGCGCAACGCGGCGCAGGCGCTGGAGAGCAATCCCAACAGCGACCGCTCCTCGATGCAGATCCGCGTCAGCGGCCGCCGCGAGGGCGCGGTCGCGATCCTGGAAGTTTCCGACACCGGCCCTGGCGTGCCGCAGAAGACCCGCGAGCACCTGTTCGAGGCGTTCCAGACGTCCGGCCGTCCGGGCGGCAGTGGGCTCGGCCTTGCGATCGCTGCCGAGCTCGTGCGTGCCCACGGCGGCAATATCCAGCTGGTCGAGGGCACGATAGGTGCCACGTTCCGGATCGTGATCCCGGACCGCCCGGTGGAGCTGTTGTCCATCCGCAACGAGCGGGCGCGGGCTTAAAGCTAACGAAGGGCTAAGGGACGCCGACCGGCTCTTTCTCCCGTCATTCCGAGGCGGTCCGAAGGACCGGCCCGGAATCTCGAGATTCTCAGCCGTGCAACAGCACACCATAGCTCGATGCTGACGCATCGCCCGGGAATGGCGGCACAAATGGCCATCAAATCCCCAAATCCGGACCTTGCCATTTGCAGCCGGAGCCGGTAGGAGGGGGGCCGCTTTCGCCGCCGTCCGATCCCTAATATGGTCCGGACGGCCGCGGGCCCTGCTGCCCGCAACATCCACGCGAAACACGCGCCCGTAGCTCAGCTGGATAGAGCATCAGACTACGAATCTGAGGGTCGGACGTTCGAATCGTTCCGGGCGCGCCATCTATCTCATTCATATATCGTCGATTTCCAGAGTGGCCTAAAATGACCCCAGACTAAAATTCGCGTTTAGTCTGGGTTTTAGTCTGGGGATTTTTTTCGAAACGTGAAGCCTCGCTGATGGCGTGTCGGTTTGTTGCTGATCTACGACCCGCCTGACCACATCGCCGAGCCAGGCAAACACACTGCCGGCTTTGCGCAATCGCCCGAGCTCCCAACC
>Ga0307474_10000693_pt1 | contig 24091 bp, 26 predicted proteins | sample atmos_gasesECM1C_2_FD_203312 | JGI IMG/M metagenome (GOLD analysis project Ga0307474, IMG submission 203312) | Hardwood forest soil microbial communities from Morgan-Monroe State Forest, Indiana, United States - atmos_gasesECM1C_05 | ecosystem: Environmental > Terrestrial > Soil > Temperate... | reverse complement strand
TTTGTCATGGGAAATCGCCGGATAATTTTGGCCCGGCAGGTGTTGTGTGCCTATCCGGCGGGATTGCCCGCCTCAGCGACCAAGGAGGCACGAATGATCAAGTCATTCATCAAGCTCGTTGCGTTAGCAGCTTTTCTAATGTTGCTGATCACTCCCCAGGTCTTTGCCATGGGCGCCGGTGGGGGTGGAGGTGGAGGCGGGGCAGGTGCTGGTGGTGCGGGAGCAGGTGCTGGCGGTGCGGGAGCAGGTGCTGGCGGCACAGATCCTTATTCCGGTGCAACGCTCTCATTTTACCCCAACCGCTTGGGGACGACGAAAACGATCCACAAGGGCAAGAAGGCTCACCAGCAACGATCGTTTTGATTTCAAGGTTGCTCTGCCAATCCGCCGAGGCCGTCGTCTTTGAGGAGGACGCGGTAGTTGTGGCGGGCCTGGGGATGGATCACTTTGCGCAAGTACAGGTGAGTGCCCTTACAGGTGCTTTTCGATAAAGAACGCGATCGCGATGAGCACGGCCGTGAACAGCCCGTGCGGCCAACCGGTTGCGGCAACGGCGATCGCGCCTAAGATGATCGTAACGACGGAAGCGCGAACGACTGCCCGCCGCTGTTCAGCGTCCATTCTCGTTCCCTTACCAGGCGAGTAGATTTGGACTTAGGCATGTCTCGCCTTCAACCCGATCTCGACCAGCCGGCGGATGGCCCTCGGCACAACTAGCCGCTGGCGACGCATGCCAGGAGGCTGAGGCGAAACTGAAACAAAAGAGGCCGCCCACTGAGGCGGCCTTACTTTGGCGGCCGTAGGCGCGGCGAGTCATCAATTTGGGCGGCGCCATCGGCTTCGCGGGCTTTCTTCAAAAGTTTTTCACGTTCCTGACCTGGGGGCAATTGACCGGCCTTTTCCCTCGCAAGCCGAGCTTCCTTGATGAGCCGTTCGCCTACCGTCCTATCCTGTTTGAACCGGTGGCGTTTCATGAACGTCCTCTCGTCGTGAAATTCGCTCTAGAACCTTACGCCCTGTATTTCTAGCGGAACACCCGATGTTCGAAAGTTTTGGCTGCTTTGCCTGGGCGAGGGGCGCGATTTTTGACAGCGCAATCACTCGCACTAATTTTCATGCAGGGAGTATGCTAATGAAGAGGAAATAGGATTCGCTGTACCTTTACGACGGCCCGGTCGCGTACGTGGTGAGATGCTGCTGTGCGCATCCACCAGGCGATCGAAGGCCAGCAGAAGTGCAGGCATGCCGAAGTCGGAATTCCGACCTCGCAACCGATCCTGGGGGTCGCAGATGAAGATTCCCCCGACCATCGAGCCGATCGCGCATATCTCGCCTTATCGCCGCATCGATCCGTCGCGTCCCGGACGGAAGCGCGTCATCACGCTGGACGAATGGAAGGCAAGCGGGAGCACGCGCAAGCCAGACCCGGCGATCTACAGCTATGACGAACGGAACCGGTGCTGGGTGCTAAAGCAGGATGTGCGATGAGGGCGAATCGAGGGCTTCAATCACATATGCCCTAGGGCGTTTGGGATGCTTGTCTGTCATTCGCCTTCCGCAATCCTTTGCCTGCCAGCGTTCGTTAGTCGAAGTTCGCCGGGCAATTCCAGTATGTAACCTAGTTGGATCAGCCGGCCTTTGTGTTCGGGCGGGATTGTGCGGTGCATCGGACCCTTCGCGCAGCTCCGCAGCGATACGAATTCTTCGTGGGTTAGTGGTGGTGCAGACAAGCCTTGTGCCATCCCGTGAGCATACGCTTCAAACTGTCCGTTTTCGAGTTAACAACACTGCCACAATCAAACTGACCACTACCCGAACCCGCACCAGCGACCTTCCTAGAGTCGTGCGAGCGCATTCATGCGGGGCGAGCCGGACCGGACAGTTGCGGCGATTACATGTGGCACTTGCTGATCTTCTTTCGTCATGTCCTGCTTGTCACTGCGCCCGCGGTCGGGGTCGGCTTGGGAGCAGCCAAGACCCTCGACCAGGAGCTTCCTTAGACCATCGAGGGCGCGGGTCCGGCGCCTAGCCGCGAGGCATGCCGTCGTCCAAGGAGTTGTGCTCGCCAGGTGGGAGGTCCCGCGCTGCCTCGCCCACGATCTCGATGATCTGTCGCACGATATCACCGCGGTCGCTGCCGGCGGCATCTTTGAGCAAATAGCGGATCTCCGCCTTGGCGTCGTCCGGACCGCTAAAAGCCCAATCCAACTCATCCGACATGACCAGTACTTCGGGGGCTGCCCGATCGCACAGGAGGCGCAACCGCCGACGGCTGGCCGCACATGCCAGGAGGCTGAGGCGCTAACCGGATTTCAACCGGTCCGCGATATGGTGAGTGAGCGTGTCTCGAATGCGAACCGCGACACCTTGGTGAGAGTACCCGCCGGCGCCCCCTAACGTCGGCGGGTTTCTTTTTGCGGCACCTCCGGGATCACTTTGCTGACAAGCCGATCAGGTGTCGGATGACCAGGAATGTTCCCACGCCAACGAAAGCCGTCAGGCCAATGGAGAATAGAACCCTGAGAAGATGGACTTGCTTAATACTGAGGTGGACGCCGCGCATTTTTCGTCTGCCAGATAGGCTGCTTTTGCTGTTGGCAGCACAGCGCGACATTGCGGTACTGGGGAGGAGAGAAGGCGGCCGGCGCGGGGCTTCGGTCCCGCGCTCGATCGCTACGTCAGGCTCGAATCTTCGGTCGTGAACAAGGTCGATCCCTTGGGGCAAACATGGCGCAAGTCTCGCCCAATGGGTAACCGCCCGCTGCCAATCGATGGACACCAGCCGCGGTCGCAAAAGCCGGACATCACCCGAAAGGCGTCTCCCGTCCAATATCCGATCGCAACCTCACTTTTGCCTATGAGCTTGAGGCTTGGTGGCTGGCCGGCTGCCGACACGATCAACAGCAGGCGCTCTCTCGCTGGCGGGATTCGAAGCGGATACGGGTTCCAATCGATTGTCTGCAATGTTCGCTGGGTCACGGCCGGATTGCTGCGTGCGGCGGGGCTTCGGTCCCGCGCTTCGCTTTGTCCCAATGCCCGTCCCAAAGGGCACAAAACCAAGCCAGGGTAGTGGGTCAGTTTGATTGTGGCAGGATAACTGGCTTGAACCGAGCCGCCACAGGCGCATATTCGGAGGATGTCCGAGCAGCGACCAACTTTCGTGGCGCGGAAAAATCCCGGTACTGGCTGGGAGGTCGATATTCTCTGGCCGGATGGTGAAACGGAAGCCATCAAGGGCTTTATTGCGGAATATGACGCGCTTAAGTGGATTACTGAGCATGAGCACTCTAGTCCGATAGCGCCGCCATTTTCACGATCAGCCGGCTGAGGCCTCGGCCGTGCGTGCTGCTGTCCCCAAGCTGTTTTGCTTCCTTTTCCCAAGCCTCTCGGATTGCTGCGCACGAGTAATTTGAGCTGTTCGTCATCGATCTGCCCCGCTCGAATCACGTGCCGAGCGTGAACCTCAACGAGCCCCAATGGAATAGGAAGTAAGTCGCGGGTGCAGGGCTTCGGTCCCGCGCTCTCACATGAAAGAGGCCGCCAGGTTGAGGCGGCCTTTATTACTTCGGCGGCTGCAAGCCCGGAGAGTTGGTAACCTGATAATGCTGCGGCTCGAACCGGCCGGCCCGCGTGAAGCGGTGGCGAGGCGCGCCGTTGCCAGCGACTTTGCTACCCAACTGGTTGGTATGGGGTACGATCCGGCGGAACGGGTGAGGGCAACCGCACCTGCACTGTCGGATAATCAGCGACAGAAAATTCCTCAAAAAAAACTGGATGGTACAGGGTGTCGAGCAGCCTAGTTCAAGAGCGGGGGAAGATATGCCCGGCAGCTTCATCCCCAAGCACTATGATTCGGCGATTGTCGACCTGACCTTTCCCGGTGGGGGCAGCGGCGAAGGTCTGGACTTTCGTCACCTATTCGCTGCTGCACGCCAATCTCACCCATCTCGGCTTCAACGTGCTGTGGCTGTTGCCCTTCGGCAGTGCGCTGGCGCGGCGCTTCGGCGCGTTGCGCTTCTCCCTGTTCATGGCAGTGACGGCTGTGGCAGGAGCACTGGCCCATCTCGTCACCCATGAGCATGCGGTGGCGCCGATGATCGGCGCGTCCGCCTCGGTTTCCGGCACCATGGCTGCCGCCATCCGCTTTGCCTTCGTGAAGGGCAGCTTCCTCTCCTTCAACCGGGGCGATGCGGATGCGGCGGCATAAGTACCGGCGCTGTCGCTAGCACGTGCGCTGCGCAATCCGCGCGTGCTTGCGTTTCTCGTGGTGTGGTTCGGCATTAACCTTATCTTCGGCATCGGCTCGCTCGCGATCGCGCCGATGGCGCGAGCGTTGCCTGGCAGGCGCATATTGGCGGCTTGCGAGACGCGGCGATTTGATTCATCATCCTTCGTCTCAAGAAGACGCCACGGGCCTCACGTGCCCGTTAGCAGCCGTGCGGCCCAGAAAAGCAAAACAAAGCAGGGAATCACGCGCAAACAAAATCAGCGCCAGTTCGTTGTTTGGAACTCGAAAATGAGACCGCGCCCGTCTTTGAAGGAGGCGCGGATCGCTTCAGGGAGACGACAATGACGGTACGTGCAATTCTCGACACCAAGGGGCACCAGATCGTGAGCGTCCCGCCGGATGCTGCAATGTCCGAGGCGATCAAGCTCCTGAGCGAGCGTAGGATCGGTGCCGTGCTGGTCATGAGCCAGGACCTCATCGAGGGCATCCTGTCGGAGCGCGACATCGTGCGCGTGCTGGGCGAGCGGGGTGCTTCTGTGCTCGACGAGCCGGTTTCGAACGTGATGACGCGCAAGGTGGTCAACTGCCGGCCGAACGATACGGTCAGCGCGATCATGGAAATGATGACGCTTGGCAAGTTCCGCCATCTGCCGGTCGTCGAGGGCGAGCGGGTGGTCGGCCTGATCTCGATCGGCGATATCGTCAAATGGCGCGTCCAGGAATACGAGAACGAGCAAGAAGCGCTGCGGACCTATATCAAGACGGCGTAGGCAGCCTTCGTTCACCTCGGCGCACTCTATGGTTACCTCGCCCCGCATCGCAGCCCGGGTTTGGCCGGTCGCGCATCCTCAATTTGCGCTAGTCGGGCAGGCCCGACTTGCGTCGTGGAGAGCATGCCGCCGTCGGCGGCCGTTGTTGAAATACGCCGAAGCGAAGCTTCGGCTGTGGCGCGTAGCGCGGCGGGTGAGGGGCACTCTCGACTTGCTGCGCTCGTGGAGGCAGCCCTCATCCCGACCTTCTCTCCGTAACCTACATCGAAGCGAATTACGAAAAGCCTGTAAGGGGATCAGGCCACCTCACGATGCTGCATCATAGATGAATAGATCGCGCTGGAGGGTGGTTCGGCAGCGGGTGTGCGACCACAAGGCCGGGTCCAAAGAGCTTTAACCGCTAAAATGTGACCCACCAGAACAGAGGTTCTCAAAAGTGGGTCACTGAGACCTTTTTTGTTGAGTAGATTCAGCATGCGGAAAAGCGGTTGGCGATCCCAGCAGGACTCGAACCTGCAACCCGCGGATTAGAAATCCGCTACTCGAATTTTGTTCAAGATTCCGCGACGCCGGCTGCAGAGCCGCGCGTTGGGTTTTATGTTCGTCAAATGTTCTGGTCTGATCAGTACCGACCTTGGCTTGGCAATAGAGCCGGCCGCGGCCTGCATCGGCTAGACCAGCCTCGCCAAGTACATGGCGCGAATAGGGGCCTCCCTCGCAGGGACAACGTTCCTTCGCAACCATGCGAATGGCATTGTCGCGATGGACCTCTTCGTGCGTCATGGCCGGCGGCAGATCCCGTGATTGGGGTGACTGCGCGTCCGACGGCCGAATGGATCGCCAAATCAGCTCACTGAGGCCTGTAGCTCGCAGCAAACGCTCGTTACTCGATCACGCACCGAGATCGAGCCTGTGGCAAGCCGTCCGGTGACCGGGTGGTGACCTGGTATCAGTTTCGTATCAGAAACGGGAGAAAAATCTGCGCACGGAATGTGAACAGATGAACGAAAGCGCGTTGAAAATACAGTGGAAATTGCTGGCGGGTCTAACGAGCGGTTAGAGGCTCCCTCGAGAGCCCCAACCATCGGCAACCGGGCGACCCGGAAGCCTTATGAAATCTCGCGATCGGCGGCTTGATCGCCGCCGATCGAAACGTTTGGACTTATCGGATCACGTAAGGCAGCAGGCCGAGGAAGCGGGCGCGCTTGATAGCGCGCGCGAGTTCGCGCTGCTTCTTGGCGGATACCGCCGTGATGCGGCTCGGCACGATCTTGCCGCGCTCGGAGACGTAACGCATCAACAGCTTGGAATCCTTGTAGTCGATCTTCGGCGCGTTCGCACCCGTGAACGGGCAGGATTTGCGGCGGCGGAAAAACGGACGACGTGCACCAGCTTCAGCCATGATTCTTACTCCCCTTCGCCGCTTTCGGCCTCATCGCGCGGACGGCGCGGACCACGATCGCCGCGTTCGCCACGGAAGCCGCCGCCACGATCATCACGATCACCGCGGAAGCCGCCACCATCACGATCACCGCGGAAACCGCCGCCGCCGCGATCGTCACGCTCGCGGTCGCGATCGGCCTTGCGCATCATGGCCGAGGGGCCTTCCTCGAGCTCCTCGACGCGGACGCTGAGATAGCGAATCACGTCTTCGCTGATCCGCTCCTGACGCTCGATCTCCGCGATCGCCGCCGACGGCGCGTCGATGTTGAGCAGCACGAAGTGCGCCTTGCGGTTCTTGTTCATGCGATAGGTGAGGGAGCGAACGCCCCAGTTCTCGGTCTTGGTGACCTTGCCGCCGTGCTGCTCGACGACGCCGGTCATCTGGGTGGTCAATTCCTCGACCTGCTGCGGGCTGGCGTCCTGGCGCGCGAGAAAAACATGCTCGTAAAGAGGCATGATGGTCCTTTCCTTGTGTTGGCGCAGGTCCGGCGACAAGCCCTTCGAGGCCTTCGGAAAGGACTCGGGGGTAGCTCAGAAGGCGGAAGCACGGGACGACGGGCCGACTGGCCCTGCCACATCAATATCGCCAGCGATGGTGAGATTGCTGAGACCGTCCGTTCAGCTCCCGGCCGGGACCTGCGGATGGCGCGCTTTATACGGATTTTGGCCGCCATGGCAAGGGAAAGGGCGGCCCTCCGGGCCGAATTTCGCCAGTCGGAGAGTAGGGGGCCATCGCCACCACAGCTCTGCTCTTGATTTCTTTGTTTGTATAGCATACAAAGAATCCGACGAGGACCACATGGCTGCGGAAACCGCGCCCAACGCGCCGGCGGGCGACCCGAAACATGCGGTGCGGGCGACCCGCACGGCGGGGCGCAAGATGCGTTCACTGCTGTTGGATGCCGCAAGTCGCTTGTTCAAGGAGCGGGGGCTGTCGGGCACCTCGATTGCCGATATCGCGACGGCCGCCGACGCATTCCCAAGCCAGATCACCTATTATTTCCGCACCAAGGAGGCGCTGTTCGTCGAGGCGGCCTGCCGCGACATGCTTTACCTCGCGCGCTCCGCCGAACAGGCGGCCCTCCGGGCCGGCACGCCCCGCGATTACACGCGGGCGCTGATCGAGACGGTAACAGCGACCGATTCGGTCGCCTTCTTTGCGGAGGCACTGACCCTGACGCGGCGCCGGCCGGACCTAGCGCCGCTGGTCGAGCGCACCATTGAGCGGCTGCATGCGGAAGGCTTGCGGGCATACGCCAGCAAGATCGAGCGGCAGGGCTGGCGCACCTTGCGCGAGCCGGACGCGACCTCGCGACGATTCTGGGCGGTCGCCATTGGTGTGATGGTCGAGGGCTACGCCATGGGCCGTTCGTCCGACGCGCTCTGCGCCGAGATGCTGCGCGTGCTAGGGGAGCAGGTGACGACCCATGCGAGTGACGCGGCACGGCTGCGCCTAGTCGGTGAGTCCGCGAGCAAATCGGATCGGGAGGATCGATCATGACCGCACTTCGCATGCGTGCCCGCGATTTCCTCAACGAAGAGCAATTGGTCGAGGTCCGCCGACGCTCCACCTTAAAGGGCGCAGCGCTCATCGCACATGCCTGGGCGCTGATTCTGGCGTCGATTGCGCTGGTCGTGTGGTGGCCCAATCCTGCGACCTATCTGCTGGCAGTCGCGATCATCGGCTCGCGCCAGCTCGGACTAGCGATCCTGATGCATGACGGCGCGCATGGATGCCTGTCAGCCGACGAGAAGGTCAATCTGGCCTTAAGCCAGTGGTTCTGCGCCTATCCGGTCTTTGCCGAGACGCGTGCCTATCGCCGCTATCATCTGCAGCATCATGCAAGAACCCAGCAGGAGGACGATCCGGATCTGGTGCTGTCGGCGCCGTTCCCGATCACAAGACTCAGCTATCGCCGCAAGTTCTTCCGCGACATCACCGGCCAGACCGGCTACCAGCAGCGCAAGGCGCAACTGCTCAACGCGCTTGGCCCCAAAGAATGGCCGCTCGCGCGCCGTGTCGCGCATTTCTGGGACAAGCTCGGTCCGCAATGCGTGACCAACGCCGTGCTGTTTGCCGCGCTCGCCGCCGCCGGCGTCTGGTGGGCCTATCCGTTGCTATGGCTGGTGCCGCTTCTGACCTGGATGATGGTGATCACGCGCATCCGCAACATCGCCGAGCACGCCGTCGTTCCCGACAGCCAGGATCCCCTGCGCAACACCCGCACGACACGGGCCAACTTCCTGGAGCGGCTGTTCATCGCGCCATACTACGTGAACTACCACCTGGAACATCATCTCCTGTTTTATGTGCCCTGCTACAACCTCCCGCTTGTGCATCGCATTCTCAGTGAGAGCCGGTTTGCCGGCCGCACGGAAGTGCAACCGGGCTATGCCGCCGTACTACGGCTCGCCACCGCCAAGCCCGACCAGGAGGACCGCCCTGGACAGCTTGTGAATAGCGCGCGGCGCGCCCGCACCGGCGCCGAGGTCGGCGTTGACCAAACCGCCGGCGGGTTCTAGAAGCCCGCCCGCTTGGAACGCAGATCGGTTCCTTAAGGCTTAGCTTGACATTCCGGCCCCCGGCAGTGTCTTACGGCCGGTCGGGGGACGCGGTCCGGGACGACGGGCCACGCCGGCGCCAAGGGGCGCTACGTGGATGTCGGAAGTGGGCGCCGGGTTTTCCACTGAGATCATGGCGAACCGGGTTTTCCACTGAGATCATGGCGAAAGAGGCAGGGAGCGCCGAATGACGGCAGCATTTACCTTTCCGGGGCAGGGGTCGCAGGCCGTTGGCATGGGCAAGGCCCTGGCGGACGCCTTTCCTGCCGCGCGCGCTGTGTTCGAGGAAGTGAACGGCGCGCTGTCGGAGAAGCTGACGGCCATCATGTGGGACGGGCCGGCCGAGACGTTGCAGCTCACCGAGAATGCCCAACCGGCGCTGATGGCGGTGTCCATGGCGGCACTTCGGGTGCTGGAGACCGAGGCCGGCTATTCCGTCGGCCGCGACGCCGCCTTCGTCGCCGGCCACTCGCTCGGCGAATACTCGGCGCTGGCCGCGGCCGGCAGCCTTTCGATCTCCGACGCCGCGCGTCTGTTGCGGACTCGGGGCTTGGCCATGCAGAAGGCGGTGCCGGTTGGCGCCGGCGCCATGGCCGCACTCCTGGGGCTCGACTACGAGGCGGCGGTAGCGGTCGCGGAAGAAGCGGCCCAGGGCCAGGTCTGTCAGGCAGCCAACGACAATGGCGGCGGGCAGGTGGTGGTGTCGGGGGACAAGGCAGCGATCGACCGTGCGGTAGAGATTGCCAAGGCCAAGGGGGCCAAGCGCGCCATGCTGCTGCCGGTCTCCGCGCCCTTCCATTGCAAGCTGATGCAACCCGCAGCCGACGTCATGGCAAGGGCATTGTCGGAGGTCGCGATCCGGAAGCCGGCTTCGCCCTTGGTGTCGAACGTGCTGGCGGCTCCGATCAGCGAGCCCGACGAGATCCGCTGCTGCCTGGTCGAGCAGGTCACGGGCACGGTGCGTTGGCGAGAATCGGTCGCCTATATGGCGGCTCAGGGCGTGACGCGGTTTTTCGAGATTGGTGCGGGCAAGGTGCTGAGCGGATTGGTCAAGCGCATCGCCGACGGTGCTGTGGGCGTTTCGGTCGGTGGGCCGAACGACATCGCTGCCGCCCGAGCGTTTTTAGGCAAAGTGGACCCTGGGTGGCCGTGAAAAAAATGATCGAATCTATAGATGGTGCGCGTTCTGATCGCGAAACCGGTGTCCACTTTCGCGGAACGCGCGTTGACGTGTTAGCCGCCGCGAAGTCGGCGTGAGGAGACAAGAATGTTCGATCTGAAAGGCAGGACCGCGCTCGTTACGGGCGCGACGGGCGGGATCGGCGGCGCGATCGCAGAGGCCCTGCACAAGCAAGGTGCAACCGTTGCGATCTCCGGCACGCGTCGCGAGGCACTGGATACGCTCGCCGCAAAGCTGTCCGAGCGGGTCCATGTGCTGCCCTGCAATCTTTCCGAATTGTCGGAAGTCGAGGCCCTGGTGCCGTCGGCCGAGCAGGCGATGGGCGGGGTCGACATTCTCGTCGCCAATGCCGGCATCACCCGCGACAATCTGTTTGTGCAGCTGCGCGACGAGGATTGGGATGACGTTATCAAGGTCAACCTGACGGCGACCTTCCGGCTCGCCCGGGCCGCGACCAAGCTGATGATGCGCAGGCGGTTCGGCCGCATTATTGCCATCACTTCGGTGGTCGGCGTGACCGGCAATCCGGGTCAGGGCAACTACTCCGCCTCGAAGGCGGGCATGATCGGCATGATCAAGTCGCTGGCCGCCGAATACGCCAAGCGCAATGTGACGGCCAATTGCATCGCGCCGGGCTTCATCAAGACGCCGATGACGGATGCGCTCAATGACAAGCAGCGCGAGGCTATCCTGACCCGGGTTCCGGCCGCGCGGCTGGGGACGCCTGAGGATATCGCGGCTGCCGCCGTCTATCTGAGCTCGAACGAGGCGGGCTATGTCACCGGGCAGACGATTCACGTTAATGGCGGAATGGCCATGGTTTGATCGGGCTGCCGGGGGCGGGGACGGACCGCGGCGAAAGGCCCGTTTCGGCAAGTGGATCAAGGCGTGTAGTCAAGGTATTTGAAGTATGATAACCGAACCGAAACGGCCGGCTCAAAGAACGCCATTGCAGGATGTCGAAACCCTGTATATTGGCGAGGACGAAGCTTGCCGTCGTTCGCCGGGCCTCATCGGCCAAATCAAGTGAAGCGCGTTGCGAAGGAAGTTTAACGACCACGATGGCTCGTATCATCCTGGGGTCGGGTCTTAAGGGAACAAGCACGAGGTTGGAGCATGAGTGACATTGGCGAGCGGGTTAAGAAGATCGTGGTCGAGCACTTGGGCGTTGAGCCCGAGAAGGTGACCGACAATGCGAGCTTCATTGATGACCTCGGCGCTGACAGCCTCGACACGGTCGAGCTCGTAATGGCTTTTGAGGAAGAGTTCGGTTGCGAGATCCCGGACGACGCTGCGGAAACGATTCTCACCGTCGGCGACGCGACGAAGTTTCTCGAAAAGAACGCGAAGAGCTGAAGCTCCTGAGCGTTAAGGACCCGGGGCCGGCTGGGCCGCCTGCGAGCGGCCCCCCGGCTTCACATTTCAAGCCGTGAGCCCGGGGCTGGAGTGCTGGACATGAGACGAGTCGTCGTCACAGGCCTCGGCATGGTGTCACCGCTTGGCTGTGGCGTCGATGCGACCTGGAAACGGATTCTCAACAGCGAGAGCGGCGCGCGCAGGATCGAGACCTTCGACGTCTCCGATCTGCCGAGCAAGATCGCATGTCCAGTGCCGCGCGGCGACGGCTCCAACGGCACCTTCAATCCCGATCAGTGGATGGAGCCGAAGGACCAGCGCAAGGTCGACGACTTCATCATCTTTGCGATGGCCGCCGCCCGCCAGGCACTCGATGATGCGAATTGGCATCCCGCGACAGAGGAAGATCGCTGTGCCACCGGCACCATGATCGGCTCGGGCATCGGCGGCCTTTCGGGAATTGCCGATACCGCGATCCTCTTGAAGGAGCGGGGGCCGCGCAAGGTGTCGCCGTTTTTCATTCCCGGCCGGCTGATCAACCTGGCGTCCGGCTATGTCTCGATCGAATTCGGCCTGAAGGGGCCGAACCACGCGGTGGTTACGGCGTGCTCGACCGGTGCGCACGCAATCGGCGATGCCAGCCGGCTGATTGCGCTTGGCGATGCCGATGTGATGGTCGCCGGCGGCACCGAATCGCCGATTTGCCGCATCGGCATGGCCGGTTTCTGCGCCGCGCGTGCGCTTTCGACCGGCTTCAACGAGACACCGGAGAAAGCCTCGCGTCCCTACGACAAGGACCGTGACGGCTTTGTCATGGGCGAAGGCGCCGGCGTCGTGGTGCTCGAGGAATATGAGCACGCCAAAGCGCGTGGGGCCCGCATCTATGCCGAAGTGACCGGTTACGGGATGTCCGGCGATGCCTATCACATCACTTCGCCCTCGCCGGACGGAGACGGCGGTTACCGCAGCATGGCCGCCGCGTTGAAGCGCGCCGGCGTCACGACCTCCGACATCGACTATATCAACGCTCACGGCACCTCGACCCAGGTCGGCGACGAGATCGAGCTCGGCGCGGTGGAGCGGTTGCTCGGCAATGCCGCCTCGCGGATCTCGATGTCGTCGACCAAGTCGTCAACAGGACATCTCCTGGGCGCGGCCGGAGCGATCGAAGCGATTTTCTCTATTTTGGCGATTCGCGATAACATCGCGCCGCCGACCATCAATTTGGAAAACCCATCCGTGCAAACGGCGATCGACCTCGTGCCGCAGGTTCCGCGCAAGCGCGAGATCAATGTGGCACTGTCCAATTCGTTCGGTTTCGGCGGTACCAACGCGTCCGTCATCGTCCAGCGCGTCGCCAGCTGATGCGACGTGTGTGGGAAACCACCATTTCGCCGCATTCAGTACTGAATCGTTGGTTCGGGCGTAGACTTACGGCCCTTCGCGCAGGATCTGCCGTAAGGCCCTGGCAAGAGCGACAGGACTCAGGTTGCATCGATGAGTGAAAGGCCGCCCATCTCGCCACGCAGCCCGCGCGCCGCGCTGCAGCCGGAACAGGTTCCGCCGCCGCCCAAGCGTTCCGAACGCGCGCGCAATCCTTTTATCATCGTCGGCAACGCCATCATCACCCTCCTGCTGTTCCTGATGATCGGCGCAGGCGCCGTTTACTACTATGGCAAGCAGGTGCTGGAAGCGCCCGGTCCGCTCGCCGAGGAAAAGGTCGTCAACATTCCCTCGCGCGCGGGAAAACGCGACATCGCCGATGTTCTGAACAGGGAGGGCGTCACTGACGTCAATCCCTGGGTGTTCATCGCCAGCGTCTTCGCACTCAAGGCTAGTTCGGACCTGAAGCCCGGCGAATACGCATTCCAAAAGAACGCCTCCTTGCGCGACGTCATCGGCACCATGGTGGAAGGCAAGGTGGTGCAGCATGCCGTGACGATTCCCGAAGGGCTGACCTCGGAGCAGATCTTGGCAAAGCTGCAGGACAGCGACATCTTCACCGGAAGCGTGCACGAGATTCCGCGTGAAGGTACGCTTCTGCCTGAGACGTACAAATTTCCGCGCGGCACCAGCCGCGACCAGGTGATCCAGCGCATGCAGCAGGCGCAGAAGCGCGTGGTGGCGGAAATTTGGGAGCGCCGCAGCCAAGACCTGCCGATCAAGACGTCCGAGCAGCTGGTGACCCTCGCCTCCATCGTGGAGAAGGAAACCGGAAAGCCCGACGAACGCAGCCGAGTCGCCGCAGTTTTCGTCAACCGGCTGAAGCAGAAGATGAAGCTGCAGTCCGACCCGACCATCATCTACGGCCTGGTCGGCGGCAAGGGCACGCTGGGCCGGCCGATCAAGCGCAGCGAGATCACCCAGCCATCGCCCTACAACACCTATGTGATCGAGGGTCTGCCGCCGGGGCCGATTTCCAATCCGGGGCGCGCCTCGCTCGAGGCCGCCGCGAACCCTGCGCGCACCCGCGATCTCTATTTCGTCGCCGACGGCACCGGCGGTCACGCCTTCACCGAGACCCTCGACCAGCATCAGAAGAATGTCGCCAAGCTCAGGGCGATGGAGAAGCAGATCCAGAACGATACTGTCGAGCCGCCCGAAGATCCGCCGCCCGCGGCGGCCGGCGCGCCGGCAGCGGACAGCGCGCCCACGGCTACGACCGGCAGCAAGCCTGCGCCGAAGAAGCCTGCACGGGCGCCGGCGCGGCAGGGGTCGGCGCAGTCGATCGCCGCCCCGCCGGTCGTTCAGCAGTAGTTAAGCAGATCCTTTGATTGAGCATGATCTTTACGGAAAACCGCGGCACACTTTTCCGGATCATGCTCTAGCCCGGACTCCACTTTTCCTGAAAACATCCTATGGTCCGGCGGCTTTTGCTTTTAGGCGAATCTCGCCCGGAGAATCCTGCGCATGGTGCTGTCGAGCATGACCGGTTTTGCCCGCAGCCAAGGTGCGAGCGGTCCCTATACTTTCGAGTGGGAATTGAAGTCGGTGAACGCCAAGGGTTTCGACCTGCGGCTGCGCTTGCCGCAGGGCTGGGACGAGCTTGAGGCTTTCGCCAAGAAGCGCGCAGCCGAAATGCTGTCGCGCGGCACGATCTACGCCAATTTCAACGTCAAGCGTGCGGATGCGCTCTCAACCGTCCGTATCAATGAGGATGTGCTCGCCGCGGTCGTGAAGGCGGCAAGCTCGCTTGCCGGCAGGATCGACGCGGTGGCGCCGAGCATTGACGGGTTGCTCGCCATCAAAGGCGTGATCGAGGTGGTCGAAGCCGAGCGCAACGAGGAGGAGGACAAGGCCGCAACGGCGGCGGCTGCAGCCGCGTTTGATGAAGCGCTGAAAAATCTCGCCGCCATGCGCCGTCGCGAGGGTGAGGCTCTGGGCCAGATCCTGAGCCAGCGCATGGACGAGATGGAGGCGCTGGCCAAGAAGGCCGAGGCCGCGCCCGGTCGCAAGCCGGAGGCCATCAGGGCTCGGCTCGCCGAACAGATCGCGGCGCTGCTTGAGATATCCGACCGCTTCGATGTCGACCGCCTTAACCAGGAGGCGCTCCTGATCGCGGCCAAGGCAGATATCCGCGAGGAGCTCGACCGCATCGCGTCCCATATCGCACAGGCTCGCGAGATCATCCGCAAGGGCGGGGCGGTCGGACGTCGGCTCGATTTCCTGGCGCAGGAGTTCAATCGCGAGGTCAATACCACCTGCTCCAAGTCGAACGATGTCGAGCTGACCAACACCGGCCTCGAAATGAAGAACGTCGTCGAGCAGTTTCGCGAGCAGGTGCAGAATCTGGAGTGATCCAAATCCGGAGATATTCATGATGGCTCACCGTCACGGTTCGGGAGTTGAACGGCGCGGTCTCATGTTCGTGCTCTCCTCGCCATCGGGGGCTGGCAAGACCACGCTCTCGCGTTTGTTGATCGAGCGCATGCCTGGCCTGAAAATGTCTGTTTCGGCGACCACGCGTCCGAAGCGCCCCGGCGAGGTCGACGGGCGCGACTACATTTTTGTCGACAAGGCGCGCTTCGAGGAAATGGTGAAGCGCAACGATCTCCTGGAATGGGCTGTGGTGTTCGACAATCGCTACGGCACGCCGCGTGCGCCGGTGGAAGCGGCGCTGTCAGCCGGCGAGGACGTGCTGTTCGACATCGACTGGCAGGGCACGCAGCAATTGCGCGAGAAGGCGCGCGCCGACGTCGTCAGCGTCTTCATCCTGCCGCCTTCAGCCGCCGATCTCGAGACACGCCTGCACTCACGCGCGCAGGACTCTGCGGATGTGATTCGCTCACGCATGAGCCGCGCCAGCCACGAAATGAGCCATTGGGCGGAATACGACTACATCGTCATCAATCACGACGTCGACGAGGCCTTTGCCGAAGTGCAATCGATTCTGAAAGCTGAACGGCTCAAGCGCGAGCGTCGCACGGGACTGACCAATTTCGTGCGCGATCTGCAGCAGCAGCTGGAGAAATAGCGGATTGCAAGGCCCAAGCGACGCGCCTCACGCGTCGCTTTGCTGTCCCTGTTGCACGAGCTGCGCCAGGAGCTCCTCGATCTTCTGGTGGCGCTCCTGCGCCCTGGGGCTTTGCGCTGTCCTGCGTTTGGGGATCGGAAGCGGCGCCGTCTCTTCTTCAATATCCGGCGGGACCCATGGCGGCCTGGGCCCAGACTCGACGCCCTCCCAGAGCACGGCGCGGCGCTCGGGCGTCGCCAGGCGCCGCTCCTTCCTGCGTCCCAGCCGGTAGACCACGCTTGCTGTCAATCCGGCGAGGGCAAGCGCGCCGCCGATCACGGCAAACAGCATCTGCAGCGAGACCGACGGCCTGGCCGGTGCAACATTGCCTGCAGCGGGCGCGGAGGCCGGCGTATCGGAGGACGCGTCTGCAGCCGCATTGGTTGCGGGGGCCGAATCGGTCGGATCGACGGCAGCCGGCGGCGCAACTGGGGCAGGCATAGCCGCAGCGGCGGCAGCCGGCGCGGTCGCAGTCTCGGGTGACGGCCACCGCGCCGCGACGGCGGAGCCCTGTGCATCGGCTTGCGGTAGGGCGGGCACGGGGCTAGCCGCGAGCGGAGCCGGGCTGGGCGCCGGTACAGGCGCGACCGTGTTGTCGCGCACCTGCGGCATCGGATATTCGGCCCGCGCGTCTTCAAGGGGACGGGGATTTTCGCTATTTTGCGTCGCGGTGTTCGGGGCTTGGGCCGAATCATCCGACGGCGCCCCCTCTACGGCCCTTCCGTTTTCGTCACGCAAATACCAGCAATGCCGTTTGGTGCCGTGCTCGATACGATAGTGCCAGTGCTGCCCCAGAGTCCCGTCCTTCCCCGGTTCTGTAATGCATTCGGCGGCATTCGCGGAGCTACGAGGTGCGGTCAGGGGGGCGCCGGCAAGGATGCCGGCAATGATGCTCGACGCGATTTTCGCGGTTCGGCTGGCCATCAATCGCTCCACTCAACTCTACGCAGCGCGTATCACCCCAATCTCGGTAAGAACTTGGGTCGCAATAGGCCGCAAATCCGGAGAGGATGGGGCTTAATTCAGGCCAGCAATTTTGCGTGATTTGGGCGCTCAGATCGCTATTGTTTGGACGCAGTCCAGCGTCCGCCGCAACCGTCGGAGCGTCGGAAGCTGCCAGCGCCGCTGCGGCCGGAGAGGTGACCGGAGCTGGTTACTATTACGCCATTGCCGGCGTTGCCGACGGCCGACGTCGCGCCACCCGGGCTGACGCGTCCGCTCACGATCCCCTTGCCGATGATCCTGCCGCTTGTGACGACCACGGCGCCGGTGGCCGGGCCGCCGCAACCGATTGAGACGACGACCCAGGCGCCGTCGAAACTGCCGCCGCCACCCGCGCGCGGCGCCGAATGACGCAGTTCCTCCTCCTGAGGCTTGCTACGGCGCGCCGAGCCCTCCGGTTCGACCGAGCGCGGCTCGGGCCGCGAACCGGACAGCGATTTGTCGTCATTGCCGATGCTGCCGCCGGCGCTGCCTTGCGCAAGCGCAAGCGTCGGCGCGGCGACGAGGAGAGAGACGAAAAGGGCGGCGACGGTCTTCCTTCGAAAAGCGCTTTGCTCAAACATTTTGAGGTCCAAATTTGAAAGGTGATCAAGATCGGCCGCTGCCATCGGCGCAAACCGCGCCGATGATACGGCAAGCCTTGCCGCTCTTGCCACATTCGCCAAGCGCGGCTTCCTTGGCTTTTTGCACATTCTCACGCTGGACCAGCGTATAGGTCTTGCCCGAAAGCGCGAAGGCGCCGCAGTGCGTTCCGTAGAATGAGAGCTCGAGCGCACATTTGCCGGCGCTACAATTTGCGCGCGCGGATTCAGTTGCGGCCTTGCGCGAGACGTAATCCCAGGAAATGCCCCATTGGTTGCTATCGGGGTCGTAGACGATTGAGCCCCATGGCTTGAGGTCATCGAGCTTGCGCAGCCGCATCAACAGCCCCTCGGTCGGCTCGCCATTCGGTGTCATGCCGCTCTTTTCCTGGAAGGTTGTGATGGCAAGCGCCAGCGTGTTCCTGCCGGAGGAGTCTTCGGGATCGAAATTGTGCTCATAGAGCCGTTCGCTCAATTCGCGCAGCAGTCCGGGATCCCTGAGTGGCAGCCGGTCGGGATCGGCGCGCAAGGGCATCTCGGGCTGCGCGGTTGCAATTTGCGCGCTGGGCGGAACGAAATAGAAAGTGCCGTCAATCGGTGAGGACGACACCCAGGGCTGCTGCGTGCCGCCGGTGGCGCGCTTTACCGCAAGCCCTACCTGGTTGAAGGTCTGGAAGATATCGAGCCCCGGCTGCTTCAAAGTCGCGGCCAAGGCCTTCGTGTAGGGACTGTGGCCGTCGCTGCCGTCCTGCGCGACATTGCCGGGTTGCGTCGCGTAGGAAATGAGGGTGCCATCGGGCGCACGCATCTGCGCCAGTCCGCCGTCCGATCCGCGCAAGCCACGCGAGCCGAACGGATTGTTGCGGCAGGCATCTAGAATCACGAGGTTGAGCCGCGTGCCGGAGCCCTGCATCTGGCGCAGCACGAGATTGGCGTCGACCATCTGGAAATCGACATCGGCCTCGCGGGTCGGATTGGCGCCGACCGGGACGAGGTAGTTGGAGCCCGCGACCTGCACGCCATGGCCCGCGTAGTAGAACAGCGCGACATCGGCGCCCACGACTTGCCTGCCGAACTCCTGCACGGCGTTGTCCATGGCGCTCTTGTCGAGATCGAGCTGGGCGTGTCCGCCGACCAGCGTGAAGCCGATACTGTTCAGCGTCTCCGCCATCAGCTGCGCATCCCTTGCCGGATTGTCGAGCGGGGTGACGTTCTTGTAGGCGGAGTTGCCGATTACCAGCGCCACGCGCTTCTCGGCAGCGGCCGGGCTGGCCGAGAGCATGGCAAATGCTGCCGTCAGCGCGGCAAGCCAGCCAATGCGCCGTACGAAATCCAGCCACGCTCGTCTCATGCCCCCTCCCACGAGATCACGCCTGTTCATTTTATCAGGAGCACCCTGCGCCGAAAAGCGTCGCTCACTGGCTTGCCAACACGTCCGTGAACAGCACGTAGCGCTGGCCGTCGAATCGGACCAGCCGCACCTGTTGGATCGGGCGATGGTCCGATGGCGTCGTCTTCAACCGGATGCCGGGAAGCAAGAGCGGCAGCTCCATGTCCATATGCGAGGCCTGTTTCATCAGGTTCGCTCGCGTCAGGTTATCGCCGCATTGCTTGAGGAGCTGCACTACGGCGTAGCCGATATTGTAGCCGTAAGGTGCGTAGTAGTCGCTCTTGTCGACGTGAGGATTGTACTTGTCCATCCACACGTTCCACGCCTCCATCGCGGGATCGTCGTGCCATTGCGGGTCGGCGGGGTCCTTCATATAGGCGGCCGTAATGACGCCCTTGGCGGCCTCGAACCCGGCGGGGCGGATTGCCCCCGCAATCGAGGAGCCGACGCTGGAGACGAACTCCTGCGGATGCCAGCCGATGTCATAAGCCTTGCGGATGGCTTGCGCCGTGAATTTCGGCACCGAGAAAATGACGAAGACGTCGGCGCCGGCGGCCTTGAGCGACACCACCTGGGAATCCACGGTCGGATCTGACGTGTTGTAGGTCTGGTAGGAGACGATCGACGAGTCGGCGCTATCGCCGAGCCCGCGCTTGAAGCCGATGGTGTAATCACGACCGAGATCGTCGTTCTGCGCGAGGATGCCGATCCTGGCGTCAGGCTTCACCGACAGAATATACTTCGCGTAGATCTCCGCCTCCGACATGTAGTGCGGCGTCCAGCCCAGCGTCCACGGATAATGTTCGGGATCGTTGAACACGGTTGCACCCGAACCCACGAAGAGATGCGGTACCTTCTTCTGGTTGATGTATTTGACCACGGCCATGTTGGTCGCGGTGCCAACCGGATTGACCAGGAACATGACTTCATCGCTTTCGATCAGCCGCCTGATCTGCTCCACCGTCTTGGGCGGGCTATAGGCGTCGTCGAGGCTGATGAAGTTGAGCTTGCGGCCGTTGACTCCGCCTTGCTCGTTGATCATCGCGAAATAGGCGGCAATCGACATGGCACCGGCCGAGTAGGCTGACGCTGGGCCGCTATAGGGCGTCGTCGTGCCGATCTTGATTTCGGTTTCGCTTGCGCCGGGATCGTATTGCTTCTGCGCCCGAGCCGGCATGAGCGCGAGCAGGAGCGCTGCGAGTGCGCTCCCGATGGAATATTTCCTCCGCATTTTCCGTCCTCCCATTTTCGGTGAGGCCGGCGGGACGTCTTTTTGTCTTCAGCGCTGCTAGTTCTTGAGAATGACTCGTCCCACCACTTGTCCGGCCCGCAACGCATCGATCCATTTCTGCACGTCGGCCATCGGCTCCTCGCGCATCGGCGTCGGCTTGATCTTGCCGGCGCGCGCCAGCGCCATCAGCTCGTGACCCTCGGCCAGCGTGCCCACCATGAAACCTTCGATGGTCATGCGCTTGTAGACCCACTGCACCATCGGCAGGTTGAAGTTGCCGCCCATCAAACCGGACACGACGACCTTGCCGCCACGCGCGAGCACAGAGACTGCGAAGGCCATCGATTTCTCGTTGCCGGCAAAATCCACCACGCAGTCAAAGCCGCCTTCGGTCTCCTTGAGGATGCGCTTGACTACATCGGGCTCCGCGGGATCGTAGGCGGTCGCGGCGCCGTTCTTCAGCGCGGTCTCGCGCGCAGCCGGGTTCAGATCGGCCACCGAAATCGGCTGCCTGAACATCGCTTGCGCAAACGAAAGCCCCATCTGTCCGACGCCGCCAAGGCCGACCAAGAGCAGATTGCGCTGCCGCGGCCGGTCGACCAGGCGCTTTAGCGCGCCATAGGCGGTCACGCCCGAGCACATCAGCGTCGCCGCCTGGTTCACCGGCAGCGGGTCGTAGTCGAGCAGGTATTTGGCGTCGGGCACCAGCACATGGGTGGCAAAACCGCCATCGATGGAAACGCCGAGGAAGCGCTGCTTCACGCAGAGATTTTCGTCACCGGCGAGGCAATCGCGACATTTGCCGCAACCGATCCAGGGAAACACCGCCTTCTTGGATCCGATCAGATCCCCGGGAGCATCGGGCCCGACCTCCTCCACCACGCCCGCGATCTCGTGGCCGAGCGTGAAGGGCAGGGTCATGCCGCGCGTAGTATCGAGCCTCTTGCCGCCACCAAGGTCGGCATAGCCGTCCTGGATATGCAGATCGGAGTGGCAGAGGCCGCAGCGCTCGATGCGCACCAAAACCTCGCGCCCTGCAGGCTTCGGCGTATCGACAATGGTTTCGCAGAGCGGGGCCTCGAACTTGACGAGGGACTGGCGGCGCATCAACGCCATGGCGTTCTCCTTCAGGGCATGCTTGTTTTTTCCGCCCGTATATCGGCCAATTCGCGCGCCATGGCAACAAAACCCGAAACCGGGATGGTTTCCGCCCGCCGGGTCGAATCGACATGCGCCGCGGCCGCGAGGCGGGCCGGATCGACCGAGAGCGATTTCAGGCTCTGCCGCAGCATCTTGCGGCGCTGGCCGAAGGCGGCCGCGGCAACCTGTTCGAGCAGGCGGCGGTCGCAGGGTGCGGGCGCAGGCCGCGGCACGAGCCGCACCACCGAGGAGGTGACCTTTGGTTGCGGCACGAACGCGGCCGGCGAGATATCGAACAGGATCTTGGTTTCGCAGCGCCAATTGGCGAGCACGCCGAGCCTTCCATAGGCGTCGTCGTTCTCCTGCGCCGCAATGCGCTCGGCAACCTCGCGCTGGAACATCAGGACCATCATCTCGTACCAGGGCGGCCACGACTCGACGGCGAGCCAGCCGATTAGAAGATTGGTCGCGATGTTGTAGGGCAGATTGGCGACGATCTTGGCCTTGGCGGACCCGATATAGGGCCTTGGATCAAAAGTCTGCGCGTCCGCACAGACGACCTCCAACCGTCCCGGATAGCGTGCGACGATCTCCTGAAGCGCGGGCAGCGCGCGCTCGTCGTGTTCGACGGCGATCACATGCCGCGCGCCCAGCGCCAGCAGCGCGCGCGTGAGCCCGCCGGGGCCCGGGCCGACTTCGACCACGGTCGCGTCCTCGAGCGGGCCCGCGGCGCGCGCGATGCGGGCGGTGAGGTTGAGGTCGAGCAGGAAGTTCTGGCCCAGCGATTTGCGGGCCGACAGGGAATGTTGGCGAATGACTTCGCGGAGCGGCGGGAGATCGTCGATCGCGCTCATGCGGCCGTTGGCGCGGGCGTCTTCGCCATGCGCTCGGCAAGCCGCAACGCGGCGATCAGGCTCGCCGGATTGGCGCGGCCGGTGCCTGCGATGTCGAAGGCAGTGCCGTGGTCGGGCGAGGTTCGGATGAAGGGCAAGCCCAGCGTGACATTGACCGCGTCGTCGAAGGCAAGCGTCTTGATCGGGATCAGCGCCTGATCGTGATACATGCAGAGCGCGCAATCATAAGTTTTTCGCGCGGCCTCGTGAAATGTCGTGTCGGCCGGCAGGGGGCCGCGCGCCTCGATGCCGTCGCCCTGCAGGATCTCGATCGCTGCGGCAATCATGGTCTTATCCTCGGTGCCGAGCGTGCCATCTTCGCCGGCATGCGGATTGAGCCCGGTTACCACCAGCCGCGGATGCGCAAGGCCGAAATGCTTGCGTAGCTCCGCAGCCACGATGCGGCCGGTGGAGACGATCAACTCGGTCGTGAGCTGATCGATCGCCTCGCGCAGTGACACATGAATCGTCACCGGTACGACGGCAAGCAGCGGCGACCACAGCATCATCACCGGCTGTGGCGGCCTGGCGCCGGAGCTTGCGAGCTCGGCGAGGTACTCGGTATGTCCGGGGTGCTTGAAGCCGGCGCGATAGAGCACGTTCTTGGCGATTGGATTGGTGACTACCGCGCTAGCGCGGCCCGATCGAACGTCGGCAACCGCCTGGCGAATGGAGGCGAGCGCCGCGGGAGCGCTGCTGTCGTCGGGGTGGCTCGCTGTTGCGGTTACGCGATGGCCGGTCTCCTGGACCGGCAGGGCGCTCGCAAAGGCTTGCACGGCCCTCTCGGCGGTGACGTCCGCGAACGGGATGTCAAGCCCGAGCGCTCTCGCCCGTTCAGCGAGAAAGGCGCGGTCGCCAATGAGATAGAACGGCGGGAGCTTCAGCTCATTCCGGCGAAGCCAGGCCGCGATGGTGATATCAGGCCCGATGCCAGCAGGTTCGCCGAGAGTGAGTGCAAGGGGCGCAAGCGCAAGCGGCTTTGCCATGGCTATTGGTGGGGGTATTCGATCATCGCGGCTTTGCGGATTTCATCAAGATAGGCTTTCGACGTCGCCTCGTATTTCTGTGCGTACATCTTGTCGCGGATTTCCTTCCTTTTCGGCGTATCGATGGTGGTCGCCTTGCGCTCGCACAGGACCACCATCTCGACCCCCTGCTTGGTCACCTCGGGCGGTGTCAGGTGTCCGATCGGCGTGTCGTCGAGCACCTTGCGCAGCACAGGGGGGATATCGGCCGACGTCCTGACGACGGCATCGCGGATCGCGGCGTTCGGCATGGTCTTGAAGTAGGAGTTGGCCTCGTCGCAGGTCTGCACGCGCGACCGGAGCGTTTCGGCCTCTTTCTGGCGGCTTTCAAAGCTGGCGGGTGGAGATCCTTTCGGCACGATCAGCACGACCGGTTGCATCTTGTATTCAAAGGCGTCGGCCTTCTGCGTGTCGTCGCCGCCCTCCGCCTTGATCGCCTGGTTGACGTCCGTTTCGCCGACCTGCAGCCGCTCCTTGTAGCGGCCGCGTACCAGTGACGTCCAAACCATGTCGGCCCTGATGCGGGACTTCAGGGTGTCGGACCGGATGCCCTGCGATTCCAGCGATTTGGTCAGTTGGTCGGTGTTGATGCGCATCCGTCCCGCCATCTCCCCATAGGATTGGTCGATATCGGAGCTTGAGGGATCGACACCGAATTTCTTGGCTTCCTTGATCTTCAGCTTCTCGTCGATCAACTCGTTGATCACGTCCTGGCGAGCGGCCTGCTTGTGCGTGGACAGGAAATCGAGCTTCGAGCGCTGCTCGATGTCAAAGCCG
>Ga0307474_10000692_pt1 | contig 24092 bp, 23 predicted proteins | sample atmos_gasesECM1C_2_FD_203312 | JGI IMG/M metagenome (GOLD analysis project Ga0307474, IMG submission 203312) | Hardwood forest soil microbial communities from Morgan-Monroe State Forest, Indiana, United States - atmos_gasesECM1C_05 | ecosystem: Environmental > Terrestrial > Soil > Temperate... | reverse complement strand
CGTCCTTCTACAATCTGGTCGATGGCGTCATGCGGCTCTACAAGCTGCTTCCGGACGGACGCCGTCAGATCATCGGATTTGCGCTGCCAGGCGATTTTCTGGGTCTGGCGGCTTCGAGCCGCCACAACTTCTCCGCCGACGCGATCGGGTCGGTTGAGCTTTGCCAGTTCTCGAGATCGGCCTTTGCGCGGTTTTGCGAGGACAAGCCGGACCTCCTGCGCCGGATCAACGAGTTGGCGGTTCGTGAACTCAGCCAGGCCCACGATCACATCGTCCTGCTCGGACGGCGTTCCGCGGAGGAAAAGGTCGCGACCTTCCTCGTCCGCTGGCGCAATCGAATCGCGGAGACTACGGGGCCGTCGCGCGTGGTGCCGCTCCCGATGAGCCGGCAGGACATCGCCGATTATCTCGGGCTGACCATCGAAACGGTCAGCCGGACCTTCACCAGGTTCGAGCGCGACGGCGTCATCGAAATCATCCACGGCGGCATCTCGATCCTCGATCCGGCGCGCGCGGAAGCGCTCGCCGCGGCATGAGGCAGTTCGCTTGATTTGATCCGCATCAATGACAATTGATTCGCTCCGGACGACGATCGCTTCCGGCCTAAAGGGGATTTTCTGGATGCCGTTCGATGCCATGCTAATGAGCGCGGTCGTGCTCGTCATATTCATTGTGTTTGCGGGTGTGATTGCCTGGGCCGACAAGCAGACACGGCCGGAACGCCTGAACAAACGCTGACATCCCCACGTTGCTTCGCCACGCGGTCGGTCCGTCGCCGTAACGCGGCGAGCAGCGTCATTGCCGGCCTCGCGCCGAGCCATGCACCACTGCGACGCATAAATTTAAATCCTTGTTAAGGCTGGCAGCACCGCTCCAGAAGGCTTGGTGCGGCCACATCGCTCCGTCAAAGCATCCGGAAATCGCCCCAAATACTTGTTTTGACGGGATTTTTTGCCGGCCGGGAGCGCAGGCACGGTTGCCATCGATCTTCATATGCCTGTCCAATATGATGTTACCCTGCTTGCGTCGGGAGCTGTATCGTGCCCCCCGCTTCAGGAGGCTTTACTGGCGTGGCTGAGAACAGAATTGGCGAAGCTCGGCATTTCCCGAGCAGCAAATTGGCGGTGCTGCGCAAGCATCCGATTTTCCGCGATCTTGATTCCGCGGCATTCGATCAGCTTTGTCGCTATGCCAAGCATGCCACGCTGAAGCGCGGCGCCACCATTTGTTCCAAGGGCGATCCCGGCAACAGCCTCGTTGCGGTGATCAGCGGTACCGTGAAAATATCAATCTCTTCTCCCGATGGCCGCAGGGCGATCCTGAACCTGATCGGTCCCGGCGAGATTTTCGGCGAGGTCGCGGTCCTCGACGGTCAGGCCCGCACGGCAGATGCCACCGCAAACACCAATTGCGAGATTTTCATCATCGACCGCCGCGAATTTCTCCCCTTCGTGCGCAGCCAGCCGGCACTGGCGATGAAGTTCATCGAACTGCTTTGCGCACGGCTGCGCTGGACCAGCGACCAGGTCGAACAGGTCATTCTGCAGGATCTGCCGGGGAGGGTCGCCAGCGCACTGATTCGCCTGAGTGAACGGCACAAGCCCGCGCAAGGAGACCGCACGATCGCGGTCACCCAGCAGGAGCTCAGCGAGATGGTCGGCATGACGCGCGAGAGTATTAACAAGCAACTTCGCGCCTGGGCTGCGCGCAACTGGGTTCGGCTCGAACACGGCGCCATCGTGGTGCTGGACGTCGCGTCGCTCCAGGAACTTGCGGGAACGGGAACCGAAGAAAGTTAATGCGCCTATGCGGTCGCCGATGTGAAACAGCTCACATGGGTCGAGCGTGCCTTGAGCTAAACAGGCATGAGATACATCCGCTTTTTTGTGGAGGCATCCATGCATTCCCGGTTCGACAGGTCGCGTAAGAAGGAAGACGGGTTCTTCGAGAAGTGGGGTTTCGGATTTGTGGTGTTACCGGTCCTGCTCGCGATTGCGATGATCATTCTTTCAGTCATTCAGCCGATCAATTCCAACTGGATAGCGGAGAGCGTGCAGGCGGAGCTTGCCGGCAAGGGTCCGGTTTCCGCAGATGCGCCGGCGCAGAACACAAAATCCGCGACACAGACGCGCACCGTCAGCGCCAAGTAGAAAGGTTCGGACCTTCAGAGATAACCGGCGCCGGCTTCGACGGCGAAGCGGCCGGGATCGCCTTCCCATACGATACGGGCATGCTCGAGCACATAGACGCGGTCGGCGTGCGGGAGCGCAAACGTCACGTTCTGCTCGCCGAGCAGCACGGTGATCTGCGTGGTCTGCCGTAGCCGTTCGAGCGCCTTCGACAATTGTTCGAGGATGACGGGTGCAAGCCCGAGCGTCGGTTCGTCCAGGATCAGGATTTTTGGCTGCATCATCAGCGCGCGGCCGATCGCGAGCATCTGTTGCTCGCCGCCGGAGAGCGTCTGCGCCATCTGGCCCTGGCGTTCCTTCAGGATCGGAAACAGCTCGAACAGCCATGCAAGCTGCTTCTCCCTGTCCTCATCGCTCAGGTGTTGACCGCCGAGGTCGAGATTTTCGCGCACGCTCATTTCGCCGAACAGTTCGCGCGATTCCGGACACTGCACGATGCCGGTGCGGGCGATGCGCGCAGGACTCGTGCCGCGCAGCCTTTCGCCGTCGCGCAGGATTTCGCCGCTGTAGGGCAAAAAGCCGGAGATCGCATTGAACAGCGTGGTCTTGCCGGCGCCGTTTAATCCCACCACCGAGACGAATTCTCCCTGATGGACGTGGATCGACACGTTGTCCAGCGCCTGGGCCTTGCCGTAAAACACGCTGACATTCTCGACCTGCAGGAATGGGACCCTGTCCTCGAAGCTGGTTTCCGGTCGGGCATGTGTCTCGATCGCGCCTCCAAGATAAACCCGCCGCACGGTCTCGTTGCGCATCACCTCATCGGCGCGGCCGGTGACGATCTCCTCGCCGAGATACATCGCCAGCACCCGATCGACCAGTGCCGCCACGCTCTTGACGTTGTGATCCACCAGCAGCACCGCGCGACCCTCGTCGCGAAAACTGCGGATCAGCTCGGAGAAGGCGCCGACTTCGGCGAGCGTCAGCCCGGCGAAAGGTTCGTCCACCAGCACCACCTTGGGGTCCCTGGCGATGGCCTTGGCGAGCTCGAGCCGGCGCAGGTCGGCGAAGGGCAGGGTCGGCGGCCGGCGGTGCATCACCGCGCCGAGGCCAACGCGATTGGCGATCCACTCCGCGCGCTCGGTCAGCGCTTTGTCGGCAAAGAACATCAGGAGGCTGTCCGGCAGCAGCGCGACCATGATGTTCTCGAGCACGGTCTGCCGGTTCAGCGGCCGCGAATGCTGGAACACCATGCCAAAACCCTTGCGCGCGATCTTGTGCGCTGGAAGGCCGGCAACGTTTTCGCCCTGAAAGATCACTTCGCCGGCGCTCGGGCGCTCGATTCCCATGATTGCCTTCATAGCGGTCGACTTGCCTGAACCGTTCGGACCGATCAGGCCGAAAATCTCGCCGCCACGCAGGTCGAGATTGAGGTTCTTGACCGCGGTAAGGCCGCCAAAACGCTTGGTGAGGCCGCGGACCTCGAGAACCGGCGGGTTGTTTGTAGCCGTGTCCATCACTAGAGCTCCGATTCCAAACTAACGCGCCTCACGTGACAGGGCCGCTCCGAGGAAGCCGCCGGGGAAGAACAAAACGACGAGCAGAGCGACGGCCGAGACGATGAAGGTGGCAAGCTCGCCGGTCGGTCTCAAAAATTCACCAGCGACGATCAGGAAGATGGCGCCGAGTGCTGCGCCAAGCACGGTGCGGCGTCCGCCAAGCACGGCGGCGACGATCACGTTCACGCCGACGGCGACGTCGACGACGGTGCCGACCGAAGCGGTGCCGAAATAGAACACCAAAAGCGCACCGGAGAGGCCAGAGAAAAAGGCGCTGACAACGAAGGCTGCGAGCTTGTGCTTGACGATGTTGAAGCCAAGCGCGCCGGCCTGGACCGGGTCCTGGCCGCTCGCCTGCAGCACCAGCCCGATCGGCGACTGCGACAGGCCGTAAAGGACAATGGCGCTGATGGTCATGAAGCCGAGTGCGATCCAGTAGTTCACGCCGGCGTCGATTGAAATCACGTCGGGAATGGTCAATCCGATCTCACCGCCGGTGAGATCGGCGAACACCACGACGAAATTCTGCAGCATCAATACCGCAACGAGCGTGGTCAGCCCGAAATAGGGACCGCGGACCCGCAAAGCCGGAAGCGCCAGCACGAAGCCGGCGATCACGGAGGCGAGCGCGCCCAGCAAGATGCACAGATAGACCGACCAGCCATACTGGTTGTTGAGAATGCCGGCCGTATAGGCGCCGACACCGATCAGGAAAGTCGGGCCGAAATTCACTTCGCCCGCAAATCCGAACAGGAGGTCCCATGCCATCGCGAACACGCCGAAATAATAGGCGACCGTCAAAAGACCGAGCACGTAGCCGGAGACGTAAAGCGGCAGTGTCGCAGCGATGATGACGACGGCGAGGGAAACGAAGAACAGCCGCGATTTGAAGAAATCGAGCATTTTTCAGCGCCTCCCGAGCAGGCCTTGCGGCCGGACATACATCACGGCGACAAGAAGCAGGAGCGCCGGAATCGTCCGGTAGGCCGGCGAGATCAGATAGGCGGTGACGGTCTCGAGATAGCCGACAACAAAGGCTGCGATCAATGAGCCCGACACGCTGCCCAGTCCGCCAAGCACCACGATCGAAAACGCGCTCGCAGTCAGTGGCCCCACGCTGTAGGAACTGACGCCAAGGAACATGCCGAGCAGCACGCCGGCGATGCCGGCGAGGATGCCGTAAATCGCCCAGACCACGATATAGATGTTACGAAGCTCAAGCCCGAGCAGGGTGACGCCGCGCGGATTCATCGAGGCCGCGAGCACGGCCTTGCCGGTACGGGTGCGATTGACGAGCAGCCACAGCATTGCGATCACAAACCAGCAGACGATCGCCGTGAAGATTTCGTTTCGCGGAGTCCTGACGCCGAGGATATCGACCACACCCTCGACGATCGGCAGCACCGTCTTGGCGTTGTTGGTGAAGAAATACGCGATCAACTCCTGAATCATGATCCCCCACAGCAACGTGCCGGTGAGAACGAAGATTTCCTTCTCCTCGTTGGGGATTCGCGTCGATTTCTGGATCGGCTGCACCACCGCGAAGTAGGTGGCGAAGGCTGCTACCAGCGCTACCGCCACCCCGATCAGCGCGCCGGCATAGGTGTTGACGTGAAACACGCTGGCTGCGGCCCATGCGGCCACTGCCGCCAGCACCATGATGGCACCATGGGACAGATTGAGCACGCCGGAAACGCCGAATATGAGGGTAAAGCCGGTTGCCCCGAGCGCATATAGCGCGCTGACAGCAAAACCGTCGATCAGGATCTGGAACGCAAGCATTTATCTCGGCCGCGGCAGCACCGCTGCCTTGTTGATGAAATATGCAATCATGAAAATGCTCCCGGGGAATCTCCCGGGAGCACGATCACGCGATATCAGTTCGATGTGACCTTGATGAAGCTTGGAAACTTCAACGTGGCCTTGGCGATTTCCGGCGGCCAGACCGCGACTTGCACGCCATTTTGCCACTGCAGCATCAAGCCAGTAATAAGGCCTTTGCCGTATTTGAGCGAATGGGTGAACTGATCGTCCTTGCCGTAGAACTGGACGCGGCCGATGGTGCCGACCCAGTCGGTCTTTTCCAGCGCATCGACCAGCTTGTCGGCTTCGGTCGAGCCCGCGCGCTTCACGGCATCCGCGATGTAATAAACTTCGTCATAAGCGGTGTAGCCGCAATAGGAGGGGTAGTTACCGAATTTTGCCTTGAAGGCCTGGGTGAACGGCACGCTCTTTTCCGTCACCGGAACGTTCGGTCCGGAGACACCCTGATAGAGCACGCCCTCGGAAGCCTCATTGGTGTCCTTGCCGAAGGTCGAGTTGGTCGCCTGCGATGAGATTCCGAACATCGGGATCGGAACCTGCTGATTCTTCCACTGCACTGTCGGCTGCACGCCGACATGCGAGATGCCGGTGATCATCACGTCGGGTTTTGCGCCCTCGATCTTGTTGAAGATCGGCGTGAAGTCGGTGGTGTCCGGCGAGAAGCGGATGTGATCGAGCACCTTGAGCCCGATCTTGGGTAGGCACTCTTCGTAACCGACGTCGAGCGGCTTGGTCCAGGCGGCGTCCTCGCTCATGATGACCGCAGACTTCATGTGCTTCTGGTCGACCAATAGCTCCTTGGCGGCGTCGCAGACCGATTGCGCGAGCGCCGCAGAGGTCAGGTAGCCGTGGAACGTGTATTTGTTTCTTTCATAATCGTTGTGGACACTCTTGCTGATCTCGTTCGATGCGGCGCCGGGCGTGATGAAAGGCGTCTTCAGGCGCGAGGCCCAGGGTTCGAGCGCCAGCACCACTTCGCTGATGTAGCTTGCGATGACGATGTTGACCTTGTCCTCATTGACCGCGCGCTGGAACGCCCGCACTGAATCCGCCGAGGAGGAATGGTTGTCGTAGGTGATGATTTCGATCTTGCGGCCATCGACGCCGCCCTTGGCGTTGATCTCATCGGCGGCCATCTGCGCGGCCTGGGGGATCGATGCGCCGGCGATCGCCTGGGCTTCGGCGATGACGCCGATCTTGATCGGGTCAGCGGCCATGACCTGGGCGGACATCGCGAACAGGCCCAACGCTGTCGCTCCGAGAAGCCCCGGCAAAGACCGGAAAAATGGCGGTCGGAATGCTTTCTTCATGACGTTTCTCTCCACTGAATTAGTTATTGTAGCTCTGCCCGCGTCCCCAGCAAGCGAACCCCCCGAGGAGTTCTTTGCTGCGGCGAAACCGGGCAGGTGAGTACGATCTCGGCGTTCACTTGTGAAGGCTGAAAATCATCGCAACTAGCCTCATATTCATTGCAAACGTTAAGAGGCGAACGAGATCTCGAAAACAAGCCGCGGAACCGATCGGAAACGAGTAATTTTTCCTTTTCCATTCAATGGATTATGCCAAAAAGCCCAATTGCCCCGCCCCAGCATCCGAAAAAAGGCGCAACCAAATACAAGGACGGAGGATTTCGCACCGCTCCCGATATGTTCGCTCTCCGCCGAAACAACGCACACGCGTTCGGCGCGTTGCAGAATGCAAGTCTCATACGAAGGTCTAGAGCCGGTCGCTTGGAGGATGTTGCGTCTCATTCCTCGATGATCGCAACCGCCCGCGTCCAGCCGGCCGAGGCGCGCTCGATCTTGACCGGAAAGCAAGACACGGTGAAACCGCTCGACGGCAGGAGTTCCAGATTGTGCAGCTTCTCGATGTGGCAATAGCCGATATGCCGTCCGGCCTTGTGGCCTTCCCAGATCAGGCTTGCATCGCCGGTTTCCGCGAATTTCTTCGCGGTATAGACGAAGGGTGCGTCCCAACTCCAGCCGTCGATGCCGGTCAGCCGCACGCCGCGCTCGAGCAGGTACATGGTTGCCTCATAGCCCATGCCGCAACCGGAATTGACGAAATCGGGTCGACCGTATTTGGCGCCGGCGCTGGTATTGACCAGGACGATTTCCAGCGGCGAAAGCGTGTGGCCGATGCGCCTGAACTCGGCCTCGACGTCTTTGGCGGTGACAACATAGCCGTCGGGAAAGTCACGGAAGTCGAGCTTGACCCCCGGCTGCAGGCACCACTCCAGCGGCACCTCGTCGATGGTCCATGCGCGCTCGCCCCGATTCATGGTCGGGTGATAATGGTAGGGCGCGTCGAGATGGGTGCCGTTATGGGTTGACAGTTGCACCGTCTCCATCGCCCATGCCTGTCCATCCGGCAGATCTTCGGCCTTGAGGCCTTGGAAGAAGCCGAGCATTCGCGGCAAGCTCTGCTGGTGATCGAAATACTGAATGTGCGGATTGATGCCGGGCGGGTCGGCCGGCACGTCATTTTGCAGCGGCACGGAAATGTCGATCAGTCTTCGCGCCATGGTGCTTCCTCTCGGCTTCTCTTCATCTGTGGTTAGGACAATTCTGACCATTCGCCCCCGGTTTCCCGCGGCACAAGCGCAACTACCGTGAAGGCCCGCAACTCGCGCGTCAGGCGAGTTTCATCAGTTTGAGCGCGGCCAGACCGTTCGGGCCGTAGGGATTGCCGAGGCTTTCGCACATCTCGAAATGGTTGAAATCCGGCGCTTCGATCAGTGCGACCGGCTTGCCGGCAGCCTTCACGGCCGCAGCGAAGTCGCGGCTCTGACGCTGGAACTCGGGCGTCTCGTAGCTGCCGTAGGTGACGGTGATCGGCGCGCGCAGCATGTCGATGTGCCGCATCGAACTCAAGGATTGCTCCATATCGTCGTCGAACTTGATGTAGGCGCTGCGGGTGCGGGAGAGCCGTGCCGGTTTCAGATCGTAGATGCCGCTCATCAGGAGGCCGCCCGTGATCATGTCGGCCGGCAGGGCGAAATCCTTTTGCCAGTCGGTCACGAGCGCCACCCCGCAGAGGTGGCCGCCGGACGAATGACCACCGACGAAGAAACGTTTGGTGTCGCCGCCAAAACTGGCGGCATTTTTGTAAACCCAGGCGATCCCGCGGCGCACCTGCTCGGCCATGGGCCTGATATCGCCGTTGGCTGCGTCGGACTGGATGAAATCGAGTGCGATATAGTTGACGCCGGCATTGACGAACAGATCGGCCGGAAAGCCGCTTTCCATGGCGTTGCCGCGAAGCCAGCGACCGCCGTGGATGTATACGAAGATGGGCGCGTTCAGCGTTTTGGTGGAGTAGAGATCAAGGCCCTCGATCGCGGTCGGTCCGTAGGAGAACCGCTTCGGCGCGCCAAGCCGCGCCCGCGTCGTCTCGCTGCTCGAGGCCAGACGCTTCGTGATCTGGTTGATCATCGGCGCGTAGGTCGATTGATCATACGCCGCGTCGAGCTCGATCTGATCCATCTCCTTCCAGACCTTCGGTCCCTTTTCGTGAGGGGGCGGCCCGATCCGACATTCCTCGGCCAAAGCGGGTGTTGCAGCCGCGGCGGCCGCCGTGCCGAGCAGGGATCGGCGCGAGATCAGACCGGTGTGACTTTGTTTGCAATCGGGCATGCTTCCTCAAGTTCTGATCGTTACCGTTGGTGTGCCGGAAAGGGGCGGCGGAGCAGCGAACTAGAGCATGATCCGGAAAAGTGGAAACCGGTTTTCCCTCGCGACAAACGGGAAAACGCGTTTGCGCGGAGATCATGCTCAAACAGAGAGATGAGATCGTGATGCGAATCCACTTAGTCGAATCATGAATTAGGTCAGCGTCACCATGCCGGCCCAGAACTGTTGCTTCTGCGCGCTGGCGTCGATGTCGTATTTACGCGCGAAGGTGAGCTTTCCGTCGTCACCGATGCGGTAAACGACAATGGCCGCGGGAAGCGTGGTGATGTCTTTTCCTTCGCGCACGGGCATCGGCCACACCGATGCGGCGACGAGAATCCGCCTCTGCGGATCGATGCCGAACGTACGCAGGTAATTGGCGTGCGCATCCGCATTCTGGATCAGCGTCGGCTCGCCGGTGGTCTGATCGATTGCAAACACTGCGACCGAGTTCTCGCCGCCAGAAAATACCTGCTTGCCCTCGAACTCCGTCGTCCAGAAGGCGCGGTTCGTAAGATAGACGAAGCGTCCGTCGGGACTGACGTGGATGGGGCCGGCGGCCTGCCGCAGCTTCGATCCCGGATCGCTCAGCGTGTCCTTGATGAAAAGCGGCTCAGGGGAAAGTCCGCTCGCAGCGTCGCGCCTGTAGACGTAAAGCTTGTTCTGGCTCTCGATCGAGACGTAAACCCAGGGCTGCGTCGGGTGGAAGTCGAGGTGCCGCGGGCCGAACTGCATGCCATCGCCGGGCTGGATCGCTGCAGCATTCGTCAAAACGCCGTCCTTGAAGCCGAAGACCTTGATCGAGCCAGGATCGATCGGATTGTCAGTGGGCGCATTGTTGCCGCGCGTCACCAGGATCACCTGCCGATTGTCGGGCGTGGCGAGAATCTGATGGGCAAAAATTCCGGTGTCGAGTTTCTCCGGCTGATTGACGCGCTCGCCGAGCGAACCATCCGCCTTGATCCGATGCACGCTCACGCTGGAAGGATTGTTGTGGGCGATCAGCAGATACTCGCCCGATTTGTCGACGCTGGTGTGAATCGGACGCGAAGGTAATTTTACGGCTTCGCCGTGCGCCTTCAGCGCGCCGGAAACAGGATCGATGGCGAAGGCATTGGCAACGTGCGTGTCGCCGGCGCCGCCTGTCCCGCCGGGGCCACCATTGCTGGAGACGACGTAAAGGTAACGCTTCGAGGGATTCGGCCAGGCATATTGGATATTGGCCGGCGTCGATACCGTGCCCTGCTTGACGAGCGCTGCATTGTCAGCGTCGACGCCATAGAGCGTCAGGTCGGGACCGACGGCGGAATAGAACACAGTTCTCGACATGGGATTTTGCGCAAGTGAAGCCCCGGGGGCCGCGATGGCGCCGGCAAGGAGGGTGGAGAACGTGCGACGATTGATCATGGCCGCTTTCTCGCTATCGGTTAGGCGTGAGAAAGCCATAGCAAAAGACGCAAAGCCGGTCAAAAAAGGCCCCGTGATTTTGCCACCGTCTGCGCTGCGAGGGGGGAAACGAACGTCGGAATCAGATCACCGGCTGGCTGCAGCGATTGGGGATGCCGATAGTCCTTCCTTGCCCGATGGCTCGATCGCGCGACGCGCGATCAGCGCCGCAACGATCAGCGTGCTAGCAAGTCCAAGCGGGATTTCGAAGAAGGGAAACGCGATCAAGAGCGACATGGCGCAGGCGAGGCTTGCGAGCTCGCCGCGCCGGAAACCTTCCGCAAGACCGATGCGCAGCAGGAAGCCGACCGGGATCGCCAGCACCATCATGTCATAGAGAAAGAGGTACGGCGTGAGCAGTAGCGTTCCTGCCGCGAGCGCCGCGGCCTTCAGGGCATAATCGGCGCGGCCGCGCCAGAGCGTGACGATGCCGACGAGAACCGCGCCGGACATCATCCACTGGAAGGTCCACGCAAGCTGCTCGCTGCCGCCCAGCGTCCGCACCATGCCGAACACGCTCTGCAACTTATAGAAGGTGGCCCGGCCTTCGATGAAGGAGGCCTGCGATAACATCGGCAGTGAGTGGAAAAATGCCTTCCAGCTGTCGGTACCGAAGGCTGTCCACGATAGCAGCGCAAGCGCCACCGTCGTTACCGCGGCGGCGGCAAAGGTTCTCCATTGCGTCGCTACGATCAGGGCCAGCGGAAACAGCAGGCCGTATTGCGGCTTATAGGACAGGAGGCCAAGGCAGATGCCGGACAGGATCGGCCGCACCGGCATCAGAACCAGCGTTCCGCCAAGCAGCGCCGCAGTGAGGAAACCGTTCTGGCCGACCATCGTGTTGGCGAGCACCACCGGAAACGCCGCGCCCACCACGAGGCCAAACCGCTGTCCGATCGCGGCGCGCATCATTGCCATGTAAGGCAGAAAGCTGACCGCAGCCCAGCCGACCAGTCCGGAGGCGTAGGAAAAATGCGCAAGTATCATGGCGACGAAGAGGAAGGACGGTGGATAGTGCCAAGTGTAGCTGCCGACAAAGTCGTACCCCAGCATCCCGACCTGGACCTGTTTGTGCACGGCCCAGTCCCAGGCCAGCGCGGGTTGTCCGTCGAGCGCGAGCTTGCCTGCGGCCCAGACGTTGGCGAAATCGGAGTGAATGAAGTGACCGCCGGTATCGATCACCCAGGCGTGGCCGAAATACAAGGCCGGCAGCATCGCCGCGTTGAAAACAGCGAGCAGCAGGCAGACTTTCATGAGAAGCGGCGGCGTGCCTTCGTGTGGCGCCTCATTTGGTGGGGATGCTGACGGCATCCGCCATCACTACGCATTGCGCCTTGAAGAAAGATGAACCCGGCTGGCGAGCAGGCCAGGCCGGTAGGATTTCGTTAACCATTCTTAAATAAAGACGGAAAGCGGCTTCGGCTCAAGACGGGGGCGGAAAACATGACCGAGGGTGATGTTTTGAAGAGTGAAATCGACGCGTTGAAGGCCGTGCAGCGCGAAGCCTGGCGCGAGCTTGCAAGCCCGGCGCTCACCACGTTCGACCGCCGCGAGATCCGAAACCGGATCCGGCAAAGCGAGGTCGAATTGCGCGCCAACCTGCGACTGATGTCCGAACGGCTCCGCTACCGGCCGCGGCCAGCGGAAGAGGTCGGCGACAGCCTCGCAAATATCAATTTTCGATTCTTTAGCGGACCGATAATTTAGAATTCGAACGCGTCGGTGCTTCGCCGCGCCAGTTCGCGCAGATCCGCAATAGTTCCGCGAACCGCGTTGCAGCGGCGGCAATAGATTTTGGCGAGATCATCTGGCGCGCTCGGATCGATCGGCTTGATCGACAGGTTCCCGCATTCCTCGCATACGACCTTCAAACCGGGCCGCGTTTCAGGCTGATGCTGATCGACGTTCATTGGCTTATCTCGCCTAGCCAATGATTGCGGAGGCAAAAAAGCCGACCGTTCCGAGTTTCAGGGCGAAGCGCCCGGCGCCCTGCCGCAAGCCCATCGGCAGGAGGATCTCTGTAAGCGCATGCCGGATATCGGCCAAAGAATGCTTGCGGCCCTCGATATAAGGACCATAAAGGACGTCGTTTTGCAGTTCGAAGAGTTTCGCGACCATCGTAGCCGCGAGGAAAACCAGTCCCGGAATCGCAATGATCTCGATTGTCATTTTCGGCCCCCGCCGTTTGCTCCCATGGGGCCTGTCATACGCCTAAGATTTTAAAGTGGGGGTCGTGATCTTCCTTGTAATTGATGGATCGGATTAGGGAATTTTAAACCAAGGCGAGGGGCTTTCGCGTTCGCGAGTGGCGCTACGCTTTCGGCTTTGACAGGTCTGATCCCCGCTCGGCGGCGGTTTCGAATCACGGTGCGGCGCCTGTGTCGAGGCGTAGTTCAATTCCCTGAGGGCTCGATGATTGCCATGAAGAATTTTTCCGTCGCCGCAATGACTTTGGTGCTTGCCCTTGCGGCCTGCCTCTGCAGGCCGTCTTTCGGTCAGACGCAGTCCGAGGGACTGACGAAGGACAAGTCGCCGCCGCCGGCCACGAAACTCTACGAAAACGACCTCCGTCTGCCTGACGACGCCGGCAAGCTGTTCCTGCCTGATGATGCCTATCTTCGCTGGCCGCTGCCTCCGGGCGAGGAGGCCTATGGCGATGTCGACGGCCTCAAGATGAAACAGCAGATTCCGGAGATCACCGCGATCTCGCGCAAGAGTCGCGACGACGGCAATCAGTTCTGGGGCAGGATCGCCGGCACCCTCTACGACCGTATGATCCAGGACTGGGTCGCGCAGCAGTTCAGGGAAATCGGGCTCGAGCAGGTGCGGCGGCAGGAAATCGACATGTCACCGCTGTGGTACCCGAATTCGTGGGAGGCGAGTTTTGTCGCCGGCGATACCGCCACCCCGCTGAAGACGGTGTTTCCGATCACCGACACGGTCGGCACCGCTGGCAATACCATCGAGGCGCAGGCAATCTGGTTGGGCCTGGGGACGCCGGCCGACTTTAGGGATCGCGATGTCCACGGCAAGGCCGTGCTGGTCTACAGCAATCCGACACCCGGTGGCCGCGATCATTTCGCGCGGTGGAGCGGCTCGATGATGCGCGCCAACAAGGCGGGCGCGACGATGGTGCTCATCGTCATGGACATTCCGGGCAATGTGACGACCGAGCCCGAGGCGGGGGCGGGCACTACGGTGCCGACCTTGACCATTAGCATGAAGGAGGGGACGGCGATCCGCGAGGCGATCGAGGCCGGCAAGGACGTGACGCTCCGCCTCCGCGCCGACATCGAACGCAAGCCGGGGTTAAAGACTGCCAATGTCTGGGGCGTGCTGCCGGGTATGGCGGACGAGAACGTCCTCATTATGGCGCACACGGATGCGATGTTCGACGGCGCGCTCGACAATGCCTCGGGTATCGTAATGCTGCTGCAGATCGCCCGTCACTACGCCGCACTGCCGAAGCAGCTGCGTCGGCGCACCATGACCTTCGTCACTACGCCTGACCATCATCACGGCGCGTCAGGGATCAAATGGATCAATCAGAACATGCGCGATTTCCTCGGCAGGACCGCGCTGATCGTCAATTGCGAGCATCCCTCGCAGACCCAGACCTATCGCCTCGGTTCCGGTCTGATGACGTCGACGGAGACGAGTGCGCGCCGCTGGTTCGTTGGCGGCAGCGAGGCTTTGCGGCGGTTGGTGCTGAGCTCGATGAAGGAATTTGGGGTTGCGGTCTATGCGCGCCCCGAGGGGCGTCCGGGCGGAGAGCTTCAACACGTCTATACAAGCGCGCCGAGCTTCCACGTCATCGATCACATCTTCTATCATTCCGATGCCGATACGGTGGATCTGGTGCCGGCCTGGGGCATCGAAGCGGTGACCCGCGCTTACCTCAAGATCATCGACGGCGCCAACAAGATGGAGATCAGCGAACTCGCCGCGCCGCGCAACGGCGGCGAGCCGCTGCGGTAGGCGAGCGCATCATGCGAATTCGAGTCGAATGCCTATCCCAACGGCGCGCCCGCCAGGCGGAACACCAGGGGGCCGGCAATTAGGAAGGCGAGAAGCATTCTGCGGGTGAGCGGTTGCTTGATGGCGCCCAGCAATGACAGCCCCGCAAGTGGAAGGATGGCCGCCAGCGGCAAGTAATAGCGTGGGTAAGCGGTCGTTAGCCAGCCGAACTCGACATGCAGCCGATAGCTGAAGATGCCGTGGATAGCGAAGGTTCCGGCAAGGGCAAGTGCGCCGGCTGCGATCAGGATGTCTAGCGGGTTTTCCTTTCCGCGTGCGATCCGCAACATCGCCGCCAGAATTCCCACCAGCGCAACCAGCGACGCCAGGATCGGGATCGCTAGCGCCGCGTAGTTCAGCGCGTTGCGCGGCTTCAAGGTCGGCATCCATTCAAGGACAAATTCCGACAGGAAGTGGGCCGCAAAGGAGGCTGGCGTCAATCGCGCGGCGCTGTCCCAACCGACTGCCTGCGCACCTGTCTTGATCATCGCGATCACTCCAGTTGTCAGCGGAGTCGGACTGCCATACTCCGCGAACAACGCGGCATAGGGCGCGATGGCCAAAAGGGTGGCGATCGCGATCAGGACAATCGAGCGAAGCGGCAAGCGGCGGCGCCACAACAGCCACAACAACACGCTTCCGACCAAGCCGCCCGCCAGCAGCAGCCCGGTGAACTTGGCCCATGACGCGACGATGACGCCGCCGAGTGCGGCCGCCAGCCACGCTCGGCTCCCGGTGGAGAGGTGCTGAAAAGCAGCCAGCGTCGCAATGGCTCCGCCGGCGAACGCTGCATTATCGTTGTTGATGGCACCCGCAAGCGGCACCAACACAGGAATGCCAACCAGAGGAACAACGTAGGCATAGAGCGCAAGCCGCGGCAGCTTCGCGACGAGCCCAACTGCCAACAGGGCCGCAAGCCCGATCGCTCCCAGCACCACGTCGAGCAGCCGATGGATCAGGATCGCCTCGGGATGGCCTTCCAGGGAGGGACCGAGGCGGGCCAGCAGCAAATAGTACGGCGAGGGATGATTGAGATAGTTGGTCTCGCCGGTGAAGTGAAAGCTCGACGGATCGAGCATCCGCATATTCTCAAACGCGGGCCACTTCTCGCCGGAGTGCTGCAGATGCGCTATGTAGGAGGCGTGCGCTACTTCATCAAAGCCCTGGGTGATATCCTTGCGTATGGCGCCAAGGGTGGCGGCGACAATGAAAAGAGCAAGAACGATTGCGCAAACGCGCCACTGAATGTTGGCAGCGGCCGCACCTTCCTGATCGTGCGAGGGTGCATTGAAATCAGACAGCACAAGCATTGTGCCAGTTTGCACACCACCTGTTAAGCAAGTCCTATGCAATCATCGCGCAGCCAAGACTGGCATAAAGGGGGCACAAACAGCGCGTGTGCTACCTTTGGGCTCGGCAGGCGGCGGAACCACATTCCGCCCGGTCACGCCGCCATATCACCGCCGAAATCAGGTACGACTTCCGTTTGCGGACAATGCTGAAGGGTTAATCCAATATGACGCGCATAGGCACTAGAGCCGAGGTCTGGTTTTCCAACGTCATCGCCTCGTTTGCCCGCTATGTCGCGGAAAGAACGTTGTCCGAGTCCGTTCCAATGCTGATGCGCCATGAGGCGGTCGTGGATTCCTTTAACTACGCAAAGGAAAACATGAGCGAGGCCTATTCATTTCTGGACCGATTTGAGGGTCTTGCGCTTTCGATCAAGGAGGCGCGGCGGAGATTTCCTTCCCGCAACCTCGTACTGGAGTTCGGGGTATACAAGGGTGGGATGATCAACTACCAAGCCAAGAGATTCCCCCAGTTGGATTTTGTCGGCTTTGACAGTTTCGAGGGTTTGCAAGAGCAGTGGAGCGGCATGGCTCCCGAAAAAGCTTTTGATCTCGGCGGCAAGCTGCCGAGGGTTCGGAGCAATGTGAGGTTGGTGAAAGGTTGGTTCGCGGAGGCAGGCTCTCGCTGGAAAGCGGAAAACCCCGCCATCGACGTCCCACTGTTGGTGCACGTTGATTGTGATACCTACGCGGCGACGGTTGACGTGCTGGAATTGTGTTCCGATTACGTTGAACGCGGCTTGGTTTTTCATTTTGACGATTATTTCGGATTTCCGCATTGGAGAGCCGCTGGATTTAAGGCGCTGAGGGAAATCTCGGAAAAACGACGGTGGCGCCTGACCTATTTATCCTACGGGACAAAGGAAGTGGCGGTTCTCGCGGAAAAACGTCTCGACTGACACATTCGGCTCAAACGCCTAACCGCGCAAAACGACGAGCCCGGTCTGAACTCCGAAAAAATTCAGCCAAACAGATTATAGCGGCCGAGTCTGAAGCGCTTCGCGGCTCGTTACACACAATGAAATCCGCAGTGACGCGTTGACGCTTCGTTAACGCTTCGAGACAGACGTTTCTGCCAATGAGGATAAGCCTGACGTTAACGAAGGTCTGCGCAAATGCGAACCCGAAAATCAAGGGGAGCGCCGCGCATGACCGCCGATGCAGATATTTTCGTGATCGGCGCCGGGCCCGCCGGACTCACCGCCGCCTACTGCCTCACCAAGCAGACGCGGTCGGTCATCGTGATCGAGAAGGACCCGGTTTATGTCGGCGGCATCAGCCGCACCGTGCGGTATAAGGATTTTCTTTTCGATATCGGCGGTCACCGCTTCTTCTCGAAATCGAAGGAAGTTGTCGATCTCTGGCACGAGATCCTGCCTGACGACTTCATCACGCGGCAACGACTGTCGCGTATCTATTATGTCGGAAAATTTTACTCCTATCCGCTGAACGCGTTCCAGGCGCTGCGCAATCTCGGGATATTCACCAGTGCCGCCTGCATGCTCTCCTACGCGTTTGCCAAGGCATCTCCGATCCCATCGCCTCGCAGCTTCCACGACTGGGTACGCAATCAGTTCGGCGAGCGCCTGTTCCAGATTTTCTTCAAGACCTACACCGAGAAGGTGTGGGGAATGTCGTGCGACGAAATCTCCGCCGATTGGGCGGCACAGCGCATCAAGGGACTGGACCTTCGCGTTGCGGTCTTCAATGCGTTCAAGCGCTCGTTCCAGCGCAAACCGAGAGCCGATGCGGGAGGCGACGTTGTAAAGACGTTGATCGAAACCTTCGAATATCCTCGCAGGGGTCCCGGCATGATGTGGGAAGCCGCGGCTGCCAGGATTGCCGAGCGTGGCGGCCAGATCCTGATGGGTCGCGAGCTGGTCGAACTTGCTTATGATAACGCCCGCAAGCTCTGGCACATCGAGGTCGCGACCGGCAACGGAAGGCGCGAGACCTACACGGCTCGGCACGTCGTGAGTTCTGCGCCGGTTCGCGAGCTGGTGCAGAAACTTTCGCCGAAACCCATTTCGCTCCTGCACGCGCGGGAACTGCGTTACCGCGATTTTCTCACCGTCGCGCTGATGGTCAACAAGCCGGAATTGTTCGCCGACAACTGGATTTATATTCATGATCCCAGTGTGAAGGTCGGCCGCGTGCAAAATTTCGGCTCATGGTCGCCCGAGATGTCTCCTGCCGGCACGACTTGCCTCGGCCTCGAATATTTCTGCTTCGAAGGCGATGGACTATGGACGATGTCCGACGATGAGCTTGTAGCGCTGGCCACGCGCGAAGTCGCGAAAGTCGGTTTGGTCTCGGCCGCCGATGTGTTCGACGGCTGCGTGGTGCGTCAGCCCAAGGCCTATCCGGTTTATGATGACGCATACCGTGACCATATGGCGACGATCCGACGCGACCTCGAATCGGGCTACCCGACGCTGCATCTGATCGGCCGGAACGGAATGCACAAATACAACAATCAGGATCACGCCATGATGACGGCCATGCTGGCGGCGCGGAACATTCTTGCCGGGGAACGCGTCTACGACATATGGCAGGTCAATGAAGACGCTGAATATCACGAGGCGGGAGCATCGAGCGCGCAGGCGGCGCTCGCAAGCGAACGCCTGGTGCCGGTCAAGGCGGACACCCAGGCAGCGTAGAGCTGACGCGAGCGGGGTTCGATCTCGGCCTGCTTGGCGAGATTCCATCTCGACGCCATATTGCATTTGCTCATGGCGCGACGCTACGCTATCGGCCCGCCGAACTTCATTTTTCGTTTTCCAGCCAACTGACGATCTGTCCCGGGCCGATGGTCCGTTTCGGCCGGTGGGGGTTGATCGTGCCAGCGCTGACGTCGCAGCCTTCCTCCAGACGTTGGCGCGCGAATTGCTTGGCTTCGATCTCTGAACGAAACGTCTTCGAATTTCGAACATAGACGACGCGCGTGTCGTCAGGCCTGCGAAACGCGACGTACCAGATGTGGGCATCCGTGCCCATGGCGAACTCAAGGATAACACACCCTGAAGCAAAGATCGGCGGCCTAATGGCGTGGCGCAAGGGTGGACAAAATTACCACTCGAAAGAGATCACTAAGCGGAAATGGATACCGAACGTCATTGATCCAGATCAAAATCTCATCTCTTCGCGGGGAAGCGGTGTTGCCAGTTCCCAACGCGTTTTTTTTATATCCACAAATGTGCCAGAAATGCCACGCATTCGCTCCGGGTGAAGTCTTATAAGACAGAACGGCGACGCGGCTTGGTGTTGCCCGATTCTGCGAGTTGCGAAGTTACTCATTCGGCGTTTCTCCCGGAAAACTCAAAGCCCCGACTTTCCAAGCCGGGGCTTTTTTATTCGGCGATGCAGAACCTGTTGCCGCTCACCGCAGTACGTTGCGCGGCAGCCACAGCGACACCTCCGGCACATAGGTGACGAACATCAGCACCAGGAACATCACGGCGTAGAACGGCCAGATCTTTCGCATCACCTGTTCGATCGTGACCTTGCCGACCGCGCACCCGACGAAAAGGATGGACCCGACCGGCGGGTGGCACAGGCCAATGCCGAGGTTGAGCAGCATGATCATCCCGAAGTGAACCGGATCGACGCCGAAATTCTGCATCACCGGAAGCAGGATCGGCGTCGCGATCAGGATCGACGGCGCCATGTCGACCAGCGTGCCGAGCACGAGCAGCAATATGTTGATCAGAAACAGGATGACGTATTTATTGCTCGAGATCGACAGGAAGAACGCCGTCATCTTCGCAGGCATCTGTGTCAGGGCCATCACATAGCCGACGCTGGAAGCGCATGCGATCAGCGTCAGCACCATGGCGACGGTCCGCAGGGTGCGGTGCAACAGCACGGGCAGGTCGCGCCAGCGATAATCGCGGTAGATGAACATTGTGACGAAGAACGCCCAGATGCAGGCGACGGCGCCGGCTTCGATCGCGGTGAAGATGCCCCCGAGAATGCCGCCGAGAATGATGACCAGCGTCACCAGCCCCCAGGCGGCGTCGATCGTGATGCGGAGCGCGTCCTTTGCCGGCACCGACTGGCCGCGCGGGTGCTTTTCGCGGTAGGCGACGACAAGACAGAGAATGATGAGCGAAAAGCCGAGCAGGAGGCCCGGGAAAACGCCTGCCATGAACAGCGCGCTGATGGAAATCGTGCCGCCGGTCGCGAGCGAATACAGAACCGCATTGTGGCTCGGCGGCACCAGCAGCGCCTGAACCGACGAGGTGATGGTCAGATTGGTGGCGAACACGCGTGGATATCCGGTTTTTTCCATTTGCGGGATCATCACCGAGCCGATCGCGGAAGTGTCGGCCACGGCCGAGCCCGAGATGCCGCTGAGAAACGTCGTGGCGAGCACGTTGACGATCGACAGCCCGCCGCGCACACGCGTGAATCCAACCAGCACGTCGGCGAACGCCACCAGCCGCCGCGCCATCCCGCCTTCGGCCATGATCGCGCCGGCAAGCACGAAGAAGGGGATCGTGAGCATCGCCACCTTGCTGACGCCGTCGGAAATCTTCAGCATCACCGCCTCCAGCGGAATGCCGATCGACCAGGCGCCCGCGATCGCCGCGAGCGCCAGCGAATAGGCGATCGGCATGCCGATGACGAAGCAGGTCAGCATGGTTGCGAGGAGAACGAAGATATCCATGCGTCGACCTCTCCCCGGCTTACTCGAACGGCGCGGCTTCGCGGCTTGCCTCGCCGTGCTGAGGGATAGGGTCAGCCGGCAGTCCGAGCAGAACCCGCTCGATGATGAAGAGCAAAAGGCAAACGCCGCCAATGGGAATCGGCAAGTAAGTGACGCCGACCGACAGGAAAGGGAAATCGGCGATCGTGTTGTACCAGGTCACCTCGACCAAGCGCTCGCCCCATACGATCATGAAGAGCGCGATCAGCGCCATCAGGAACTGAACGAGGAGATCGAGCGGTTTTCTGAATCTCGCCGGCAATTGATCGGCGAAGTAGGAGACGTTCATGTGCAGGTTGAGCCGGTAGGCCGCGGCTGCGCCGATAAAGGTCAGCACAATGGTCAGGAGGACCGCGAGCGGCTCGGGCCAGGACGCCGCGCTGTTGAGTACGTAGCGGGTGAACACCGCCCAGGGAATGACAGCCGAGATCAGCACCAGCGCGGTGCAGCCAACGACGACGCACAGAAGATAGAGAGCGTCCATCGCGCGGCGAAATGCTGCTGTCATTACCTGGATCCCCCGAATTCAACTGGGCTTCACGTCATTCCGGGGCGGAGCGTGAGCTGCGAACCCGGAATCCATAACCACCATCGTGAGTATGGATTCCGGGTCTGCGCCTTGCGGCGCATCCCGGAATGACGGAACGCCAGATTGCCTCGCTTGATGACGGCAGACCGCGCATCAATCATGCAATGGCCTGGATGCGTTTGATCATGTCCTGGTATTTCGGGCCGTATTTGTCCCACACCGGCTTGACCGCGTTCTGGAACGGCGTCTTGTCGGCAATTTCGACGATCTGGCAGCCGGCGGCTTTCGCCTTTTCCATCGCCTGCTGCTCATATTGGTTCCAAAGCACGCGCTCCTCAAACTGCGCTTCGCGGGCGAACTTTTTCAACAGGTTCTGGTCGTCGGCGGATAGGTTCGTCCACGCCCGCTTGGAAAACACCAGCACTTCGGGAATGACGAGGTGCTCGGTCAGGGAATAGTACCTGGCCGCCGTGTAATGATTGGAGAAGACGTAGCTTGGCGGGTTGTTTTCGGCGCCGTCGATCACGCCGGTCTGCAGCGCGCTGAACACCTGGTCGTAGCCCATGGCGACACCGTTGCCGCCGAGCGAATTCATCATGTCGATAAAGATCGGATTGCCGATAACGCGGAATTTCAGGCCCTTGATGTCCTCGATCGATTTGATCGGCCGCTTGGAATTATAGAGGCTGCGCGCGCCCGAATTCATCCAGCATAGCGCGACGAGGTTGGCGCTCGGGCTTGCCGTGATCTTGTCGAGCAGTTCCTGGCCGATCGGGCCATCCATCATTTTTTCGGAATGCGCGATGTTCTTGAACAGGAAGGGCATGTTGACGACGTTGATGTCGTCGACGATCGGTCCCATCGTTCCAGCGCTGACTCGCAGCAGCTGGATCGCGCCGATCTGCGTCTGTTCGATGGTTTCCTTCTCACCGCCGAGCTGCATCGAGGGATACATCTGCACCGAGAGCCGGCCGCCGGTCGCCTCGCTCAGCTTCTTGCCGAGATTTTCCGTCGCCGCCACGGTCGGGTAACCTGCAGGCTGGACGTCGGACGCCTTGAAGACCATTTTGGCTTGCGCGCGCGCGGACGAGAGCGCTGCGAGACCTGCCAGGTTCGCCGCGCCAATGCCGGCGCTGATCTTGATGAAATCGCGACGTCTCATCTGCAATCCTCCCTTTTCAATGATTGTAGCTAGTTTCTTAGGTCAAGAAAGCCCACTCGTGTCCGCAATTCACTTTGTTCCTGGCTTGTCAATAAATCGGTCAGAATTCGTGCTTCCCGCGCGTGCGCGGCGGTCGTGGTAACTGCAGCCGTATAGACGCTCGAAAGATCGCATCCCTGCGGCAGCGAGCCGGAAAGCCGTACGCCTTTTGTGCTGATGATCTCGGTCGATTGCGTGCAGCCGATCGGCCGCTTTGCCTTGCTTTCGGCGAGATGCCGCATGGCGGTCGCGCCGTTCGGATATATCTGCAGCCGCCCCGCAACCTCCTCGGCGATTGCAAGCTGCTGCAGGATTTTTGCGACATGGATGCCCGCCGTCGACGCATTGGTGTCGGGAACGAAGATCGCGTCGGCGGCAAGCAACGCCGCGCGCAGGCTTGTGGCGTCCCGCGCCGCAACAAGCGGGTCGGCGTCGCGAACGGCAAGCGCCGTTTCGACGCGGCCGATGTCCGAAATCGAGCTGGTCGCAACAAGTTTCTCCCTTGCCAGGTCGGCGATCAAGGCCGCCGTGAGGATGACGATGTCGGCCGGCGTTCCGCCGCGCAACTTGCCGGCCATGGCGCCGACCGCGCCGAATTCGCCCGCAATATCGAGCCCGGTCTTTTCCTTGAACTTCGGCATGAGACTTGCCACCAGCCCCTGCGCCGCGCCGCCGCTCAAGATGCTCAAACTCGTCATGATGCAAGTTCCATCGCCGCAATCAGACGCTCGCGCGTGATCGGCAGGTTGCGAATGCGCAACCCCAGCGCATCGAAGACGGCGTTCGCGATCGCCGCAGTCACCGGCCCATGCGCGGCTTCGCCCGCGCCGACCGGCTCGATCTCGGGGCGCGAAATGACTTCGACGACCACTTCGGGCACTTCGCTGAAGCGGAGGATCGGATATTCGCTCCAGGAATTGCTGGTGATGCGTTCGCGATCGAAGCGAACGCGCTCCTTCAGCACCCAGCTCGTGGCCTGGATCGCGCCGCCCTCGATCTGGTTGATCACGCCATCCGGGTTGATGGCTTCCCCGACATCGACCGCGATCGTCAGACGCCTGACGGCGATGTCCTCCGCACCTTCGACCTCGGCGATCACGGCGCAGTAGGCGCCTGTATTCTTGTAGCGCGCGAAGCCCAGGCCATAACCGATGCCGTCGCGTTTTTCACCTTTCCATCCGGCGCGCCTTGCAACCGCGCGGATCACGTCCTGTGCCCGTGGGTCCGACAAATGGCGCAGACGGAACGTCAGGGGGTCCTCGCCGCGCTCGGTAGCGAGCTCGTCGAGAAAGGACTCGATAGCAAACACGTTGGCTTGCGCGCCAAGCGTGCGCAACGCGGAGGTGCGGATCGGCATCGTCGTCAGGCGATGGCATTCGATTTGCCACGACGGGAAATCGTAGAGCGGGATCGAATTGCGGTCGGCGCCGCCGCCGCTTGCCTGTTGCGGATTGGTGGCGATGTATCGCGGAAACGGCTCGGCGAGCTCAGTCGCCGCGAGTAGCGCCGGCAGGTTCGCCCGTCCGGGACGAGCGGTATGGCCGTTGCTCCAGACGCTATGCCGCCAGTCGACGATCTCGCCATTGGCATCGAGATCGGCCTCGACCTCGACGGTCATGGCGGCGCCGAACGGCGCATGCGACATCTCGTCGGCGCGCG
>Ga0307474_10000688_pt1 | contig 24165 bp, 41 predicted proteins | sample atmos_gasesECM1C_2_FD_203312 | JGI IMG/M metagenome (GOLD analysis project Ga0307474, IMG submission 203312) | Hardwood forest soil microbial communities from Morgan-Monroe State Forest, Indiana, United States - atmos_gasesECM1C_05 | ecosystem: Environmental > Terrestrial > Soil > Temperate... | reverse complement strand
GGCCTCTTCTTCCAAATGTAGTAAATCAGCGCGCTTTTATTGATCGCGAACACAACCAAAAACGCGATCATGAATCCGCTCATCGCGCCACCCCGCTACGCTCACGACTTCAGAACCGCCATGACGAGAGCAACGAGTCCGACCCAACCGAGAATAACAAACGGAAGGTGGAACCATGGATAGTTAGAAACGTCTTCCATCATCTCGCGAGCCAAAATTCAGACCACACGAACACCGCAACCACGGCGCCGCCAATCGCAACGTCAATCCAGGTATGCCACCACATTTTCTTCCCTCCGCGAACGCGGCGTTGCTTGGTCTACGCTTTCAGGCGGCGTAGCGCGCTCTAAAAGCCGGCCCCGGACCAGAGATTAATCCCGAATGGTATCTCTCGTCCGGGGTTTGTTTTCAGCCGCCGAGCACGGCCCCTTGCCTCAAGACTGGAATGTGGAAAACCAGCCCGCTTTGGTGAGGCAAAGACTTAGTAACACTGCGTCGTGCAATGCTGCTGATTACCAATCCACATGCAATGTGTGTAACACGTGCCATACACCTTCGCAGGAGACGGCCGCAAACTCTCCATCGCCTTCTCGGACGGCGGAGCTGACATGGAGCTACCTAAACCAGACACAAACGAAAACAAAAAAGCTAACTCTTTCATGGTATTCTTCCCTCCTCTTACAGTGACAGGCGAGCAACTGCCCAGAGGGGGATGTGGGGGGCACGTCTCGGTCCCCAAGCAGCGCCCGCCTGTCCGTCTCTTATTACGCTACACTGGCAATTTTTGTCAAGCCCGACTTTTGCTTTTTCCACGAAAGCGCCCGTCAGCACCATGCGCCTGCCCAGCGGCATCCAAAAACAGCCACACCTCGCCGCGCTCGTCCGCACCGCCGCCAACAGTCCGCAACGAATATCTTTCCTGCCGCGGCGCATACCCCTTCGGAACACTCAAAATCCCCAGCTCACAACCCTGATGCAACTCGTATTTCCAGGCATTCTTCAATTGAATCTCAGTCCAGCCGCCACCGTGAAAACTTCTCATCACCCATCCCTCCATGAAAAAAGCCGCCCCCCCGGGGAACGGAAGGACGGCTCAAGTCTGCCAAAAGTCAACGAAGGCAACCTATCACTTCGACTTACGCTTGCGCAACCTCCGAATCTCGTCCAACGCCTCCTTCAGCAAACCAGTCAACTCCGGATCGGCATAGTCAACGTCGTCCTCGATCGCACGCTCCAACCGTTCCTCAAGATCGTCCATAAGACGCTCCCCAAGATCGTCGATATACGATCTCATTTCAATTCCCAGGCCCGGGCGCAAAACACCGAATCCGATCGCCGCCGGTCGTAAACCATATCACCGCAGTCGCAGTCGGATTCCCCTTCACAATCACACCATCCGGTACACGCTCCCAATCGCCACCCGGCCGCCAGGGAACCGGCACATAATACCCGTCCACCCTAATCTCCCAATCCGTCGCCGTCCCGTCCATCTCATCACAGCACAACCCAAACGGACCGCGCGCGTTCTCAAACCACATCCGCGTCCGCGGATCAACCACACCCCAATCCCCCTTCTTCGCCACAGCCGGCGCAACCAATAGAAAAATCAATAACCAGACAATGCTCATCCTATATAGATCCATCCAAATTCGTCGTTCCCGTAAAAATCACACCATCGCACCCAGCGGCGGCAACGCGGTTTCCAAAACAACCACCAAGGCGTTCGCACCCACGGCCCAACAGGATAGGCGCGAGCTACCGCAACAGTGCCCACATCACTATCGCCCCTTGAACCACCGCCCATCCAACCCGCACAGCGCATCGCTAAACCGCGGCACCGCCGCAGCAACACCAAGCGGAAGGTCCCTCCCCCCAACAACCAGCCGCATCAGACCCAACACCTCAGGGTTCGCACAATCCTGCGGCCGAGACCCACCCGACTCATACCACACACAGTCGCAACAACACGGCCGCCCCATCAGTCGGTCCCACCACACCGCACACATACCCACCAAACCCGATCAGCATCCGAACCATACCCCCTCCACATATGCCCTCGCCAAGTACACACAAATAAACGACGCAACCGCGCCGCGAACCAACCCAAAAACACACAACCCTCCATTATTACATCCCGCAAGCCTACACTACCCGCCCCTAACCTAACCTAGGCCCTCATCCCATCCCCTTGCAACCAACCATAAGTCACCGTACCATCCCTCTCCTCTCGAACCACTCAACTTTCCTGGGGGGGGCCGTGCGGGGGGCGCCTCGATTCACTTCTTCAGCGGCCAAGGGTAGTCCGGGAGGTGCGCGCGTCTCCCGTCCGCTTCCCAAGAGAGGGCTACCGAGAGGTAGCTCAACCATTCCAAGGGCTTAGAGGTCTACTTCCGGTGTAAGCCTCACATCGCACCAAGGAATGAATCTCGGTTCAGAGGATCAGCTGGCCAACCATCCTGCAGATGGTAGGACTGAGCGAGAGGAAGCGTTCTCTTCGGCCTGAATTAGTAGAAGTACGCGAGAGCTGCCTGACAGACATTTGTGGTTGTGTCAATACTCGCTGTGATTGCATTTGTGGTTGGGGGCTAAGGTCTGTGGATATAAAGCTAACGACATATGAGAATGGCTCTCAACAGAGTGTTTCACGGGCTTGGAGCAGAATTGTTTCACGATGAACGTTGTTCATTACTCAATGATTTCAATGCTGTCATATTCTCTGGCCGACCTTTTCGATGATTGGATCAGCCTCGCCGCACTTTGAGCAACGCAATGGCCGGTGCCGAGCGCCGCGGAACTCGAGCGAGACGACTGCTTGGTGGTTGCAGTTTTCGCACCGCACGACGCATCGAATGAATACGCCGAAGCCTTGTTTTGAAGTGTGATTCATAGTTTCCCCTCAAATCTGGTTGCCAAGGCCTCTATGCAACCGTATCCGAATAAAAGCATGTTTTGACAACCGAGCTGCCTCCTCTTGTTACCTAGATACCACAGTGTTGCCTGGAAGCCACCACGGTCTTGTGATTGGACAGATGTAACGCGATAAGTTACAGTACTGATCATAGAGAGGGGGAAGACGGACATGACCAAGGCAATCACCAACAAGCATTTGAATTTATGGCAATACAATAAGATCACCGGCTACTGGAAGTTTGTTCGCGATCTTACGCCAGACACGGCGGCGCAGTATCTGGCCATCTTCCAAGCAGACGAGCCTAACGAAACGTTCAAAATTGCCACTCGCAAGCCGCGCTGAGGGAGGAAAACATGACCAAGGCAATCGTTCTCAACGGACTGGAGCTGGTTGGATCGCTGATGTTCATTCTGGTGGCTGGCGCTGTTCTTGGCCATGCCATTGGCTGGACGCCGGAGTTTGTCGCCAGCGTCGTGGTTGGAGTGCAGGCGGGCGTTGCCGGCTGGATCGTGCGCGGTTGGTTCTGCTGAGGGAGGGGAAGATGACATTGACGACGAAGGAGCAACCATGAAAGCCAAGGAAATCGGCGCTCAAATCCGCGCCGCCTGCGCGTCAGACCTTGTATCGCAAGCCGCGACGCTTGCACTGGAAGCCGCGGCCGAGTTGGAACGCCTCAGCGATAAGCTCGAAGAAGTGCGCAAAGCCAAATTGCTGATCGACGACATTGAAGGCGAGATCGATCGCCAGACTCATGACCAACACCGTGAAGGTGCAAACGCGGAACTAGGTATGCCAGACGATGCCGAGCTTCATATCGTCATCACGGCTGCCGACGAACGCAAGCTTGGGAAGGCGGCCACGATGCTCACCCAGGCCGTTACGGGATTGTAAGCAAGCAGACTGCTGAGGGAGGGGACCATGACATTCCTGGACGTTGCCGTAGAGGCTGTAGAGGGGATTGCGGGCGACATTCTGGGGCTTGGCGAGGAGATAGTCGGCCAGATCAAGAGCCGCGGCGAGGCCTACATTCCGCTCGAGAGCCAGGCGATTTCCGCGCTGCAATATCGAGGGGATCGAACGCTGACGATCAACTTTACCGACGGCCGCCGCTATGTGATCCACCATTTCCCGGCGCTGGAGCTCGAGCGCTGGATCAACGCCGAATCGGCCGGCGCCTATTTCAACGCCTACGTCAGAGGCAAATACTGAAATCATCCGGGCCGTCGCAACTCACCACAAGCCAGTCGGCCCGGGGATCGCGTACCGGCGCGTAAAGAGCGGGGGCGTCTGGCAATGCCCCCGTCCGGGCTTCAACCAAACAGGAGGGGAAAATCCATGAGCAATGAAGCTTTAGCCAAAGTCCTGGCCCATAAAAATCCGTTAACGCGCATGTACCGGGAGGGAACGTGGCCCAAAATACTGGCGCCGGGAAACGATGTGCTGCAGTACCGCAACCCGTTCGGCGACTGGTTCCTGTTCTGGTCTAAGCCGGTTATCGACCGTCGCGCGGTCGGATTCGAACTCTGGTACAGCTATGTCGTGCTACCTCATAGGTGAGGTCTGCGTCATCTGGCTGCTGCTGATTGTGTTCGTTCTTGTGGTTATATCAAAGTGACGGGGCCCGAACGCAAGACCCCTTCGGGGCACACTACGTAGGGTGGTTGCTCGACATGCAGTGGCGTGCGGTAACCAACTCGTCATTCCCGGCCGGCAGGGTTATCCCCGCCGGCCGGGTGGCTGAGGGCAAGCATTCGGCGCATCCATTCATTGTCAATTCATGAACACTCCGACTGCAGCTGTTGCCTTGGCAACACTGATTCGTTCTCCTTTCTGTCTGTTTGAGGGCATTCGCCCTATAACGCCTACGGAGGTCCGTGGTGCGTTATTCGCGCGGGGAGCCATCACCCTACCTGCCCCCCTGAAATTTTGCATCAGCGACCTTCTCAGAACGGCGTAGGACGTTGCCTTTCATCCGATCTGCTGTCGCCATGTCGGCGAGGTACCTGTCATAGTTGCGCAGTATGTCGTTCGCCCTCGTCAGGTTGTACATGTCGGCCGAAAGGTCGCCGTTGCGCCATCGCAGCCGGAACATGTTCGGGTAGCGGCGGTCAGGGACGATGTTGGTGGGTTTCTGGCCGAGCGCGCTCATACAAGGTGCCCATCCCTCACGGTGCGACCCATGATCTTTGCGGCACGGGCGAGTAGCTCCTCAAGGGAAGCTCGTTTTTCGGCCGGCAAAACATCCTGCCTTAGTGGTTCGGACCAGTATGTCGGCGCAGACTTTGGCAAGTGGTTTTCGCACCACTCAGCGACTTGGCCTGCCGTTGGGCGGAATGATTTGAACTCTCTCGGAACCCCGTGGATCGGAGATGCTGCCGCCGTCGCCACGGTGCGCGGAAATTGGCACAACGTTTCCGCCAACGTCGCAAGGTATTCCCTCGAACAAATCGCCGAATCCGGATACGCCGAAAGCATCCGGATGACATGCGCCGCTGCTTCCGTTGGCTGCATTTTCTCTTGCCCGTAGCTCAGCAATGAGTTCCTCGCCGACCTCGCGGGTAGTTTTTCGGTGTCCATTTCCATTCCCTCCATTGTAGGGGCTAGTAACCCAAGTTCGCCAACCGGCATGCCAATCGATTAGTTTGCGACCGGTTGATTTCGCATGGTCGACCATGCGAGCGAGTTCTGCCGAGCGGCGAGCGGCGTTCCAGCCGTGGCTTTCAGCGAAATTGTGATCATGCAGGCTTAAGGTAAAATCGTCCGGTAAGCCGTGTTTGCGGGATATATCTTTCTTTCTTTCTTTCTTAGGACTCTTAGAAGAAAGAAGAGAGTCTTCTATATGCCCGTTTGGTAACGTTACCGTACCGTTACGTAACGTTACGCGCTCGCGGTAGTTGCGAACCCGCGCTTTGGTTTGGGCGCGAACTCTATCGGCGAACCCTTTTTCGGAAAACACGCATGAAATTTCGGCGATGATGTCGGGGCGGACACCGCGCGCGATAAGTTCGGTCAGAATTTCGGCTAATGTCATGGAACCGCCGCGCTGGGTGGCGGTCCCCTCCGCGTGGCCGAGAGGGGACGCCAATCACCGGGTAGCTACTCCCGGCGCCCTAACGATCTGCCCGGATCGTTAACGAGTCAACTACTAAACTTCTGTTGCAATTTCAACACACCCTACTCTGCAACTTTTGTTTTCCGCAAAAGCCCCTGCAGCAAACCATGCACCTCGAGCCAGAGCAGGGCCTCGTCCAACCCATAGGTAACGGTTGTTATCGCGCCGCACCGTTCCATTTGCGCCCTGCAATCGGCTTGATGCAACTCGGTCTCGGTAGGTTTTTTATTCTTACGCGACAATCGTTTGAGTTCAAGTCCGTATAAATTAGGTTCGCTCCAGATGATCACGTCCGGAATGCCAGGCCGCACGCCAAGTCCCGTGTAAACGCCGGCCCCTCGCCCGCGCATGTCCCGGTTGCCGTTCTTGGGATGAAACGCGAAGACGCCCGGCGCACCGCGGAGGTCGAGGTGCTTAAACACGGCCCGCTGGATTTCGTTTTCTGTAGGCTCGAAAGCGACGCTCACCCGCCTCTGCAATCCTCTGGCGCTTTTTGGCATCGATATCGGACTCCTCGCGGACGCGGTTTAAGTTGAAGTTTTTGACCCTCGGTAGGACACCCAGCAAGACAGCGCTGTTGTGCTGGTTTTTCTCAGCCCCGCGAATCGCCTGTATCGCTCCTGAGACGCCTTCCGTTACCATCAAATGGTATGCCTCTACCGAGTTCCACGGCGCAATTGAGTTGGCAATAAACTGGCGCAGTTCTTTGGGAAGATTGTCAAAATTGTTCATGTTGTCGAGCGCCAACCCGCTCGGCGCGTTAGGATCGGCGTTGCTCTCCTGGTACGTCTTGCGTTGCATAGCAGTCTCATATAGAGATACACCGTGAAACACAAGCATACGCCAACATCAATAGCGAGGTATCAGGAGGTAGGTGCGCGCGTGCGCTACATCCGAGAAAACGCCGGCCTCAGTCTGGCCGATGTGGTGCGGCGCCTCGATCCGCCGAAGCCGGCCCGAATAACCTTGTTGCGCTGGGAGACGGGAGAAATCGCAATCGGAATTGACCGGCTCGAACAACTGGCGCGCATATTCAACGTCAATCCAGGCGATCTTTTGGGGTATTGAAATGGCCAAACGGAAATGCCGGGCAATTCAACTGTCCCTATTCGACTACTACCCAGAGGTTTTTAATGCCGGACCCGCAAAGCAAGACGATCAGCGCCAGTCAGGCGCCCGCTCTGTGGAACGCTTCGCCGTACGCGACGCGGTGGATGCTGTGGCAGCAATTCGCCAACGGCGTCGTAATGGACCAGCCCGAAACCAGTCGCATGCGTTGGGGGAAACTGCTTGAGCCGGTGATTCTCAAGGAAGTGGCTAAGGCTTGGAAGTTCGAGGTGCATCGCAACATTGGCTATGTGCGGCGCGGGTTGCTTGGGGCGACGCGTGACGCAACGATATTTGCCCCCGGTCGAGGCCCCGGCGCCGTCGAAATCAAGTGCGTCTTTAGCTATGACACTTGGATGCAGGATTGGCAGGGCGGCAAGTGTCCGCCCCGGCAGCACGAGATACAGCTTCAAACCCAGATGTTGGTCGGGCCCGGCGACACGGACGGCGACGCACCGTACGGGTGGGGCTTGCTGGTCGCCTGGGTGGCCTCTGACATGTACTTCTTCGAGCGCCAGCCGATCCCTGCCTTGTGGGCGCAGCTCGATATCGAGGCGGCCAGATTCTTCTCCTCTGTCGAGAAGCGCGAGGAACCGGAAGCGTTCGGCGCCGAGGTTGAGATACCGTGGCTCACGTCGCTGTTCCCGACCGTCAAGGACCAAGTGCTTGACCTGTCGGCCGATCACGCGCACGTCAAAACCGCGGAAGACTTGCGGCTATACGACACCTACAAGCAGCAGGCCGCCGGCAGCAGGCGAGCAACGGAAGAGTTCCGCGCCAAGTTTCTCGCGCTCGCCAAGGATGCACAGTTTGTGAAACTGCCGTGCGGTTTTTCCTATCGCGTCCAGAAAAGCGGGAATGGAAAAACCATCGTTCCGATCATTCCCGAGGTTCCGCTCGATCCGCCGCCTGTGCCGGAATCTATCCTTATGGGCGGCTAGGAGGTTTAGATGATTGATTATGTGCCAGGGACAGAACCAAGAACCAACGGACGAAGGTTGGGTGGCCGCAAGCCGGTTCCGGCAGGCGAGACCAAGAGCGGCAAGTTCGTCCGTCTAGCCATCGCGCGCATGACGATGTTCAAGCACCGCGCAAGGCAGGTCAAAAACCTTGCGGCCTACGATTTCTCCTTGGGGCAGGCGGACCAGGTCGTTGCGGAATGCCAGAAGGCGGTTGACGATATCAGGAACGCCTTCCACCACGCGCAGACCCGCGGCAAGAACCAAGACGCATTCCGGTTCGATGTCGGAACTCCCGGCGATTATTGATGGCGAATGAGCTCGCCGTCATCGAGAACCACCTGCGCGCGGTTCGCCCACGCCTGGACGCCGCGCTTGGGGGAATCATGCCATCAACACGGCTTGAGCAGACGATCCTGGTTTCGTGCGAGCGAACGCCGGCGCTGTTGGCCTGCACGCCGCAGAGTGTCCTCAACGCTGCGATGACGTTTGCGGTCCTGGGGCTGCCCGTAGATGGCGCGACCGGGCAAGGCTTCATGATCCCCTTCAAGCGGCAAGCGCAAGCCGTGATAGGCTACCGGGGCTATAACACGCTGGGTGCGCGGGCCGGGTTGACGATCACCGGCGGAACAGTGAGGGAAGATGACGAATTTGATTTTGAATTGGGTAGTGGAGCATTCCTTAAGCATCGCCCTCGTCTTCTTGATAGCCGCAGGCGTGTTGTTGCTTTTTGGGCTGTTGCTGCTGCTCTGGGCCGGCCGCCAATTATCAGCGTCCTCTCCCTCGACGACGTCATGGCCATCAAGGCGAAGTCCGCCGCCGTCCACTCCGACCGGCCTACCCCCTGGAATGACCCCGATATCGGATTCCCAGCCATGGGGGAAAAGTCAGCCAAGCGCCGCCTCGCGCGATCAACCCCGCTCCGAATAGACTTGTCGGCCTTCCACATGGCCGCGCGCATGGAGGAAGCCTTTGACGAGCAAGGCAAACTTTCGTGGATTACGCCGAGTCATGGTGTCGTGGTTGAGGGAGAACCGGCCAGCAAAATTCTCCCGAGCCGTGATGTATCTACACCAGACGCGGCCGATCTTATCGGCCGACATACCGACGAAGTGCCGAAGCCTTCTGTGCAAGGAAATCCCGTCGAGGAGGGACTGCGGCGCGCGGCGGAGCAAGGAATGGCGGCGCTGCAAACCGCTTGGATGAATCTGATGCCCGCCTCGCAGCGTGCGTGGAAGCACATGCTGGATACGCATTTCAAACCGATCGCCGAGAAAGCAGACAGGAGGGAACTTGAGCGAGAACAACATGGTGCTGACGAGAGTTCCGGTAGGGATGAAGCATAGGAAACAATGCGGGAATTGCTATTGGTTTGATATGGGCGCCGACGGCGTGAATGGCATTTGCTGCTACAACCCACCCGTGCCGGTTCCTGTCATGGTGCAGGGAGCCGTTCAGCGTCCAGGCCAAGCTGCGGCACCGTCCGCCTTCTCGATCCGCCCTCCCACCGCTGCAAACGCGCGCTGCCGCTACTGGATGGGATTGAAATGATGTTCTCCAACCTATTCATCCATCAGTGGCGCCTCGCGCAGATGCGCGGGCAAACGATCATCAATGCTCCATCAGGAGACGAAAATGACGAGGCCCAACCTGCCCCCCCAGCCACCGCTCAGCCGCGAGCAAGCGGATCAGGCCGACCAGTTGTCCCACTTCGTTGAGCGAACCAGACAGACTATTGAGAAAGCGGGCGAGGCGATCGATTTGCGCAAGTGGTGCATCGAGAGGGCGATTGAGGCCACAAAGGGCGGCTACACTGCTTGGCAGTCAGAACGAGATGAACATCCGGGACCCGTTCACATACAGTTTGCTGTGGTTTTGATTGCCCGGGAGATTCACCATTTTCTCGCCGAACCGCTGACAATCGCGCTCGACGGCCTTGAGAATGCGGCCAAAGAAAAAGACCGGTAGGGGGCGGGTCCTACCGGCCTTCGACTTTCCCTGTGCAACGAAGTGTGGGCGCCGCCTGACCGCGGCCATCGAAAGGTAGGTGCCTGCTAAGCTTAGAACTTATAAGATACGCCCACGGTCACTTCGTCAACCTGATTCTTTTGAGTGACCGCCATTTGTGTCGGCAGGCCACAGGTCGTTATGATGCACGCCACATTGGTCCCGAAATCATACTGCAAGTACTGAAACCTCGCCTTCCAGTTCGGGCCGAAAAACCACGGAAACTCGATCCCTCCGCCCCATGCGAAGCCGTTCTCGGTCGTCTTGTTTGTGCCCACGGGAACGCCAACTGCGGCGCCTGGCGCCACGGTCGTGACGTTTAGGGTGGTCGAGCCCCAGCCCCAGCCGGCCGTGCCGTAGAACATGACGTTCTGGTAGATCAGGCCAAAGCGACCTCGAGCCGACGCCAGCCAGCGATCGTTGGTGCTGGCGACCACGCCGTTAGCGAACGGCAATCCGGGCGTTGCCGCGGTGCCAGAGATGTTTCCCCAATCGCCGTTGCCCTCAATGCCGAGATAGGCGTCGAGCCCCAGTCCGGCGAGGAAGCCAGGTACGCGCGTTCCGAAGCCCGTGTAGATGCCTCCCAGAACGCCCTGGGGCGCATTGGAGAGGTCGCCGAAGTCGGCCGGCCCTCCAGGGAAGGAAGCTCCCAGGTTGCCCCTGTCCCAGCCGTAGCCGATATCAGCGCCGAGATAGAACCCCGTATAGGGATCGTAGGCGGGCGGCAGCGGCGCCTTTACCGGAAGCGCTGCCGCCTCTTTGACCTTGAGGTCGGCAGCCTGCGCACAAACAGAAACGGCCGCAAAAGCGGCTGCAACAATTAGCGTTCTCATAATCCCTCCTTAAGCGGCGGGACTCGTGAGCGTCGGGGAGTTCGGTTGGCCAGGAGTTAGGTGGTTGACCACCTCGACGGTTGCCGCAGCGGTGGGCTTTCCTGTCGCCGCCTCGACGGTTGCGACCGCCTGAAGCGCCGCCGGCAGAAGTTGCTCGACCAACTGGATAATCTGCGCCCAATTCATTGCGACTTTCCTCCTAACCAAACGGTCCTCAACTCCTCATCTGTCCCGTCGAATGATGAGATATCGCACACCGCGTGCGCTATCCCGGGGACACTATGAGGTAGCGGACCTTCGCCGTCACCTGTGAATTGCCATAATGTGTACTTTTGCCAGGGGAGTGGCACTTTGGCAACAGGGCCGTATTCCGGCAGCCAAAGCGGAAACTCTGCCCATTCCGGCTTGTGACGATTGTCCATCTGCTGACGGATCAAGAAGCCGGAGTAAATCCACGGCGTTAGTCCGGATATCAGACGTATCACCTCCATCCAGCGCAGCGCCGCGCCGACGCCGACGGATGGTTCCTCGTGATCGAGTACGAGCACCCCAGGCCCGCGCGTGTGGCCGCCAATTGTGGTGAAGAAGTGTTCGGCCTGCTTCGCTGGGTCGCCCGGCCGCATGAAGTGATACCAGCCCCAGAGAAGCCCGGCGGCGCGCGCGGCGATCTCGCGTGGCCGGCAGCGCGCGTCGACCATGGTTGGCCCCTCGGTGGCCTTGTGGATGATCCCGCGAATGCCGGAATCGTAGACGGCCTGGAAGTTGTGTTCGTCGTCCGTGTAGACGAGATCATCGCCGTGGTAGAGGTCAACTACCTTTGGATTTAGTGCCATTTTTTGCACCCCTGAGTTTTTGCGCCCATGCTATACAAACGTGCCACATTAAACCGGTTTGAGAGTGCAGAAAGCCGGCCCTACTCCAGAGGCTCTTTATTCTGGACGCCCCTTCCTCAAGGTCCTTGAGTTGTTCGGGCGTCCATCCGTTCATTCACCCCCCCCCCTCTATCTCTTTCCTCTCTTGCCCCTTCGACGTGACCGACGCTTTTGGCGGCCGCAATCAGCTCCGATAGCCTGCTGTTAAGCGATAGATGCACCTCGTTGACCGCCTTTTCGGTCCCTTGAATGGCCTTCCCGTTCTGATGTCCCTTGATAACCGCCCATAGAACCATGCAGGCTGTGACAAGCCGCAGAATATCGTCCACGATCATGTCGAGGGAAACGCCGTCGAGGATACTCACCTAACTCACTCCGATTTGCACAATCAGCTTGGCACGACCCGTCTGCACGTAGTGGAACCCTGTTCCTGCTGGCGGCGGGAATAGCGTGTTTGGCCCCTTCGCCTCGGTCTGGATCGTCAGATGCCCGGCCAAGGCTGCAGCCTGTGCTTGCTGCGATGCCCCCCGGAACATGGTAGTGCAAAAACCGGACAGCGCAACAAAACCACCGGTAGAGATTAGCCCCGCCGCTTTGACTATGGCGGCGCCGTGAGCCACGACGGCCGCAGCCCCGGAGGCTGCGGCCTGGGCCCGGCCCATGATCGTCGCCCGTCCGGCGATCGAGGCCGCGCCCGTTGCAGAGGTCATCCCCCGAACCATGACGGCGCAATAGCCGGCGAGCGCAATGAACGAGCCCGTCGACACCACGGACAGGCCCTTGACCATAATCGCGGCCCTGGCGGCCAGGGAGGCCGCTCCAGAGGCCGAAGCTTGGCCCTTGGTCTTGATGCTTCCAAGGGCCGAAAGTGCACTGGCGCCCGTCGCTGCCGACGTACCCTTGACCTGGATGGCCCCCCGAGCTGCCAGTGCGGTGCCGGCCAGCGTGCCGGCAAGGCCTTTCATCTGGATCGTAGAGAGCGCCGCCAAGGTGGCACGGTTAGAAGTGGCGCTCTGTCCTTTGACTTTGATGCTTCCCTGCGCGGCTGCGGAAGTCGCTCCTGTGGCCGAAAGCTGTCCTCGCAGTCCGATTGTAGCGGTGCCGGCAAGGCCAACCGTAAATGATGTCGGTGGATAGGCGGCGAGCTGGCGCAGGCCGCGCCAGCCAATCATTCCGGGACGGGGCGGAAGAAGTAGGCCAGATGGATGCAGACCGACCGATGGAGCGCTGGACGGTGCCGCAACTAGATGAAAGCCAGCAAATGTAATATTGTCAGTGAGTGCATTGTTGACTTTGTAGCTATCGGAGGTGCCTGTGGAAGCAAACTGCGCGGCTGACGCACCAAGACCAACGCTGGCGGGATCAGTTGCATCACGATATACTTGCACCACGCCGGTTGGGGTTGTCCATGGCGTGGTAGCTGCATTGCCGAGCGCAGCAACAGCCATGGTATAATCGCCATTTGCTGTAGTAATAGCTTGCGTCAAACTTAGTGCCCCTGCAGAACCCGCACTCGCGCCGACGTAATTAGCAAAAGTGGTTGTGCCACCTGTCTGATTTACATTTTGAAAGGAACTGCCCTGCCCATACCACTCTACAGCTGTACCAAACGTTCCGGTGATCGTGCCCCCTCCGGATGTAGGACTAACCAACCCATACCAAGCAACCTGGCCAATACCAGCGGTAGTGTTGTTTGTGGTGCCAATTTGATTAAGTGTTTGAGCGCCACGAGTAAGCGTGGTCGGCGCTGTGACATTGGTGGTTCCAGTTCCATTAGACCAAACAAGGCATACAACAAGAGCAGAATTACTGAGGCCGGCGCTGATCGTCGGGCCTGCAAAGCTTATAGCTGTAGTCGGTGTCGCGCCCGAGTTGGTTTCTGCACCATTGACATCAAGCGTGACAGACATGCCGCCCCCTCCGGGGGCATTAGTGAAATGTAAAGTTGGTTATCGCCGATGGCGGTGCGATCGTAACCGGTAGAGTCACCGAATTGCTGACCGCCGACACATCAGGCGGAGATGCATTGTCGCTGACCGTCAGGACGAAAGAATGTCCTTGCGTCACACCGGTCGCGGTGCAAGTGCCAGTGGCTGTCGTCGGCGGGATCGTGACGGGGCAGGAAACAACGGTGCCGGGAGCGCCAGCGACGGGAACGCTCGTGTCGTACAGCGTGAGCGCGCCTATCGAGCTAAGTGATAGGGCTGTTCCGTCTGTTCTCGTCGTCGGCCACGTCCATGCGGCTGTCGCGGTAGCCGCGCTTGTTGGAGTAGGTAAACTCGCGAGCGCGAGGGCGAGGAACATAAGCCTTGCTAGGATCGTCTTCATAATGGAGTCTCCTGTCTCTCTTGAATAAAGGAAAGAAGACCCTTCTTCCCTTCCACACTACGAATCTCATGGGTTAAGTCCTAGCACCAGAATGCCGGTCCCGGCGCCGAGGTTGCCGCCGCCGGATGACGAAAGCTGAACAGAGGTGATTTGCGCGGTGTTCGACCACACGCCAGACCCTGAGATGATGGCGGGAGGCGCCGAGGCGTCCATTATTCCAACGCAGCCGCGAAGCATTATGGCGTGAGCTTGACTCGGCCCGTTGCCGATCACTAATTCTGACACGACAGGACCGGTTACCGCTGCCTGGCCAAGGAATATGCCGTTGGCTGTTCCTGCTATGCCGGTTGCTCCCACAAGTGTGACGACGTTGGCGACTAGCGTACTGCTGGCGATATTGTAGGCGTAGGCCGCAGTTCCGGTGTCGTTGTTGAATTGAATTAGAGGGATTCCGGATATGCTTTGGCTCGGGATTTGAATGAACACCTGAAGCAGATCAAAGATGTTAAATGACTGTGTAATCAGAGAGGGTGCCGGAGCGCCTAGCCCAGCCGATGCCAGCACGGAATAATAGCTCATAGCTGGGCATCCACCTGGAATTGGTGGCAAACGCAAGTCGGTGTAGCGACTGATCCAATGACTCCAAAGTCGATAAGGTTGGCTATGGTGTTATCAAAGTTGCCGCCCACGGCAGGAGCTGTGGCCGGGATCGCATTGAACACGGTCGCATTCAGGGCACCCGCCCAATAGGTTCCCGTGAACATAAAATTGGCGCCCGCCGCCGATGCCGTGTCGAGAGCGCGCAGCGTCATCCAAAGTTCGACAATCCAGGTGATATTTGTTTGGCTTGCCACCAGAGTGAAAGCTTGGCTGGACGCAACCGAAGTGGTCCCTGTCGATCCAAGATTAGCCTGAAATGTTACGGTGCCTGGTGAAGTGCTGGTCGTCATTCGACCAGCGGCGCGGATATGCAATTGCTGGCCGATGAATTGAAAGAATTGAGAGGGGAATGTGTATTTGCAGGATAACGGCAAAACAGACTGAAACGACGTCGAAAAAGTGACGGCCGGGCCGTCTATCTGCGAGGTCTGGAGGGTTGCGGTGTACGGCGTAAGCATTTAGGCCGCCGTGAATTTGAGTTGGCCGATAGCGAAAGACGGCGTCGTGTTGTTACCGATGATCTGCTGCACCACTTGGCGGAATGTGCCGCCGCCGATTGAGGTCGTATTAACGCCAGCGGTAAATGTGTTGGCCGAAAGGTTGGCGGTCGTCAACAAACCAGCCCATGAGCCGCCAGTGGTGGGCAGCGTGCCACCGAATTTCTGCGTAACGACAATCGACGAACCGTTGGCCGGGGCATCCGCAGTCGTATCGGTCGTCAGCACTCCCGGCGAGGCGAGTGTGCAGGTGAACGGCAACCAGTTGAAAGCGCCGATGTAGTCTCCGACACGGTAATTTCCGGCAGTCACAGCATCGTAGAGACCGAAGAAAATGCATGTGCCCCATGCGGTGGCGCCAGATTGGGCCATGGTGACGACGCCGGCGTTGCTGATACCGCCCGGAAGAGTGTTCGGTTCCGGATTGCCAGTCGATGCCGTTGCGGGGCCGAATGCAGATATCGAAACGCGGTCGCCAGAGGCAACGCTCGCGGCGCTGTTATTCAGAACAATCGTTGTGCCTGTGGTGGATACGATCGTTGTGGCAGCGGCGAGGTTGGCCGGTGTCGTCAGGTCGCGGACTTGATATCCGGCTGTGGCGGTGGCGGTCGCGCCGTTTACCCAGCTTGGCACTGACGCAAAGGTAAGGGTAGAACCGGACCCTACAGCGCTTGTGACAAGCGTGCCGCCAACCTGCTGGCGGGCGTAGTTGGTTCCTCCTGCTGTGGGAACCTCTGTACCTCCCGTGCCTGCATCCGAAGTCGGCGCCACCGTAAACAACGCAAGCCAAACGCCGGCGTTCGTGAAATCTCCTGACGTGTACGTTGGAACAGCCCCGCCCGGCAATACTGCGGTCTGGCGCGAGCAAGCCAACCAATTCATTATCTCTTGTGAGGTGAAATCAGATAGGCCGGGCATTAGATCGCTTCCGCCTCTCGCATTTTGGCCAAGCGCCTATTGATGCGCGATTCTAAGGAGGCCATCTCGTCCTCGCGCTTTTTGACGGCCGCTTCCCTTTTCTGAAGATCGGCCGCCCTTTGATCGTTTTTTTCCTCTCTCGCATAAAAAATATTCCACGATGTCTCTAGACGAGAGGTAGAAGTATTCTCTCGCTGTTTGAAATCATGCTCTGCCGCCGTCAATGCCGTCTCTCTCATCTTCAAGTCGGACGCTGCCTTGGCGGCCTGCTGAAAGGCTGCTGACTTAGCGGCCTCGAACTCCCGACGCTCCGTCTCCAGCTTGTGTTGCGCCGAGTTCAATTCCGCCAATCTGTCTCTCGCTTCCTGCGCGGCGCTGTCGTGCGCCTGCTGTGCGGCCTGCAACTCGCGAACGCGGTCAATATATTCAGGATGCCGGATGAAATCGGCAAGCTGCAGCAGCGATTCGATGGTTGCCGATCCTGTTCCCGGTGAGATGCTGCTCATACTCCGGAATCCCACCAAATGTCCCACCCAAGCGTGGGCGTGCTCGTAACGATAAGGTTGACGCCGAGGCCTGCGCCCAATCCTGGGCCGGCGGCGAGGGCAGTGATGCCGCCCTGCTGCGCGGCGAGCACGTGAGCCGAGTCCTGAAACTGCATGTATTGCTGGCCGGTGAACCACCAAGGGTCATAGTTAAAAGGGACATCCAGCGAAACGCCGCCCGTGGCGCCGAGCTGGAAAATCTGGCTCATGTTGTTGCCAGAGTTTGCTGTGGTGATCGTGTCCTGCAGGACAACCGTGCAAGCAACGCTTGTGGTCAAAATCATCCGGTAGATGAAAATCCGCTGTCCGGGGATCGGCAGAATCGCATTGATCGTAGCCGCCGTCGCGGTGGTGTTGAAGTTGTGCTTTGCCTCGGAGAGGTGCTTGAGGCTCATGAGCGCTTCATTCTCCGCTTGCCGCGACCCATCCCGTGCCCTGGCTTCGCCGTGGTCCGCTTGGCTAGGCGTGGCGTGCCGGAGAGGCCCTGGCCCTGGATGCCCGGCGAGCCGCGGTGCCCTCGGGTGCCCTTCTTGCTGACCATCCCGACCATGCTGGCCTCCTTAAAACGTTACACCACTTGGGGCGGGGATCACCACTCAATGAAGGAAACGACGGCAGTCGTACCAGCGGCGATTGCCTGCCAGGAGTTGCCACCGCCGCCCATGGTGCCGCTCTGCAGTAGGTTGGGCGGAGGTGATAGGCATGTCGCGCTGGCGATCTGAATGCCTGTCGTCGCCGTGACGGTGGTGGCTGTGCCCGGAAGAACCGAAATGACGGAGCCAGCGGTGCCGTTGCAGATTGAGAAGGTGCGCCGGCCCGGGTTCGTCGGTGCAATCGTGACCGCGGCGCCCGATGTGACGCTCGTCACCGTAGCGGCCGGCAACTGAACGGTGGTGACCGCCTGGCCCTCAGCCTTGTCCTTCATGAGGCCGAACAGTGCGGCACCGGCGAGCAAAACAGAAAGAGCGACCGCTAACCGCAATTCGCTGCTGCGTGTCATTTCGTGGTCTCCTGTAGGCCGTTGGCCGCCTGGACCAAGGATTGAATGAAGGACTCTGCTGTGTTGACCGAGGTGTCAGATGGCGGCGCCTCGATCGCCCCGAAGGGGGAGAGGGCAGCGCGCAGTTTCTTAAGCTCGTCCTCGTGCCAGGCGATCCGGTCCTTTACGACGCGGTAAACCTTGTCGATCGCCTGTAGGAGAGCCTCTGTTGAGTCCTGGGAAACTCGAGCGGGCGGGGAGTCCGGAGCCATCTTGAACGGCGGGATCGCCCTGCGCTCGACGATGGGAGCGGCAGGCACGTGAGGTCCGGGAGCGTGCGCTGCCGCGCTCACCGGCGCCGGCTGCTGGGGGAGAGGTGGCGGATCGAAGCGCCCGGTCATCACCTCAGAAACGAATTCGGCCACCGGCGAGGGTCGCATACCCGCCGGTGGCACCGCTTGCGGCGGGAGGAAGGGGACCGCGCCGTTCGCGGTTCTGGGAGGCTGTGGTGCCTCAAATGGCATGTTGAGGTATTCGGGTCTAGTCATTTCTATCCGCGCTCCCTCCCGGGAGCGACCTTAGTCAAAGAAGGTCCCCTCGGTTGCGTCGCCCGCGATATTGTGGCGGACTTGGCGCGCTTTGATCCCGATTTGCGCCGCCGTCGCTTTCGTCCGAGCGGAGGCCTTGGGGTCAGTAAGGACAGAGGTTACCCAATCCTCGATTGAGGCCAAAAACGGGTCCGCGGCCGGCTCCGGCGCGCTGGATTCTATTTGTACCTTCTTTCGGGCCATGTGTCAGCCTTCATTCCGGCGGTCCGGCGGGTCGCCACAAATCCCATTCCCGTTCGGCTTGTTCGTATTCTCGCAAACTCTGAGATGGCTCGGGCCCCCGTAGAGAAGACGGCCCCCTCGCGCTAAGGGATTCTGGCCCGGCTTCCAGGGATGGCGGCGCAATGTTCTGACGGTGAGCGTCAAGCGCAGCTTGCCTATCCGCGATTGCCTCATTGCTAAAATATGACGACAGCGAACTATTTACCTGCGGCTCCGGCTCCGACGCCTGCTCCCATTGCCGCATTGTCCAGTCTTCCATCTCCTGGTCTCTTTGCAGCCGCACCTGCGGCTGTACCTTCGCGCTAGACCCCGGCAGAGGGATAGTGGTGCCGCCTAACTGGCCGGTCGCCTGGCGCGCGCCCGTCACCCGATAGCCACGCAGGGATTCCGCCTCGGGGAACTCGCGCTTCACCTCGCGTAACAGGCTGCGGGTGTCGGCATGGCCAAAAGAATGCGCCTCGGGATTGATCGCATAACCCATAGACCCCGGTTTCTCTGCCTGGCGCGGAGTTTCGCTCTGGATCATGTCAACATCCACCGATCTCTTGCTGGGATTATTGGTCAATTTGGTCCAACCGACCCTGTTCCCGGCCTCATCCATGATGTTGAAAAGATGCCTCGTCATCCCGTAACCGAGGTCTTTGGCCGGCCCTGCCGCAACAAGCTTGAGAACGCCTAATGGCCCGGCGTTGACGAGACCTTCGGGATGGTGGAAGGCGTCTGCAATTGCCTTCTTCATGTGCTCGCCGGTCCAAGCACCGTAATTGCCCCACGACCGCATGTGCTCCGGAGGCTCAATCGGGTGCGCCTCTTGGCCATGCGTAGCGCCGGCAGCGAGATGGCCGGCCGCAGCCTCGCGGGCGCCCTGCGCCTCACCGGGCGCGCTTATCATGAAGGATTCCTTGCCGTCCGGGGATGTGACTATGAAGTCTGGCATAAAACGTTACACCCCTGTGTTTATTTTTGGGCGGGATCGCCTATTGAGTTGGCGCTACCTTCCATCCTGGCAACAAGCTGTTTAGCTTGTCGCCCCACGACATCGTCGGGAGAGTGTTAACGTTATTTGGGTCCGCATCGGTGGCGTGTGGCAATCCTAGCCGGTCAGCGGCGCTCTCCCCTGTCGAAACTCCCTGCCTAGCTTTTGCTACGGCCCTCTTTGAGGCGGCTATTTCATCAAAGATTGCCCTCACTTGAATCGCATAGGCTTGCTGACTCGTGGCGGTGCTGAGAAGATCGCCGGCGTGCTTTGCATCTTCGACACGCGGAACACCCTGCGGATTCATCGCTCTCGCGTAGGCTTTTATGAGAGAATAGTTGCGCAGAACAAAGTCGTAATAGCGCGTGTCGCTGAAATCTTTTTGGCCAATGGGAATGCGTTCAACGCCAGTCAACCACCCTGCCCATGCTGGTGTTTTGATGCCCTCTTGTATGACCTTATTGAGAGGTACGAACTCTCCGCGGTCAAGATGACGCGAAGCTTCAATCGCCAGCGGCGCAACCTCCTCAACCTCATTGGAAGCCACCTCAATCCGCCCGGCCATCGTTGCAGTGCTGCGTTGATATGCTGCCTCTCCTGTAAATTGTTGCTGCTTGCGCATGATGTCGTCCGCCGACATGCCCGCCGCCTTGGCGGCTGCCGCGAACTTATCCATCAATATCGGCCAGTCCGGAGAGCGAACACCCATCCCCTTAGTGGCAGCAGTCAAGTTGCCGTCCAACATCATTTGGGCGCGAAGGTCTAATGCCTCATCAGACTGACGATTGCCGCCAGCCGCACCGGCGCGGATCTGTGCGGCCTGCAATTGAGTTTCCCTTTGGTATTTCGCGCGCGCCATCTCCGTCTCTTTTGCCTCTATGGCCTTGGCCATGTCGCCCGCCTGCTTTGCTCTCACGTCCTGAAGCTGCGCAGCAACCTCTAGAGTCTTCATCTTCGCTGCGGAGATCATCGCCTCGTCTTTCTGCCGCATCCCCTCCAATTGAATGGCAATTTGCTTCTGTTCCATACCCAACTTGGTGCTATCGAGAATCTGCTGGTAACGCTTGTCTGCCTGCGCTTGCGCCTCCAGAGCTTGCTTGTTGGCCATCTCCCACTCTTTCGACAGCTTCTCGAAGTTCTGGTTCTGGCCTGTGTTGTAGCCTTCGATCACACCACTGAAAGCCGATAGCGCGTTGGTGAGAGGCCGACGCGTGAGCGAGCCGCCAAGAGTTCCCAGGAGCATCGCGGCCGTCAGCCACATATGGTTGGGGTCTTGTGCCTGCGCGTCCTGCAGCGTGGGAGCCTTTGGAATCTTCGTCGGCTCCGGAGGCTGTGGTATCACAAACGCCTTTGCCATCGCGTCGTAGAGCGGCTGCATGCGGGCCTGGTTCTGCCGCAGCGCGCCCACTTCCTGCTGTCCCATCTGAAGTATTTGCTGAGTGGTTTGCTTTTGCTCGTCCAAGGCCTGCTGTTGCTCCCGAAGGAAATGCTCTTTCCCAAGCGAAAGCGAGTTATCGTTGGTCGCGAGCGCGCTCTCCGCGGTGGGCGGCGGATTGAATGGCGCGTTTTGATTGGCAAACGGCGGTGGCGCCGAGGTCGGTGGAGCGAACTGCTGAAAGCGCTCGTCGAAGGTAGGTGATCCGCTCATGCTGCGGCCTTAGTTGTTCCGCCGGTGAAGTTGCTGCCGGCAAGGAGACCGAGAGACTTGGTGGCGTTGACCAGGGTGTTCGTGAAGTTCGAGTCGGCCTGCATCTGCATTTGCGCGATCTGGTTCAACTGCGTTCCGGCCGCGCCGAGCGCCGAGAGCGCCTGCGTAATGTTCTGGTTGATCATGGTCGCGGTCTGCGCGGTCACCTGCTGGTCGATCTGCGCCTGGATTTGCGGCCAGCGACCGTCCTTAGTGATGTCCTGGACGCCCTGATTGTAGAGGGTCTGCCGCCACTGGTTCGTGAGGTTTTGCTGCATCACCTGCAGGCTCGCCAACTGCCCGGCGTTAAGCTGCCCGTTGATGTTGGCCTGTCCGAACTGCGAGAGCACAGCGGCGTTCTGCTGTGACGCGACTGCGGATGACGGTAACTGCGCCTCGCCTCGAGCGAGCGCCAGGCCGAGGGGAGCAACGGCGGCGCCCAACGTGAGCGCCTGCATCCCGGATGCGCCGGTGCCCAAGAAGCCGCCCTGCCCGAACAGGCCGCCACTCTTGGCCGCCTGCGCGACGTCTCCCGCACCTGTGCCGGGCGTCGCCCCGGTAAGCGTGCCGAGTTCTTGAGAATATCCTGCGTCAGTTCCTGCTGGCGTGGCGAAGCTAGTTCCTGGTGTAGCGCTCGTAAGGGGCTGAGCGATGTCCGCTCCCTGCGTTGCATCAGTCACGGCGGATTGCGCTCCGAGATCCTGGGTCAGAAATCCGCTCGCGTCTGTCGGAACGCCGTAGAGGTCGCCCCCACCGCCCGCGCCGATCGCTGTCGGGTCTGCAGCAAAGGCAGAGAGTTGGGACGCATCCGTCGCAACGCCTGAGACAGGATCGCCGGGAAGGAATGGCGCCGCATTGCCAAGAGCCCCTGCGTCAGAGGCCCCAAACACAGCCGGGTCTATGCCTGCCGCCGCCAGATCTGCGGCCGTCACGTCCGCGCCGAGGCCGCCGGAGGCCGCCACGTCAGCCGCGTTGGCGCCAAAGACGGCCGGATCGAAGGCGCCGAACGTAGCGTTGGCCGCGCCGAGGTCCGCCGCCCCGGTACCGAACGCTCCAGCCGTATCTGCCGCCCCAAGAGCGCCAGCGATTTCCGGAGCGAACAGCAGACCACCACCAAGAGCCGCCGCACCGGCAAGGTATGGCGCCTCGGAAGGCAGATCCTGCACGAAGGACTCCGGCGCGTGCGTGACATCCGTGCCGAGATTGCCGAAGTCGCCCTCAAAGAGGTCGCTGAGGAAGCTCATAAAACGTTACACCCGATTTTGTTTTGGGGCGGAATCCCAAAACATTAGGCAAATAGTTGCTGCCCCGGCGTACGGAACAATTGCTGCAGGTTGCCGAGCAGCATCTGGTTGACGAGGCTAATCGTTTGCGGCGTCGCCGGATAGCCGTTGCCCTCAAGGTAGGTCAGCGTCGCCTGCTGGTTTTCGGCGAACACATTCGGGTCGAGGCCCAAACGGGTCAATTCGTCTGCCGTAACGCCTCCTAAGAGGCCCGGATAGGTTGGTCCTGTCGGCCCGGTTGGCACCGTAGGCCCAAGACCGCCCGTTTCGCCTAATCCTGGCGTCTGCAGGACCGTGGTTGCCGGCGTGTCGCCCCCTAGAGGCCCGCCGCCGCCCGCTGAGAGGCTGGAGAAGCCTCCCGCCGCCGCATCCAGCCCGGCGATCCCAGTGTCTCCAGCGGCCCCTGTGCCAGTCGATCCTCCCGCGGCTGGGTCGCCTGTCCCGGCCGGCGGCCCGTCGGTCCCAGACCCCGTCCCACCCGTCCCGGCTGCCTGCTGCTGTATCGCAGGCTGCTGGCCGCCGAGGTTAATGTCGCCGGTCGTCTGTTGGATGTTAGTCCCGCCGATGGTGTCGGTCGGCCCCGGCCCCGTCCCGGCCGGGAGAATGCTTGATACGCTGTTTGGCCCAGCCGGCGCAGCAGCAGGCGGCTGGCCCGCCGTGTTGCCCGCTGCGTTCTGCGCAATGTCGGTCGGTGTAGCCGCGGGCAGTGCTGGCGCGGCCGGCAGAGCGTTGAAGTCCTGGTTGATGATGTCTTGCGGGGTTGGCGCCACGTCCACGCCCGGCTGGCCCGGACCGGTGCCAAGGCCGCCTACGTCAATTGCGGTCGGAGCAGCCCCGCCAAGGGCGCTTTGTCCACCGCTAAAGTCGGTGCCCGGAGAGGACAGTCCTTGGGGGACTGTGCCCGAGTAGGCCCCCTGGTCGAACCCACCGCCTGGCACATTGACGTTCTGCGCCCCGCCGACCAGGGGGCCGGTCCCAAACGGAGTGGCGCCGGTGTCGAGCGCAAGCGCCGCCGAAGGCGCTGGCCCGATAAAGCCGGTAGGCAGCGCCGACAGAGAACTCTCCGCGGTAGGTGGCGCAGTGGGATTGGCGAAAGCCCCGAAGTCGTTCTGGAAGATGCCGGGATTAGGCAAGGCGGGAGTAACGGAAGGCGACGAAATCCCGAGCGATGCCGGATCGGCGCCGGCAAAGCCGAACGTCTGCGGGCCTAGAGCGCCTGGCCCCCCAACACCGAGGCCAGCCCCAGGGGCTCCGCCGACAGCCTGGGCGGAAGCCCCGGTCGTTCCGATTGGAGCGATCCCAGTGAGGTCGCCTAGACCGCCAGGTAGCGTGCTGCCTGGAGCCTGGCTTGAGACATCGCCGCCGGTCGCGCTCGGAGGCGCTCCGCCCGCGTCGGTTCCTGCCGGAGTAGCGCCCGCACTCGTATCGGCTGGCGTTGACGGCGTGCCAGCATCACTTGACGGAGTACCGGAATCACTTGTCGGGGTGCCCGTATCGCTTGACGGACCGCCTGAGGTCGCTTGGCTTGTGTCCGCAGGTGTGCCGGCGTCTGCGCTCGGCGCGATCGCATCTGTCGCTGGGGCGCCGGAATCGCTGGACGGCGCCGAGGAGGTGTCGGCCGAAGACGCCGCGGACGAGGAGTCACCTGAATCCGCCTCGCC
>Ga0307474_10000686_pt1 | contig 24174 bp, 24 predicted proteins | sample atmos_gasesECM1C_2_FD_203312 | JGI IMG/M metagenome (GOLD analysis project Ga0307474, IMG submission 203312) | Hardwood forest soil microbial communities from Morgan-Monroe State Forest, Indiana, United States - atmos_gasesECM1C_05 | ecosystem: Environmental > Terrestrial > Soil > Temperate... | reverse complement strand
CCTGCTTTGGCACGAGCGGGTTATCGGCTGGGGCAATTTAACCCTGACCGAAGGACGATTGAGCGCGGAATTCGGCTACACCGACGGCAAGGCGCCGCGCAACCCGGGATTTCGTGCATCTCTCGATGCGGAACTGGAAAGAGTGCGCCTGTTTCTCAAGAGTGTGTAGGTTCGGTGCTGGGGGCACGCAGTCCCTTGGCGGGACACACCCCGCCATGGCGGGAATCGGTCAGCGAAGCGGTTTGCAGGGTATGGAACAAAAAACACAGACGCTATGGGTAGGAGTGCTGCTATTTCCAGCGCTCTGCTCGGCGCAAAACGCATTCGACGGAACGTGGCGACCCGATCCGCAGAGGCCCACTCATCCCAAAACGGAAATCGCGGTGTTGGCCGACGGGAGGTATGAGTGTCCGAGCTGTGCGCCGCCCTACACGGCCAAGGCCGACGGACACGATCAACCTCTCCAAGGAAATCCCTACTTCGACACGATCAGTATCGCGATTGTCGATGATCACACTATCGCCAAAGCCGGCAAGAAGGACGGCAAAGTTATCGCCGATACCAAAGTAACGGTCTCGGCCGATGGCGCCATCAAGACCGAGGTTCAAACCATCATCGGAATGGCTGCCGTTCCCATAGAGCTGACGTCGAAGTTCTCGCGCATCAGCCGCGGCAAGCCGGGATCACATCTGGTCTCGGGCGGATGGCAGATGACGGAAATGGACGTTTCCAATCACGCCGAAGACACCACCTTCAAAGTGAGCGACGGCGCGCTCTCAATGATCGACCGAATGGGCCGATCCTTCACCGCGAAATTCGACGGCACGCCGGCGCCTTACAAGGGCAGTGATGAGTTCAACGGCGTATCCCTCAAATTGATCGACGAGCGGACCATCGAGGAATCGGACCTGAATGACGGCAAGGTGGGCAAGATTTCGCGCTGGGCGCTCTCGCCCGATGGACAGACCATCCACGTGCGCTTCGACGACCTGCATGGCCACATCCAGGAGCAGGACGGTCACAAGGTGAAGTAGCTTGGGAGCATTGATGCGCAGACGCATTTTATCTGCGCGGATCTGCTTACCTGGTCGCGTAACGCAAGCGCCCTCGCGATTGCGAGGGCGCTGCGAATCGCATGGATCTTCAGACTATTGCGGATTGCGCGACGCTGCTGCTGATGCAGTGCCCGCAACATCGAGCGAGGTTCCGCTGTTCGAATGCTCGGCATCAACCATGCCGTTCGTCGCCACCGTGCCTTTGTTGCTCGTGGCATTCAAGCCACCCGCGCCCGTGAGGCTTGCAGAGGGTGCCGGCTTTTGTGCCGTTGCAGAGGCTGAGGGAGCCGCGCTCGAGCTAACGCTCGGCTTGGAAGCCTGCGCCTGGGCCGCGGTACTGATTGCGGTATTGGCCGCAGTATTGGTCGTGGCACTGGCAGCGCTATTGTTCGCGGTACTGGCCGCGGTATTGGTCGCACTCGAAGCGGCACTCGAGGCTGCAGCCTTTGAAACCGCGGCCGTCGATTCCGCCGAACCCGCCACATTGGCGGCACCGGCGGTTTCGGTCTTGGAAACGCCCGCAGCCGACTGGGCAGCGGCATCGCCGGTGACCGACCCCTGTTTCACCGCAGTCGTTGCGGGATGCATCTTCGGCTTATCAAGCGACCCGCCAACCGCTCCCTGACCCTGAAAGGCCCCTTGACCGGACAGACCGCGGTTCATTCCCGACATCCCGGAAAGCCCGCCCCCTAGTCCACCGCCAAGGCCGCCACCCAAGCCGCCGCCTAGACCGCCGGCATAGGCGGGCGTAATGATTGCCAACGCGGTCGCGACGCTGATTGCAGCAAAAATGTGTTTAGTGTTCATCGTCGATCTCCTGTTGACCGCAGCCCATCGCGCGGCCTTCACCCATTGATACGAGCGGCCCTCCGTGTTTCTTCCTTCGTTGATTAATATTTTTCGAGGCGGGTGTTGCGAGACGCGGCCGGCCTCATTCGGCGAGGTAATTGGCCCCCACGAGCCCGAAGCCATATGTCAAATCGCGGCCCGGGGGACCTAGGTCGATGGCGCTTTGAGCAAGCGCTTCGATTGCCGCGTTGCTGCTGTTCAAATCGGGCTTCGTTACGGATTGCGCCAGCAGCGCCGCCACGATGGGCGCCGCAAACGAAGTGCCGCGGATAGTCGAATATTTTCCCCCGATATCGGCTGCCGACATATCGGCGCCGCGCGCCGCAAACATCACTTGGTTGCCGCGCGCCGCTTCGATCAGCACGCGTCGATGGGCGTCCACGGCGGTCACGCCGACGACATGCGGATAGGAAGCAGGATACAAGGGTGGCGCCGCAGGTCCGTCATTGCCCACGGCGGCAACCAACAAATATCCGCGGGACGTGAGTGCGCGCACGATCTGCGCCAGCGCGGCGTTGTCCGGACCCACGAGGCTCACGTTGATCACGGCGACCCGCTGCTCGGCCAGCCACGCAAAGCCGGCGGCCAGGGCATCCACTGCACCGCCGGTCGGGGCGTTGCAAAAGACATCCGCCACGTACAACTCGGCCCTGTCCAAGACCCCATGAAAGCGTGGCGACTGGCCGACCAACAAGGAGGCAACCGCGGTACCGTGCGCACTGGGAAGCGCGCGGTCGGCGCAACCCCAGGAATGGATCAGCGCGTCGCGAAAGACCGGATGGGAGCGGTCAACGCCGGAATCGATCAACCCGACGCGCGGCACAGGTTGATCCGAGTGGCCGACAGGCGCGCTTTGCGGCGATTGGGCGTCGCTCGGGGCACCGGCCGATACAACGCCGACGCCGGTATAGATGTGATTGAAATCGTAGGTTCCCTCCGGGTCGGCCTCGCGCAACTGCCGCAGTGCCTTGACGATGCTCATGGAAGGCGGCGGCTGTAGGACAATCAGGTGGATCTGCAGATCGGCGATTGATTGCTCGCGCGCAATTCTGAAGCCGTTTGCCTGCGCCGCTTCGATCGCCGGCGTCGCGGGCGAGTAAGCCAGCAGCTCGCCGCGGACGATCGGGTTGCCGTGCGGGTCCGCCGCGATGGTGCGCGGATTTGCCCGGATCAAATTTGCGGTGAGTAGATGACGCGCATCGCTGAGTTGTTCAAGGGTGCCGGCTCCCGCCTGGCCGACCGTCTGCGTCAATTTTTGGACCGGCAGCGCAGGCAATGGAGCGATTGGCAAGCGCAGCTGTGCTTGGGCGGAATTAACCGCGAGTGTCGCCATCGCTATGCAGAAAAACACACGCATTGAAAATGCCAAGCCTCAAGGTTGTGCACGCGGCTGACCGCCCTGTCGGGCTGTTAGCATGCGTGGATTAAACATCAACTCTCCAGCGTCTATCTCATGAGTACGAACGACAGCGTCGAAAACGTCCAGGAACAGATCGTCGCTTTGCTGCCCCGCTTGAGGCGCTTTGCGCGCAACCTGGTGCGCAACCCGCACGATGCCGACGATGTCGTACAGATTGCCGTGGAGCGGGCGCTGCTGCGCTTGGATCAGTGGCGCAGCGATGCCCGCCTGGACAGCTGGTTGTTCAAGATACTGCGCAACGCCTGGATCGACGAGGTGAGGGCGCGTGCACGGCGGGCCAAAATTCTGATGCCGGAGGAAGCAGGTGAACACATCGGAGAGGCGACCATGGAACGGGAAATGGAGCGCTGGTCGGCGGAGGCGGCGTTGAGCCGATTGCCGGAGGATCAGCGCCACGCCGTCAGCCTCGTCTTGGTCGAGGGCTTGTCCTACAAAGACGCGGCCGAGGTGCTGGATGTGCCGCTGGGGACGTTGACGAGCCGGCTCGCACGCGGACGCGAGGCGCTTCAAGCAATGCTGCGGCTGCCGCAAGGGGATCTGTCATGACGATTTCGGACGAAACATTGATGGCCTACGCCGACGGTGAGCTCGACGCGGCAGCCCGCGCGAGCGTCGAGGCGGCCATGCAGAAGGATCCGGAAATTGGCAAGCGCGTTGCCCGTCATCGCGCACTGCGTGAAGCGATGCAAGGTGCGTTCTCCGCAGTGTTGAACGAACCGGTCCCGGACCGGCTGATCCAAGCGGCGCGCGGGCAAGCTGCCGCGCCGAAAGGCACGGTGGCGGATTTATCCCTCGCTCGAGAGGCGGCACGGCGAAAAAATTTCGCGGCGCCGCGGCGTTGGCAACCGGCCGCGATGGCCGCGAGTCTGCTCCTCGGTTTGGGGCTTGGATTTTTGGCCTGGCATGGGTCGGGCGGCACCTTGATTCGGCCCGGCGCAGGCGGAGGGCTCGTCGCGAGCGCTACGCTAGCCGATGCCCTGTCGACCCAGCTGTCTGATGATCGCTCGGCGGATCGCGTTGTGTTCGCCGGATTGAGCTTTCGCAACAAGTCGGGCGATTACTGCAGAACTTTTCATTCGACCGGATCCGATGCCAGCTCGGGACTCGCATGCCGTGAAGGAACTGACTGGAGGATCAAGGCACTGGCGCAATCAGCGCGCGCCGCGGCGAATTCCGGCAATTTTCGCACCGCCGCTTCAGAGGACTCCCCGGCCATCCGTGCTGCCGTGGAGGGCTCGATCGATGGCGAGCCGTTGGATCACGCGGGCGAGATCGCCGCGCGTGAGGCGGGATGGGCGGCCGCCGCTAAGCGTTGACCGGTGCGCCCTCTTAAATTGCGGTAATCCCGACCAGGTCCTATTGACAGTCCTTGCATTTTTATGCACCATGAGTGCAATTTTATGCAAGGATCAAAGATGCTCAGGTCCGATCCCGAACACAGCAATGCGCCGGCGCGCCGAATGATGCTCGCAAAAATCATTCGCGAACAATCCGTCGGCCGCCAGACTGAGCTGGTGGACCTGTTGCGCAAGCTCGGCCACGTCGCGACGCAATCCAGCGTGAGCCGGGATCTGCGCGAGCTGGGCGTCGCCAAGATGGGCGACCGCTATGTGTTGCCGGAGAACGGCGTCGCACCCAAAAGCGATTTTTCGGCGCTCAAGCAGTTCGTCAGCGCACGCCTGACTGCCGGTACCAATCTCACCGTGCTGAAGACGGCGATCGGTTCCGCTCAGAGCGTGGCCGTAGCCATCGATACCGCTCAATGGCCGGAAGTGGTCGGCACCATTTCCGGCGATGACACTATTTTCATTGCGACCTCAGGCGCAGAGGCCCAGCGCAAGCTCGGCGATCGCCTGCTCGCCCTTTTCGGACGCTAAATTCCATGACATCCACTTTCGGCCCTGGCGCCGAGCCCATCCTGTTGGCGTTTTCCGGCGGTCTCGACACTTCGTTCTGCGTGCCGTGGCTCAAGGATACTTATCAACGCCCCGTCATCACCGTGACCGTCGATACGGGCGGCATCGACGCGCAAGCAGCGGAGTCGCTGGCACAGCGTTCGGCGCAGCTGGGTGCAATCGAACATCATTTGATTGACGCAAAATGCGCGTATTTTGAGCAGGTGCTCAAATTCCTGATCATGGGCAATGTCCGCCGCGGCAATGTGTATCCCCTGTGCGTCGGCGCCGAGCGCGTGTTGCAGGCGCAGACGATCGCGCAAATGGCGCTCTCTTTGGGCACCAAAATGGTCGCTCATGGTTGCACCGCCGCGGGCAACGACCAGGTGCGCTTTGAAGTCGCCCTGCGCACGCTGGCTCCCGATCTCGAGATCATTGCGCCGGTCCGCGATCGCGCGTTCAAACGCCCTGAACAACTCAAGTATCTCGAAGAGCACAAGCTGCCCGTGCCACCATTCGGTGCGGCCTATTCGGTCAATCGTGGTCTCTGGGGCGTCACCATCGGCGGTAAGGAAACCCTGACGTCCCAGGGCAGCATTCCCGACGATGCCTGGGTGCTGTCGAAGGATGCATTCACGCATGCGCGCTCAGCAGAGCGCCATACCATTGGCTTTACCCAGGGCGTGCCGGACAGTCTCGATGGCAGACGGCTGTCCGCCGTGGCCGTCATCGAAGAACTCGAAACCCTAGCGGGTCCCTTCGGCATCGGCCGCGGGATTCATTTGGGCGATACCGTCATCGGCACCAAGGGACGGGTCGCCTTCGAAGCGCCGGCCGCTGAAGTGTTGCTCAACGCGCATCGCGAACTGGAAAAATTGGTGCTGACCGGCAAGCAGTCGCGCATCAAGGAAAGCGTCGCGCAGCCCTACGGCGACTTGGTGCATGAGGGTCAACACTTGGATCCGGTGTGCCGGGATATCGAAGCACTGCTCAAGTCCTCGCAGACACGGGTCAGTGGCGAGGTGAAGGTATTGTTCCGACCGGGATCGGTGTTCGTCGAGGGCGTGTCTTCGCCCTATTCCCTCATGGCCGCCTCCAAGGGCGTGTATGGCGAATCCGCGGGCGAATGGACACCGACCGACGCGCTTGGCTATTCAAAAATGCTGGCGCTGACCGGGGTCTTTTACAAACGTGCGGGTGGAGGTTAGTCAATCATGAACAGCATGCGCACGATGGTCGTCGACAAGATCGCCTCGGTGACGCAGGCATGCGGTTTGTCGCATGAGCTGCGAGTCGCACCGGAGATCCCCTGCGAGGAAGGTCTGGTGCTTGTGGTGGAGATCCTGAACAACAAGGCCAACTACAACACCTTGGAACTCATCAGCGGACGCATGGCGAAAGTGGTTCGCGGCGATATCGTGGTCGGCGCATTGGGCCACCGCAAAGCGCTGTTCGGCTATTCGGGTCACATTCCTGCAGCGCTCAAGCCCGGCGATGTCATTCAAATGCTCAACATCGGCGGCGTGCTGGGAATATGCGATTCGGCGACGCAAGATAAAGGCAAGCCCTTCGATTGCAAGGTTTTGGGCACGGTGCTGACGTTTCCCTACTTGGGGGAGCGCATCGGCGTCCCCGCCAAGGTGGGCTACAAGGCGTTGGACTACGATGCGCCGCTCGAAGCGCGCGGCGTACCGGTCGTGGCCCTGGCCGGCACTTGTATGGAGGCAGGCAAAACCGCGGCGGCCGCCGCCATCATCGCGCGCATGCGCCACCGCGGCTTGATCGTGGACGCCTTCAAGGCCACCGGCGTTTCACTGCGCCGCGACATCATGGCATTCGAGGACTCGGGCGCGCGGCGCACCATGCTGTTCACGGATCTGGGAATCGTGACCACTACCGCGAAATGCGGGCCGGCGCTCACACGCACGATGCTTACCGAGATGGCTGCCGGCCAGCCGGACGCCATCGTGTTCGAGCTGGGCGACGGTTTGCTCGGAACCTACGGTGTGGAATCCATCCTGCGCCAGCCTGACATCAAGGCCGCGCTCACCGCGGTGGTGCTGTCGGCGAACGATCCGGTCGCGGCATGGGGCGGCGTCAAATTGTTGCGCGAGCGCTTCGGCATCGAACCTTGCGCGGTAACCGGCCCTGCCACCGACAATCAAGTGGGAATTGAAATCATCCGCGAGCAAATGAATGTCGAGGCCTTCAATGCCATCAGCAATCCTGCGGATCTCGGCGATCACATCATCGCCTCGCTTAGGATAAGCAATGTTCGCGAGTCGAAGGTAGTCGGCGAATGAGCGCACCGACGCCGGCCATCGTGCTCGGCGGCACCGGCTATGTGGCCGGCGAACTGCTGCGCCTCATCGCGGGTCATCCGCAGCTCGAGGTGGCGGCGATATTGTCCGACAGCCAGCCCGGCGCCGCTGTGGCCGACGCGTTCGCGCATTTGCGCAGCGCCTATCCGGATCTCAAATTCGCGGCAGCCGATGAACTCACTGCCGTGATTCGCCGCGAACCGGTGTCAGCGTTGTTTTCCGCGGCACCGCACGGCGTTTCCGCCGCCATCGTCGACCGGTTGCTGGCAGCAGCAGCGGCCGCGGGTACGCGCGTGCATTGCGTCGATATCTCGGCGGACTTCCGCTACGCCAGCCAGGCGGCATACGAGGCCGTGTACAAGCACGCACACGGCGCGCCGGAAAGAATCCGCGAGTTCACCTGCGCGGTACCTGAGCATCTGCAAAAATCACCGACGCCGCACGTTGCGCATCCCGGTTGTTTCGCGACCGCGACGCTGCTCGCCAGTGTGCCGTTGCTGGCGCTCGGCCTGACGGAGACGCGTCTCTTCGTCACCGGCATCACCGGCAGCACGGGCTCGGGACGCAAACCCGTGGAAGGCACGCATCATCCGCACCGGCATAGCGATCTATATACCTACGGTGCGCTAAGTCACCGGCATGTGCCGGAAATCGCCGCGTGCGCGAAGCTGGCGACGGGCATCGACGCGGACTTCAATTTCGTGCCGCATTCCGGGCCATTTGCACGCGGGATTCATGTCACCGTGCAAGCCAGCCTGAAGACCTCGCTCTCGACGGCGGATGCGCTGGGGGCACTGCAGTCGTACTACAAGAGCTGTCCGTTCGTGCGCGTCGCCGCCGCCGCGCCGCGCGTCAAGGATGTGGCGACGAGCAACTACGCGAACTTGAGCGCAGTCTCCAATGGCAATTCCATCGCCGTCATGTCGGTGGTCGACAACCTCAACAAGGGCGCGGCCGGCGGTGCCATCCAGTGGATGAATCGGCTATTGGGCCTGGCCGAAACCACAGGTCTTACCGCCCCCGCACCCGGATGGACTTAAGAGTATGGCAGCGACAAATCCCACCGCGGCGCACGCGACTCACCTGGCGCAAGTATTTGCGCAATACCCGATCGAAGTGGCGCACGGCGAAGGCGTGTGGCTGTATGCACGCGACGGCCGCAAGGTTTTGGACTTTTACGGCGGCCACGCCGTTGCGGGCTTGGGCTACGGACACCCACGCTGGCTCGCGGCGCTGGAGCGCCAGGCACGCCAGATGGCCTTTCAAACCAACGCGCTGCCGATGGTCATTCGCGAGCGCGCGGCCTCTCGCCTGACCAAGTTCCTGGGTCTGGGCCTCGACACGGTGTTTTGGGTCAACAGCGGCGCGGAGGCGAATGAAAATGCCCTGAAGCTGGCATTCAAATTCACCGGACGTGCCAAGGCGGTGGCGCTCACGCAGAGTTTCCACGGTAGAACCGCGGCCGCCGGCGCGGTGACTTGGGGTGCGCTCGAAAAGTGGTACGGCTTTCCGCGCACACCTTTCGATGTGCGCTTCACGCCGCGCGATGACCCGGGTGCGGTTTCAGATCACATCGACCGCGACACGGCGGCGGTCATCGTTGAACCGATCCAGGGAGTCGGCGGCGCCTACGATGTGGGCAAGCCGATGCTGGAGGCGCTGCGCCGGCGCTGCGACGAAGTCGGCGCCGTGTTGATATTCGATGAAGTGCAATGCGGCGTGGGCCGCACCGGCGCACCCTTCGCCGCGAACTACTATGGCGTCGTGCCGGACGTCATCACCGCGGCCAAGGCCTTGGGCAACGGCTTCCCGGTTTCCGCGCTGCTGCTGTCGCGGCGCATCGCCAATCAGTTGAAGTACGACGACATGGGCACGACCTTCGGCGGCGGCCCCATGGCCTGCGCGGTGGCCGAAGCGGTGATCGATACCATCGAGTCGGAATCCTTGCTGGCCAACGTCCGCCAGGTCTCCGCTTACATTCGCTCGAGCTGCGTCATCGGCCCGGTCACGGGCGTGCAAGGCGCGGGGTTTTTGCTGGGACTGAAGACCTCGCGCCCGGCGAAGGAGGTTCAAGCCGCGCTCATGGCCAAAAACATTCTCACGGGAACGAGCGGCGATCCGCACATTCTGCGCCTGCTGCCGGCCTACATCATGAACGAAGGCCATGTGGATACGCTGAGCGACGCTCTGGCGAAAATTTCCGCATGAAACGTTTCCTCGACCTCGCCAGTTTCAGCCGCGAGCAGGTGCTCGATCTTCTGGCCCTGGCACAGGCGCTGCAGGACAGACCTGAGCCGCAGGCGCTCGCGAATAAAATTCTCGGCCTGGTATTCTTCAACCCGTCGCTGCGCACCCTGGCCTCCTTTCAAGCCGGTATGGCGCGCCTGGGCGGCAGCGCATTCGTGATCAATCCAGGCCTGGGCACCTGGCAATTGGAAACCAAGCCGAACGCCATCATGAAGGGCGCCGCCGCGGAACACATCCGCGAAGGCATTCCCGCGTTGGCTTCGTACTGCGACGTGCTGGGTGTGCGTGCGTTTGCCGATGGGAAAAGCCTGGAAAGCGATCTAAACGAAACGCTCTTCGGCATGATCGACAAGCTGTGCGACAAACCGCTGATCAATATGGAATCCGCCATGAATCATCCCTGCCAGGCACTCGCGGACTGGCGCACCATGGACGAACTCAAGATTCCAACCCGCGCCAAGTTCGTGTTGAGCTGGGCCTATCATCCCAAGGCGCTGCCGCTGGCCGTACCGGCGGCAACCGTACACATGGCCGCGATGCGCGGTATGGAAGTGGTTGTCCTGCGCCCGGATGGATTCGCGTTACCTGAGCAAGTGATGGAGAAGGCTCGCTTGGCGGCAAGCGCTGCCGGCGGCTCGGTGAGCGAGTCGTCGGATCGTGCTGCGGCACTTAGCGGTGCAAGCGTGATCTATGCCAAGGAGTGGGGTACGACCACTTACTACGGCGATGTGGAAGCCGATTCGCGCCTGCGCGCGGACCTCTCGGACTGGTGCGTGCGCGAGCGCTGGTTCGAGCGCGCCCTGCCCGATGCGAAGCTCATGCACTGCCTGCCCGTGCGCCGCAATGTCGCGGTGGCCGATGAAGTTCTCGACGGTCCGCGCGCAGTGGTGAAGCGCGAGGCCTTCAACCGCTTGCCGGTGCAGATGGCTGTCCTGCATCGCATGTTGGCCTAAAGTGTCCACCACCTAAGTCTACGATCGTGTCGATCCAAGCGTTTGCCGTAGCGGAGTATCCCTAAATGATCATGAGCCGACCCGATCCGACCGTCGCCGTACGCGCACTGAAAAGCGCAGCGCCGTACATTCGGATGTACAAGAACAAGATCTTCGTCATCAAGGCGGGCGGCGCGGTATTCAGCGACGAGGCTTCGACCCGTGGTTTGATCGAACAGGTCGCCATACTGCACCAGGTCGGCATCAAGACCGTGCTGGTGCATGGCGGCGGACCGCAGCTCGATAGTTTACAAGCGACATTGGGCATCGATACGCGCATGGTCAACGGTCGGCGCGTCACCGACCAGAAATCGATCGAAGTCACCGCGATGGCGCTCAACGGCCTGATCAACACACGGATTTTGGCCATTTGCCGCGCGCTCGATATCGAGGCGATCGGCTTGAGCGGCGTCGATGCCGGTTTGATTCGTGCCCACAAACGCCCGCCGGTGGCGCTCGCGGGCTCGAGCGAAGTCGTGGACTACGGATTCGTCGGCGACATCGACTCGGTCAATTCGGTGGTGCTCGAAAAGCTGCTCGAAAACGGCTTGATGCCGGTGGTCAGTCCCCTGTCCGCGGATTCCCACGGCACGTTGCTCAATATCAATGCCGACACCGTGGCTGCCGCGATCGGCGGCGCACTGTCGGCGGAAAAGCTGGTGCTGTGCACGGGCGCGCCGGGGATTCTGGAAAGTGTGGATGAGCCGGGCTCCGTCATTTCCTATACGGACATCCTGGGGTTGAAGCGTCTGCGGGACCAGGGCAGCTTGAAGGATGGCATGCTGCCCAAAGCGACGGCCATCGAAAATGCGATTCGCGGCGGCGTGCGCCGCGTGCATGTGATCAGCTACAAGGCCCCGGACAGTCTACTCGCGGAAGTTTTCACCAACGAGGGCACCGGCACGCTGGTGGTCGCGGACCTGAAAGCCTTGAGCCCAGCGGAACAGCTGGCGCAGCACTGATCCCAAAGATCATGACTCGCCTCTGGGACAAGGGAACTTCACTCGACGCGCGGGTGCTGGAATACACGGCGGGCGATGACCACACGCTGGACGATCGCCTGGTCGCTTACGACATCCGCGCCTCCATCGCGCACGCGGAAATGCTCAGCGAACAAAATTTGCTGTCGCCGACCGATCTTGAGGCGATACGCGAGGCGTTGTCGGCCATCGGCACGGAGCACGCGGAAGGCAAGTGGCGCATTTCGCTCGAGCAGGAGGATTGTCAGACTGCCATCGAGAATTTGCTCACCACACGCATCGGCGCGACCGGCGGCCGCCTGCATGCAGGGCGCTCGAGAAACGATCAGGTGCTTGCGGCCCTGCGGCTCTACATGCGCGATGCCGCCCAGGCGCTTGCAAGTGGCGCACTCGCGGTGGCCGACGCGCTCGAGGCGCTGGCCGCGCGGCACGGCGATCAAGAACTTCCCGGCTACACTCACATGCAGCAGGCCATGCCGAGCAGCGTCGCGCTGTGGGCCCTGGGCTTTGCCGCGGAAATTCGCGACGATGTAGAAGGCTTGCAGCTGACGCAGCGGCGCAGCGGCAAGAATCCCTTGGGATCCGCTGCCGGATTCGGAACTCCGAACCTCGATATCGACCGCGAAGCCACGCGCCGGCGCCTCGATTTTGCCGTCACCCAAGAGCCGGTCACCGCGGTGCAATTGTCGCGCGGCAAAGCCGAGGCGCAGCTGCTGTTCGAAATCACCCTGTTGACGCAGGATCTAGGCCGGCTCGCAGCCGACCTGTTGCTGTTTTATTCGCAAGAGTTCGGCTTTGTGAGCCTGCCCGAGGCCTTCACGACCGGCTCCTCGATCATGCCGCAAAAACGCAATCCCGATGTCTTCGAGCTGATGCGCGGCCGCAGCGCAGTCGCGCACGCGGCGCTGAATGAAGTCTTGAACATCACGCAAAAATTGACCTCGGGTTATCACCGCGATTTACAGCTGATCAAACCGCCGTTGTTTCGCGGGATCGATTCATGCCTGCAGACTTTGGCAATCCTGCCGAGCGCGCTGCACGGCGTGCGCTTTCGGCCGGAAAATATCCGGCTGGATCCCAGCATTCACGCCGCGGCCGCCGCGAATGCGCTGGTGGCCAAGGAAGGCATCCCATTTCGCGAGGCCTACCGACGGGTGGCCGCAAAACTCAAGGACAACGAATGAGCATTTGGCGCAATTTGCGAACCGTCGAGGACTTGAACGCCAGCCGCGAAGGGACGTTGATCGCGAATCTCGGTATTTTATTCACCGAAATCGGCGCGGACTTCGTCCGCGGCACCATGCCGGTCGATACGCGCACTGTGCAGCCCTACGGACTTTTGCATGGCGGTGCCTCGGTGGCGCTCGCCGAGACCCTGGGAAGCATGGGAGCGGCCATGTGCGTCGATGCGGCCGAGTATCAGGTCGTGGGCCAGGAAATCAATGCAAACCACGTGCGTGCGGCGCGCGGCGGCCTCGTCACCGGCACGGCGCGAGCGGTGCACTTGGGCGGCCGCACACATGTCTGGACGATCGATATCGTCAATGAGGCGCAGAAGCTCGTCTGTATTTCGCGCATCACCATGGCGGTCATCAAGCGCGGCGCCCTCACGCCATAAATTTGCGCTGGCATTTGTCACAGCAAGAGGCGTATCTTTTGCGCCATGAAAAAATCCACCGTTAGATATTGGCGACAGACATTCAGCCTCGTAGTTATGGTGAGCTTTGCGGGCTTGAGCGTTGCACAGACTCCCCCGCCGGCCGCGCACCCGCCGCCGACCACGGCGCCGGGTGCGGATCCGGGACCGGCGCCCACGCCGGATCAGATCAGCTATTTGATCGGTCTGGTATTTGGCGCACAAATGCACAACACGGGCATCACGCCTGATGCGATCGTGTCCGACTCCGTCGTCCGGGGCCTCAAGGATGGCTTGCAGGGCAAACAGCCTTCGACCGCCGAGCAGCAGCAACTGGCGGCATACGCGCGTTCCGCGGGCGATGCCATGGTCGCGCGCAATGCAAACGCTGCGAAGGAATTCCTGGCGAAAAACGCCAAGGCAAAAGGTGTGGTGACCACCGCCTCGGGACTGCAATATAAAATTCTCGACGCCGGCGATAAAAAGGCGACGCCCATCGCGCCCACCGATACTGTGACCGCGAACTATCGCGGCACGCTGATCGATGGCACGGAATTCGACAGCTCGTATTCGCGCGGCGCGCCCACTCCTTTCCCGGTAAACGGCGTCATCAAAGGCTGGCAGGAGGCCTTGGTTTTGATGAAGCCGGGCGCCAAATGGCAGTTGTTCATACCGCCCGAACTTGCCTACGGCCCAAGAGGACAGGGGAAAATCCCGCCCAATTCATTGCTGATTTTCGACCTGAACGTGATCAGCGCCGAGGCTGCCGGCGCGCCTCCCAAGGCGCCGCCCGGCACGCCGCCGCCGGCAAAGCAAAAGTAGCGACGGCGACGGCGCGAGACCGCACGCCGCTCGAGCGCGGCGCAAGCCCCGTGCTCAGCGCAGCTCGAGCGCGTTGGTGAGATCGCCCATCGGCGCGGCGCCATGCGCGCGCAGGCCGGCGTCGCGTTGCGCAATCCCCGGCAGCACTTCAAGATCGAAGCGGCGCGTGATCAGGCGCAGAATCGATTCAGTGTCGTACTGCGTGTGATCGACGCTGCCGCGTTTGGCGAAGGGCGAAATGATCAACGCCGGGATGCGCGCACCGGGGCCCAAGAGATCGCCCTGCGGCGGGGCGACGTGGTCCCACGCACCGCCGAACTCGTCGTAGGTGATCACGATCAACATGCGATTCCACTGCGGGCCTGCGCGCAGCTTCGCCACCAGTTCCGCAATATGCGCATCGCCCTCGGCGACCGACGCATAGCCGGCGTGCTGATTGAGATTGCCTTGCGGTTTGTAGAAGGTCACCGCCGGTAGGTGGCCGGCCGCAGCATCTGCCAGCAGGTCCTCATAGTCCTTTAAGTGCGCCGCGCGTTGTTGCGCGTGCGTGGCGGGATCAAAGCGCTCGTAGTAGTTGAAAGGTTGATGATGCGCCTGAAAATCAGGATTGCCGCCCGCGGTCTCCGGCGCGTAGATCACCTCGCGCATTTTCGACGGCGGCCGGGTGCCGTCCTTGACAGCCGCGTTCCACGAGCCGGCGTACCATGCCCAGGCAACTCCTTTCGCATCCAGCGCATCGCCGATGTTGCGCCGGGTCTGCGGCGGCAGCGTCGTCGCGTTGTTCGGGTCTGCATAGGCAAAACTCGCATCCCGCGACGAGGGCTTGTTGCGGCTCGGCTGGTAGGGAGGCTGCATGGTATTCACGGCGTAGAACTTGCCGTCGCCGAAATAATTGAGCGGCGCGAGATCACCGCTGCGCGCAAAAGTCGGCGGCTCCTCGAGCGCCGAGGCCGGCGGCGTGGTGGCCGTTTTGAGCCGGGGCAAGTAGCCGCCGGCGGCATCGGCTTCCAGCACCGCGATCGACGGCTTCGCCGTCGCAGTGTCGGCGTCGGGATACTCCGGGGCGCAGGCACAAATCAGGTATTGATGATTCAGAAATGAGCCGCCGAATGCGCCCTGGAAAAAATTATCGGCGAGCACAAACTCGCGTGCCAAGGCATACAACGCCGAACGGCTATAGTCGTAGTGTCCGAGCGCGAGACCGCCGGCGTCCGACCAGGCGGCGTAGCCATCGTTCTTGCCGCCGTTGATTTGCATCTGATGTTCGAAGAAGCGATGCCACAAATCCCGCGTCACCGTGGTGGTCGACAACGTCGCCTGCGATTGCGCCGTGAAACCATGTTCGATCGAGTACGGCGCATTGGGCAAACCGACGCTTTGCTGTTGGGTCACAACCGGCGTAACGCCCGCGGCCGTCACGCCGCCCCACGTCGGCGGCAGCACGGGCAGCACGCTGCCGTCGCGATCCAACTGCGGGTGAAATCCCTGCAGCGGGTGGCCGTCGCGGTCGAGGACTTCGCTTAAATTTCGTGCGCCGGGAAAATTGCCGTACAAATTGTCGAAGGCGCGATTCTCGGCGTATATGACGACGATGGTGTCGATGTCGCTGCGCAATGCGCGCGTCGCGCTACGTGGCGCGCCGGCGCTGCTCGGAGCGGTTGCCAGATTCGTCAGCGTGCAACTGCAGAGGGCGGTCGCTATGCCGGCCGATAAGAGCGACGCAAGGGATGTGCGCAGGGCTGGGAGTGGTGTCATGCGCGCCAGTATAAGGTGCGGCGCCCTTCAAGAGCGACCGCACCCACTCGAGCCGGCGTGAATTTTTAGCTTTGGAAAATGAGCTTTAAGAAAACAGGCGCGTCAGATCAAAACTGCCACAGCGCGCTTACAATGAACGCGTCGGGATCTCCGAATTGCGAACTGATGCGCGTGTATTCACCGCGCACAATCAATCCGAACGGAAACTTCGATTGCACGCCCGCACCGTATGCGAAGCGCGTGTCGGTGATTTGATGCCGATCGGTGGGCAGGAAGTAAGGACAGGGCCCGCCGGCGACACAGGGCTGCTGCACGAAGTCAGTGACATTGGTCGCGAGCCGCGCGGCACCTGCTTTGGCGAAGACGTCGATGAACGGCAAGGGCAACGGCAGGTAGCCCACTGCGAACAACGCGGGGGCCGTCGGGTGAGAATCGCTGCCCGATACGTTGAAGTCATAGCTGCGGTGCCGGTAGGGTTGACCGAAATCGATATAGGTGGCCTCCAGGCCCACAAAGGGGATCGGGCGGATTCCGATGATCCCTTGCCAGGCGAATTGGTTATCGTTGAAGTAGCCGGGATATCCATAACGGGAGTCATCGCTCCTGATCTGCGATTCGCCGACCCCTGCGCCGACGTAAAATCCCACTGGATTGTCGGCAAATGCCGCGCCCGAGGCGCCGCATGCCGCAATTGCCAGAACTGCCCAAAGGGTCTTTGAAAACCGCATAAAAAACCTCCGCTTTGACTAACGGATTCGACTGGAAGGCGTTGACAGAAGTTCCGACCGCAACGGCGGGCCGTGGTGCGCGGTATACTCGGCGTCATGAAATTTGCGCAATTTTTGCTGCTGTTCTGCCTCGCGGGCGGCGTGCTCGGTTGCGGTCAAAAAGGCCCTCTGGTAATGCCCGACGCCCAGAAGCACAAGCGCACCCTTCCAACACTGCCCGGCGCACCTGCAAAACCTGACAGCGGGAGCGGTGCGACGGGTCCAACACCTGAGGGCGCCGGCACGACGAAGAGTCCCGCACCGCCTGCACCCACAACGCCAAGCACTCCTCCCACCGCGGACCCCTCGCATCCTTAATTGGGTGCTTCGATCATGAGCGCACGCAAACTCATTTTGGTTGACGGCTCAGGCTATTTGTATCGTGCCTTTCATGCGCTGCCGCCCCTGAGCAACTCGCGCAGCGAACCCACCGGTGCGGTGCTCGGCGTGCTCAACATGCTGAATAAAATGATCAAGGAAGAAACTCCCGATCGAATCGCGGTGGTGTTCGATGCACCGGGTCGCACTTTTCGGGATGACTTGTTCGATCAGTACAAGGCGCATCGCACGCCCATGCCGGATGATCTGAGAGCACAAGTGCAGCCGCTCTATGATGTGGTGGCGGCGATGGGCGTGCCGCTGCTGCGCGTGACCGGCGTCGAGGCGGACGATGTGATCGGCACGCTCGCGAAGCAAGGCGCGGATGCCGGCTTCAAGGTGCTGATCTCCACCGGCGACAAGGACATGGCGCAATTGGTGGGACCAAACGTCGAATTGCTCAACACCATGAGCAACACGCGCCTCGATCGCATGGGTGTAAAGGCGAAGTTCGATGTTTTTCCCGAGCAAATCGTCGATTACCTGGCGCTGGTCGGGGACACCTCCGACAACATTCCCGGCGTCACCAGCGTTGGGCCGAAGACCGCGGCTAAGTGGTTGAACCAATATCAAACGCTCGATGCGCTCATTGCCCACGCCGCCGACATTAGCGGCAAGGTCGGCGAGAATCTGCGCAACGAACTGCCGATGCTCGAGTTGTCTCGCAAGCTCGCCACGATCGACACGAGCCTGGCGCTCGAGGTGAACCCCGAGCAGCTGAGCTCCGGCGCCCCCGATGTGCCGCGGCTGCGTGAGTTGTACACGCGCATGGAATTGCGTGCGCTGCTCAAGGCGTTGGGACCTGAGCCTGCGGCTGCGCCGCGGGAGAGCTCCGAGATTGACGTCGTGATTGCCGAGGCCAGCGATGCCAGCGGCGTCCCGATTGCGGCGGCGGTCGCCGTGGTCAGCACGCCGCAGCCGCGCGACTACCACAAGGTAATGTCGGAAGAGGAACTGGAGGTGTGGCTCAAAAAACTTGAGCTCGCGCCGCTCATTTCGTTCGACACCGAGACCGACAGCCTGGACTATATGCGTGCGCAGATCGTCGGCGTGTCTTTCGCGGTTGCGCCGGGCGAGGCTGCGTACGTACCGCTCGGACACGACTATGCCGGCGCGCCGCATCAGCTCGATCGCAACAAGGCGCTGGCGGCATTGAAGCCGGTGCTCGAGGACATAACCAAGGCCAAACTCGGTCATCATCTTAAGTTCGACGCGCATGTGCTGGCCAACTACGGCATCGCGCTCAATGGCCAGCGCTTCGATTCCATGCTGGAATCCTATGTCTTGAACAGCGTCGCGACTCGCCACGACATGGATGCGAGCGCCGTCAGGTACCTCGGCGTCAAGACGATCCACTTCGAGGAACTCACCGGCAAGGGCGCCAAGAAAATCACGTTCAACCAGGTTGACGTGGATCGGGCGGCGGAATATTCGGCCGAAGATGCCGACATCACGCTGCAGCTGCATCAGGCGATATGGCCGCAAATCGAAGCAGTTCCTGCGCTCAAGTTCGTTTACGAGAACATCGAGCAGCCGCTGGTGCCGGTCTTGTTCCGCATGGAGCGCGCCGGCGTGCTCGTGGACCGCGCGCTGCTGAGGGCGCAGAGCGCGGAGCTGGCGTCGCGCATGCTGGAGCTGCAGTCGCAGGCGCACCAGGAAGCCGGCGGCGTTTTCAACGTGGACTCGCCGAAGCAACTGCAGGAAATACTCTTCGGCAAGCTTGGTATTCCGGTGATGCGCAAGACCCCGACCGGTCAGCCCTCAACTGCCGAGGACGTGCTCGAGGAACTGGCCGAGACTCATCGCCTGCCGAAATTGATTTTGGAATATCGCGGCATGGCGAAGCTCAAATCCACCTACACCGACAATCTGCCGCTGCAGATCAATCCGGACACGGGACGCATCCACACCTCTTATCACCAAGCGGTCGCGGCGACCGGTAGGCTCTCGTCGCAGGATCCGAATCTGCAAAATATCCCGATCCGCACTCACGAAGGGCGCCGCATCAGACAGGCATTCATTGCGTCGCCGGGCCATTCGCTCGTCGCCGCGGACTATTCGCAAATTGAGCTTCGCATCATGGCGCATCTGTCGGGCGACGCGACGTTGCTGCGCGCCTTTGCGGAAGATCGCGACGTCCATCAGGCGACCGCCGCTGAAGTCTTCAGCACGCCACTGGATCAGGTGAGCGCGGATCAGCGGCGCTCCGCGAAGGCGATCAATTTCGGCCTGATGTACGGCATGTCCGCATTCGGGTTGGCGCGGCAGTTGGGCATCGGCCGCGGCGATGCGCAGAAATACATGGATCTTTATTTCGAGCGTTACCCCGGCGTGAGGCGTTACATGGAAGAGACGCGCCGGCAGGCGCGTGAAACCGGCTATGTGCAAACGGTATTCGGACGCAGACTTTATTTACCGGAAATTCAATCGCGCAACGCTGCGTTGCGCCAATATGCCGAACGCAGCGCCATCAATGCGCCGATGCAGGGTACGGCCGCAGACATCATCAAGCGCGCCATGATTGAAGTTGACTCCTGGCTGCAAAGTTCACGCATTGCGGCGCGGCTGATCATGCAGGTGCACGATGAACTCGTGCTCGAGGTCGCGGATGACGCAATCGAGACAATTGTAGGACAAACACGGACACACATGATCCGTGCTGCGGATCTTTCGATCCCGCTCAAGGTGGATGTAGGGGTTGGCCGCAATTGGGATGAAGCGCATTAGCCGCTAAAAAGCCCTATAAACGCGTGCGCCGGAACAAAATATGGCGCAGAATTGCCGCATTGGCGGGACGTGTTTTTGCTGGGAACGCAGCAGTAAAAAAAAGTAGCTTTCAAGGACTGGAACTTTCGCGAGCCATCCCCATCTAACCAAATGAGCGTTTAAGACGCTCCTCGCTCTTCTCCCTGAGCGAGCATGACCCGGTTTGTCATCCCCATGCCGGGTTGGTCTGCCCCGATGGTTGCCACAAGCGCCCATCGGGGCTTTTTTATTTACCTACAGGCCTTTTGTTTCAATTGCGCAGCCAGCGGTCCATCACCTCGCGCGCTTCCTCGATTCCCTGTTTGCTGTGCGCCGAGAATAGTTGCGCGGATACCGTGGCATCCGCCCCAGCAGCGATCGTATCCTTGAGCACGCGCTGCGAATCTCGCCGGTTGAGTTTGTCTGCTTTTGTCAACAAAACATGCGCGAAGCGATTTCTCGACAGTATCCACTCGAGCATCGCTACATCCTGGGCACCTAAGCCCCGCCGGCTGTCAACGATCAGCATCAAGCCCACGAGCGATTCGCGCACATTGAAATAGTGCTCCATCAACGCGAGCCAGTGCAGGCGAACGCGCTCGGGGACCTTGGCAAAACCGTAGCCCGGCAGGTCCACCAGCCGCTGCTCGGGCGCCAACTCAAAAAAATTGATGAGCTGGGTGCGCCCGGGCGTGCGGCTCACGCGGGCGAGTCCTGCGCGGTTGGTGATGGCGTTGATCGCGGTGGACTTGCCCGAATTCGAGCGGCCGGCAAAAGCGACCTCTCGGCCCAAATCGGCTGCAAGTTGGTTCGCTTCGGCCGCGCTGGTCATGAATTTCACATTGGAATAGGTTGTCATGGCCGCCGGCGGACGCAAATTATTGACTCTAGTGTACAATTTAGGGTTGACGGCAGGTCACAATAAAACGGGGTATTAGGGCGTTATGAAGCGGCTTTGGATTCTTGCAGCAACCATTTCGAGCACATTTGTCACGTCTCTTGCCATCCCCGCGCCCAGCGTCGAAGCCGGCGCCACCAAGGCTGCGACTTGCCAGGCCTGTCACGGCGCCAACGGCAACAGCACGAATCCGGAATGGCCCAGCCTCGCAGGACTCGGCGCCGACTACATCGCCGAGCAGCTCAATAATTTCAAGACCGGCAAACGCGCCAGTCCCGTCATGATGCCGATGACCGTCAATTTGACGGCAGACGACATGGCTGATCTGGGCCTGTATTTCGACAGCTTGACCAACACGGGATTGGAAGCGGATCCCTCCTACTGGCAGGCGGGTGAGAAACTGTACCGGGGCGGCGATCAAGCGCGCGGAATTCCGGCGTGCATGGCCTGCCACGGCGCGACAGGCAAGGGCAACGAGCCGGCCAAATTTCCGGCGCTGCGCGGCCAACAGTCAACCTACGTCGTGAAACAACTGAATGAATATGCTGCGGGCACGCGGACGACCGGACCCAACGGCATCATGCAGACGATCGCCAAACGCCTCTCTCCCGATGACATTCGAAATCTCGCGTCGTACCTGCAAGGGATCCGCTGATGCGAGTTCACGCCCTGCTGATTGCGTTTAGTGTTGCGCTGGCCCTGACGGCGTGCGGCAGGCAGGAGCCCTCAGGTCTTGCTCCCGCGAAAGCGCCTGCGCCGCCCACTGCCCCGGCGGTCAATACCACCGCGCCGGCGGTGCCGGGCAAGACGGCGGCGGATGCCGGAAAACCATTGACGACGACAAATTTCAACGAAGACGGCACGGAAACGGTCGTGGAAACTCCCGGAGATACCAGCGCGCAGAACAAATTGCTGGCGGCAGTCGCTTCGACAGTGGCCGCGGCGACACCCAGTGCCTCGGCCGCGGCGGCGAGCGGCGCCCCATGGCAGGACGGCGTGAACTACAACCGCATCGTTCCCGCGCAGCCAACCAATGTTCCCGCAGGACAAGTTGAGGTACTGGAGTTCTTTTGGTACGCCTGTCCGCACTGCTACGCGCTCGAGCCCTCGGTGCAGACCTGGCTCAAGTCGAAGCCGGCTTACGTCACCTTCACTCGGGTGCCCGTGGAATGGAACGAAGGGCATCGATCATTGGCACACCTTTTTTACGCGCTCGAGGCCATGGGCAAACTGAACGACCTTCATGGCGAGATATTCAAGGAAATACAGGTGAGCGGCGATCCTTTGATCGGACCTGATCCCAACGATGCGGCAGCCGCGGAGCGGGTTCAATTGTCGTTCATCAAGAAGCAGGGCCTGTCAGAGGCCGCCTTCGAAAAGGCTTATCGCGAGGACATGAACGTCCAGACTGCCATGCAGCGTGCCGATCAACTCGTGCAGCGCTATCGCGTGAGCTCCGTGCCGATGTTCGTCGTGAACGGCAAGTACACAACCGACGTGACCATGGCAGGCGGACCTGAAAAACTCATGTCCATGCTCAACGATCTCACCGCGCAAGAACACAAGCACTAGGAGCGAGCCAAAGACGGCCCCATGGGGCAGGACGTCTGGAGGCTTTTAGCGATGGCGTCATCGCCATCATCATCACGACCCATTGCGTTTTACGCGGTCGCCATTGCACTTTCCCTCTGGAATGCCTGGCTGGCGCTGATGATTTACGTGTTGGTCGCGATCATGTGGGTGATTCCCGACCGGAGGCTCGAAAAATGATGCGTACTCATACGGGCGGCTGCCACTGCGGCCGCGTTCGATTCGAGGTCCTTGCGCCGGCGGCCATCGAAGTCGTTGAATGCGATTGCTCGATGTGCAGCAAGTTTGGATTTCTGCATTTGATCGTGCCGAAAGATCGCTTCAAATTGCTCAGCGGCGGCGATGCCCTCACAACCTATACGTTCAATACGCAGGTCGCGAAGCACATGTTCTGCGCGACTTGCGGCGTGAAATCGTTCTACATTCCGCGCTCTCATCCTGACGGAATCAGCGTCAACGCGCGCTGCATCGATGCGGGCAGCATTGAATCCATGACGGTGACCCCGTTCGACGGACGCGATTGGGAAAAAGGCCGCGCACAGTACCGTGCGCCGGACGCCTGATCGTTTTTTTACATATCGCTTCGGCATATGCACAGCGCATCGCATCTACGACATAAAGGGTAGATCTGCCCGCGTTATGTTCTGATCGGCAACGGGTTCCGGCGCGGTTGGGCGAAAATGCAGCGATGGAACCGATCGAAGCGCAACCGCGGTCGCGCAGCAATGGACTTTGCGAATGCCTGCTGGCAGCGCTGACGCTCTATTGTCTGGCGCCGGGCGATGCATCGGCAGGCGATCGGCCGCAAAACCCCGATGCGTGGCGCGACGCGGACACTCAAAAAGCTGCGCGCGCGCAGATTGCCGCGCCGTCGTTCCCCGCGCGGTCGTTCCCCGCGCAGTCGTTCCCTGCGCCGTTTGCTTTCTCTGCTCCCCGCGCAGAGATGCCGGTATTTTCGCCAACGGAATTTCGGCCGCGCAAACCGGGCCTGCTCGAGGCCGCGGCGGCGAGAAACGAGGCCTCCGTCATTGATGCTCCAATGCTTCGGGACACCTCGCTCGCCCACGAGTTGTCGCAAGCCAAGTCTCAAAACCGCGTGCGGCTGCTGACGTTGTGGCAGAGCCAGGCGAGTTCAGTGTCCTTGCAAGCGGGCAAGCATGGCTCGCCGTCCCTGCAGTGGAGTACGCCCTGGATGAAACGCGGCACCTCTTCACGAGGGCTTTTTGACCGGCTGCTTCCCGCCTCGCCGCGCAGTTTCGTCAACACCGTCCGCAGCGGTGCATCACACCAAGCCGGGCCGATTGCGCCCATGAAATCCCCGGAATTGGGCACAACGGTCGATATCAAGTAGACCCGGCAAACGGCCGATCCGCGTTGACCTTACGGACTTGCGGTATCGGCGTAACGGCGAAAGAAGCTGTCCTGCTTCCATTGCGGCCGCTTGGGGTCATTGGCAACTTCGATCACCAACGCGCGGATCAGCTCCTCGTAGCCCGCGGCCGTCGCCAAGTTCACGGGCTGATTCGCGTCGTCGGAAGGCGCGTGATAGCGCTCGGTACGCCACGCCTTGATGGTGGCGGCCTCGGGTGTGCCGGGAGCGGCGCCGACGTCAATCATGAGCGAGGGCACACCATGGCGAACAAAATTATATTGATCGCTGCGAATGAACACGTTGAGCAGCGGCAGCGGATCAGCCTGTATCTGCACGTTTAGATGATCGCCAACCTGTTTGACGCGATCGCCCAAATCAGACTCGGCAAGACCATAGACCGTCAGGACTTTCAGCGGCACGATGGGCAGAAACATATCGGTATTGATGTCGGC
>Ga0307474_10000684_pt1 | contig 24204 bp, 28 predicted proteins | sample atmos_gasesECM1C_2_FD_203312 | JGI IMG/M metagenome (GOLD analysis project Ga0307474, IMG submission 203312) | Hardwood forest soil microbial communities from Morgan-Monroe State Forest, Indiana, United States - atmos_gasesECM1C_05 | ecosystem: Environmental > Terrestrial > Soil > Temperate... | reverse complement strand
TGCGGATGGACTGAATGCCTTTGCGAGTAGGGCGCACGAAATGAAAAATGCGGCCGGCCATTTGGCGCTGACGCCGCATCCGGGTGAAATGTCACGGCTGGTGGGTCGCAAGATTCCGGAAGTGCAAGCCAACCGTCTGCCGCTGGCACAAAAATCGGCTAGCGAATGGAACGCGCAGGTGATTCTGAAGGGCCAGTACACCATCGTGGCTGCGCCGGATGGCCGTGCGTTTGTAAATTCGACCGGAAATCCGGGAATGAGCACCGCCGGAACCGGCGACGTGCTGACCGGGATGCTAGCCGGGCTGACTGCGCAATTCGGAACTGACGATTGGCTGCGAGTTTTGGCCTTTGGCGTTTATCTTCACGGCCTGGCTGGCGATGTGGCGTACCGCGATACGGGCGAATCGCCATTGATGGCCACGGACTTGATTCGTCACCTACCAGCTGCTTACCGACGCTTCTATGCAGAGTGCGGCCGTGTCTGAACGCGAATTTCAGTCGAACTCCTCGGATGAGACGATATCGATCGGCCGAGAAATTGGGGCGAGCCTGAAAGCTCCGGTATTGATTTTGCTTACGGGTGAACTGGGAGCAGGGAAGACGACGCTGACCAAGGGAATCGCGAGCGGAGCCGGCGCGGCGCACCAGGAAGAAATCACCAGCCCAACTTTTACGTTGATCCACAAATATACCGGGAATCCCAAATTATCCGCGTCGCATGCGGTTTATCACATCGATTTGTACCGGATCGAGAGCCGACAAGATTTGGAAACGTTGGGGTTGGACGACATTTTCAACGAACGGGCGATCGTAATCGTGGAATGGCCGGAGCGATTGAATCAGCCCACGAACTGGCCGATCGTGCGGATCAAACTCGAACACGTTGCTGAAGACGTGCGGAAGATTACGATTCGGAGAGACTGAAGGCGCGCAGCGAGTCCTACGCGAAAACCACGGGGCTCCGAATCACCACTGGGCGTTACTTTGGTGGTGCGGGCGGTTCCAGACCCATGATGTGGAAGCCGGCATCGACGTAGAGCACGTTGCCGGTGACACCGCGCCCCAGGTCGCTCCCCAAAAAAACGGCGGAATCCGCGACCTCGCCGATGTCGGTGTTGCGCCGCAACGGCGAATGCTCCTGCACGAAATCCAGAACCTTGGAAAAGTCTTTGATGCCACGCGCCGAGATGGTCTTGATCGGGCCAGCGGAAATGGCGTTGACGCGAATTTTCTGCGCGCCCAGCTCGGCGGCGAGATAACGGACTTCGGCTTCGAGGGCGGCCTTGGCCACGCCCATCACGTTGTAATTCTTCACGACTCGCGTGGATCCCAAATACGTGAGAGTCATGATGGAGCCGCCATCGGTCATCAGAGGCGCCAGCGCCTTGCAGATGGCCACCAGCGAAAAGGCGCTAATCTCCAGGGCGGTACGGAAGCCGTCGCGAGACGTTTCGACGAAAGGCCGGTTGAGATCTTCGTGATTCGCGCCAGCTAGGCAATGCACGATCACGTCCAGTTTGTGGCCGTCTTGCTTCAACGCGGTGGCAACCGCATCGATGTCTGGCTGATTTTGTACATCGCAGGGATAAAAGTGTTTGACGCCCAGTTCGTTGCCCAATTCCTCGACGGTGGGCTTGGCGCGGTCATTCTGATAGGTCAGCAGGAGCCGGGCGCCTTCTCGCGCACAGGCCTGGGCGATGGCGTAGGCGATGCTCCATTTGTTCCAGACACCCAATACGATGACGGTTTTGCCTTCCAGCAGTTTGGACATAGACGGGATTCTACCGGAAATCGAGATTTCGAAGCTATCCCTGGCAGCTTTTTTCCTGGGGCAAAGGCCTCACGCTCAGGCAGATAAGCTAGCCCCTAGTGGCGATGAAGCCAACGAAGGATGGCCCGAACCGCTTCGAACACGATGGGCCACGCTGCAGCAAGGATGCCAATGCCAGCACCGACAATTTGGGGCAAACCACGGCGAGCTGCGGTGGGTTTCACGGCCCCAGGCTGGTGTTTTGCGCAGAATCCGCCTTCGGTGGCGGGCCGGGCACAGCGCTGGGCCTCGGGACCAAGATACAGGCACGGGCCCAGATTGCCAGAGGCTGGCGGTTTGGAGTCCATTGGCTCGTCGGTGGGATTACTCGGGTCGTTTGGATCAGGCGGAGGCCGGAATATGAAATCGGCGGCGGTGCTGTTCCGCTCCGGCCTGCCGGAGGAATCATTAACGGTTAGGAATCGGTCCATTGCGTCCGGCATTTCGCGTCAGTACAGTAAAAACTCGTCCCGCAGCGCCATTATGCACGATACCCGTACCGCATCCTCGCCGAACCATCCTGCCCGGATGAAGCTGGAGCCGTATTGCGCGGAAATCAAGCTGAACGACGTCGCGCTAGGCGTGGACAATATTCATTATGACGTTTTTCTGAGCCCCCGGTTCGTAGAATTTACCCGCAAGTATCTGCTGGACCTGGTGCGGCAGACCGTCAACATCAGCCTGGTCTATGGCAAGGACCGAAAGCAGTCCGGGAGTCCGGAACACTCCGCGTTTCGCAAAATACTCACCGACATTCTGCAGGCTTCGCTAACCGATGCGAAATTCAAGCAGTCGATCGAGACCGATCTGCTGCATCACCTGGCGATCGTGAAACATTTGAACGCGGAAATCAGCGTGGAATTTTCGAGCTTGATCGTCGAGTGCAAGGACTGGATACGCGCGCGCGGCGAGGTGTTCGAGCACAGCCAGCAGGCGCACGTGATGCGGGCGAAAATCGCGGAGATCCAGGCGGACAAGAAGAATGTTTACCGCATGGTGGGTGAAACGCTTTGCCGGATTTGGCGCGAAGTGGAAGAGACCACGCTGGCCAAGTCACGGCGGGCGCTTTTTGGGGAAGACTTTCAGGAGACCTACGAGCTGCTACAGAACCGGTGTTTATTCGTCGAGAACGGCAATGATGACAATCTGTTTCTGGAGCACTACGTCCTGCTCGGAAATTTCGTCAACGATCCGGACCGGTTTGAGATTTTCGATTCGTTGCTGCTGGACTTCGTGCGCGATTTTATTCTGGCGGGGGACAACGCCGAGGATTTGAGCAAGGCTCGCAAGGCGCACGAACGGTTGCTGGAGCAAGCGCGGCTACTGCGCTCGGAAATGGTGAGAGTAGAGCAAGAGATCGAAGAAACCTCCAGCCGGGCGGGCGATGGAGACGGCTTATTCCCGTCGTTTTTTAAGAAGAAAGGCGGGCCCAGCCCGGAGTCGAAGAGCGAAATCGCGAACTTGCATCAGAAATTCGAGTCGTTGGAAAAAAGCCTGGAAGAATTGAGCCAGCCGATCGAAGCGGCCAAGCAGCGCCTGGATTTCCTGGTCGAGGAATATCGCGGACGGCTGGGCGATTATTTGAACCGGCCGCAAAATGCGCGCTGCCTGTTCGACGAGCAAGTGGCGCGCACGGACGCGGATTCCGGGTCGCACACGCCGTCACAACTTTTGGAAGAGTGGCTGCACCGCCTGGAAGAGCGCGAATTGGTCCTGCACGTTCTAGCGGGTTACGAGCTGCGAAAAATTTCTGCGGATTATTGCCCGCCGGTGCATTTACAAGCACTAAAGAAGGCGCTGGTGAGTCGCGACGACGCCAAGAGGGTGGAAGCGATTCTGGAGCAATTTCCGGCGCGTAAAATCTCGATGAAGCGGCTGGACGAGGCTTCACGGGCGATCCGGCGGCGGACGCACGAGGAGCAACTTTCCACCGCGCTGCAATTCGTAGAAGACTTCATGCGCTTGCGGCGAGACCGGCGCAACTACCACCACGTGGTGGCCTGGATGGAGCGCATCAATCTGGTGCGATCGGAGCGGGCGAGGGAACTGTCGCGCGCGAATAAGAGTCTGTATGAATTCCTGCATCCGGAAGAGGGCCGGAAGAAGAACGATCCGGTCATCAACCACACCATCATCAAGGCGGACGTACGCGGCTCGACGGGAATCACCAAAGATCTGCTGGCCAAAGGCATGAATCCCGCGTCGCATTTCAGCATGAACCTGCACGAGCCAGTGAAGAAAATGCTGGAGCGGTACGGCGCGGCGACGGTGTTCATCGAAGGCGACGCGATCATTTTGGCGATTGAAGAGACCGAAGCGAGCCGGGCGACGAAGCGCGGGGTGGGCCGCGCGTGCGTGCTGGCACGGGAGATCTTAGCGGTGACCCAGGCCTACAACGTGCGGGCCAAGACGACGGACTTGCCGGCGCTGGAGATTGGAGTGGGGGTGGCGTTTCAGGATTCCGCGCCGTCTTTGTGGATGGACGGGAATTCGAAGATCATGATTTCACGCGCGTTGAACTTGTCCGATCGTTTATCGAGCTGCACCAAGATTACCAAGCGGCTGTTCCTCAATAATCCTTCGCCGTTCAATGTTTTTCTGCTGCAGCCGCTGATGGAAGATGCAGCGGAAGACGAAGGTGAAGAACTGCTGGTGCGCTTCAACCTGAACGGAATTGAAATGAATGAGGAAGCGTTCCAGAAACTCAACTCGGAAATTTCGATCGCCTCCATGGCTGGGACATTTCCGATGCCCTGGGGCAAAGAACGCGTGCAGCTGTACGTAGGAGAAGTGCCTTTCGGCGAGACGCTGGAACCGGTGGTGATCCGCAAGGGATTCGTACACCAGCTGCTGAGCGGCGCCAAGATCGGGGCGCAGGGAACGCGCCCGTATTACGAGGTTTGCACCGACGCCAAGTTGCTCGATTTGGCGCGCAAAAAGTTTGCCACCATCACCCCGAAAAGTTGAACGTACCGCGGACCGTCCCTATAATCCCAACGGAGGCGAATGAGGTCCGGTGATCTTCGTGGCCTTCAAAGCCATTGATCCTGTCCTTCGCGGCCAGGATGGTGGGTTCGACTCCCACACGCTTCCGCCAAACGCCCGCTGATTCTGCTGCTTTTCCACACCTGAACACCTCAAAACAGGCCTGGTAACGGGCCGTTTTGCGCCCAAATTGCGCCCAAGTTTTCGTCGAAGTGTGTCTGAAAAAAAAAGGAGATTCGATGTCGAAGACATTCGTTACGAAAACCACCGAGATCCAGCTCGGGGATCGGAAGGTCGCTCTCAGTCCGTTGACTCTGCTCGAACTTCAACAAGTCCAGGAAAATTCCGCGAAGTTGAGCGAGTCCGGCGCGAGCTGGATTGAATACGTCAACGGAACGGCGCCGTTCATTCAGGCGAGCATGAAGCGCGCCAGCGGACTTGACGAGGATCCTCGAGTATTTCTCGACCTCGAGTCCTGGCGAGTCTTGTGGGACGAGCTGCTCGAGATCTCCGGCTTGAAGGTCGCTGCCGAGGGGGAATCAAAGCCAGCGACTGCGTAGATTTCTGGCGCGACCTGTACGGTCTGATTGTCACCGCCTCCGCTGGCTACCGAATCTGTGACGTTCACGAGATGACGATGCACGAGGTAAATCAGCTTCTCGGCTACTGGTCAGAAAATCCGCCGACTCACGTGATGCTGAAGAGTCTTTTTCAAATAAAGAAGCGCCCTGGGCTTTCAAACCCTGTGACGCAAAATCCGAGACTTGATGACACCACGAATTCCGATGTCGGCCGCATGTTAGGCGCCGGCATGGCGAGCACCCGAGGGAAAAAGAAAAATGGCCGATGACACAAATCTGCAGGTAGGCGTCGTAATCGACACGACAGGGCTCACTGCCGGGACGTCGGAAGTTCAGGCCGCCGTCGAGCAGATGGCGAGCGTAATCAATGAAAAGTTTGGCTCGATCGCGAACGCGCCAGAGGGCGTCCGGGTCGGTCTGGAGCGAGCCAAAGAAGCCTCCACCACGACGGGCGCCGCATTCGTTCTCGCAGCGCAGAAAATCAATGAGTCGTGGAATGACATCGCAGTGTCCGGTCAAAAAGCCGGCAGTGGAATCGAACGCGCGATGGCGCTCGCAACCGGCCGAATAGCCGCGAGTGAAGCCGGTGTCGGAATGCTCGGAAACTCGCTCGCACGTGTTGGCGCCGCGTCTGAAGCACTCGAGCCTCTTCTCGCCGCCGCATTCCCGATCGCCGCGGGCATCGCGCTCGTGTCGATAGTTGGCGAGGCCGTCGATAAATTCGAGAAGCTGCAGGAAGGAATCCGCAAGGCGATTATCGAAGGCGAGAACCTTGGTGAGTCATCCCGGCGCACTGCCGAAGGTCTCGAACTCGAAAACGTAAAGCTAGAAATTCAGATCGACAAACTCGAAGGGCGTCCGACGAACAATAAACTTGCCGCGGCGCTTCTCGAAGCGCAATTAAAGGCTGATCAGCTCGGGACCTCGCTGCAGAACGACGTCGACAAGGCTGCGAGCCTGCTCGATACCGGCGCATTCGGTTCGTTGCTGACGTCATTTTCGGTGAACGAGAAAGAGATTCAGGGCCAGCTCCGACCGTTTCTCGACGCCATTCAGCAAGCGAAGCTCGAAGTCGCGCAGGCTCCTGCCGGCACTCCTGAATTTACGGCAGCGATCAACCGCGAGAAAGACGCCTACAAAACGCTAGGAGAGAACGTCAAGGAATGGATCAAGATCACCGATCCCGGCGCGATCGATAGCATCGCAAAGCTCGAAAATCTGTACCGCGTCACCGCCCAATCACTCAACGCGCTCGGAGACGCGCAGAAAAATAACAAGCTCCAGACGAGTGTTGGGAATCTCGAGGACGCAAAAACAGCGTCCGACCGCATCAAGCAACTCATGCGAGAGCAGGAGGAAGAGGGCAATCGCCTCGTTCGTGAAGATGTCGCCTCTCAGGTAGCGCAGAGAAGGGAACACGAAAAGACGGTTGAGCTGGAAACGCGCGTAGACAGGGAAGCCGTCAACAAATTCCTAGAAACCCTCCAGAAGCTCGGAACTGAACAGGAAAGAGCCAACGCCAAACGGCTGGCCGATTTCAGCAAGGAGAAAGACGAAGAACTGCGTATAGCGCTCGACACGGCCAAACGAAGAGCCGAAGCCGAAATGTCGGACGCCGGCGGCAAGGGATCGAACGGTGGGGCGCAACTCCAGCAAAAAATGGCCATCCTCGACGCCGAGTATAACGCGGAGCGTGAAGCAATTCTGAAGCGCATCAGCGAACTAGATCCTGAGCAGATCCAGGAAGCCCAGAAGCTTAGCGACCGGCTCGTGAAGATCTGGGAACAGATGGAAGACAAGAAAGCCGCCCTCGACGAGAAAGCGCGAGAACAAATCCAGCGAAACTTCTGATCAATCATCGGGGGGCCGCTTGACGGCCTGGTCAACGGCGTGATCGGTGGCGGCGAGCGAATCAACGTAGCGTTCGCGAAGCTCGGTCAGCAGCTCGTCGTGAACTTCACGCGATCCTTCGCTGAGATGGGACTCAAGGTCGCTGAATTCTGGGCCCTGAACGAACTAGAAACCGCGCTAGGCGTTCGAACCGTTGGCGCACTGAACGCGCAGGCCAGCATCAAGACAATCCTGAACAACGCGTATACCGCGGCGTCGAATGCCTACGCGGACGTGCCGTTCCCCTTCAACCTGATTGCGGCGCCGGCAGTCTTCGCGACGGTGGCGGCTCTTGGCGGTGGGATCTCTTCCGCAGCCGGCGGCATGGTCGTTCCGAACGACATGCTCGCTATGGTTCACGAAAACGAAGTTGTGTTACCGGCGAATATTTCCAAGAAGTTTCTCGACGCTGCTCCGGGCGATTCCGGCAGAGGCAGCGGCGGCGACACGCACTATCACTTTGGCGTCAACGCGGTCGACGGTCCAAGCATGCAACGTCACTTCGACAAGCATGCGGACAAGATGGTGCGCGCGGTGAGTAAAAAAGCTCCAGGAAGGTCAATTATTCGGTGGTAAGCACGAGCTGCCGCGATCATTTGTTTTCGAGGCACGGCATGTCACGGAGAACTTGAATCGGATCTAGCTGACGAGTGCCGGGCGAATCCCAAGCACCGAGATTCTCCCACTCTCCGGATCCTGTCGGGGTCTCGGTGAAATGAAACTCCGCAGCACGGTATGCGATGCGTCGAGGGCCGATTATTTCTTTGCCGTCGTCGACGAGTGGGGGACCGCATTTGCGCACCAAATCGTTAATTGTTTCCGAATTGATGAGCGCTTGGGCGCGCGTGTATTCAGAGATCGCCCGTTGCTCTTTGATTGAGTAGAAGCTGCGAATCGCGGCGTACGCAGCTATGCACGCGAGAAACACGGCTAGAAATATTTTGAGAAACGACATGAGGGGCACGGTACTTCATGAATAGAAGGGCGGTCAAGTCGCTCGTAGACATGGTCGAACGAAATTACGAAAGGAGAAGGACGAAATGCACATGACCAAGCAAGACGAATACGAAGCCCAGAAAAAGGTTCTCGTGAAGGAATTGTCGGCCGATTTCCAAAGCGCACGCGGGACGGACTCGGCCAACGTTCTGACGAAGTCGCTGATTGCGACCGGCTCTTGGGTTGACGGCGTGAAGGATTTGCTGGCCGATTCGGTTGCGCTCGGAAGAGATCTCGATCGCTCCAATTTCGCCCGGGATCCGCAGGTCGCGGCGACGATCGAAAGGGCCGAGAAAATGATGGCCGGCGAAGAATATGCCCCGGCGGCATTCATCGCCCAGTTGCTCGATCTCTCGCTTGGTGACGCACGCCAGAGCGTGCTTTCCCTTGGCAAAAGCGGCGGAACTCTGTCGCCCGACGTCCGGGAGACTGCGGCGGTGATCGGCGCGCTGATCAAGACCGTCAACACCCGCGGCTATGCCTTTCAAGGCGAGACGCTGCAAGCGCAGCACGGTCGTCGCGTGGCTCGCGAAGCCTGGAAAGCGATCGAACCGCGGGCGGCGTTTTGGGATCGGCCCGTCAACGGTGCGTCAAAAAACGCCTCAAGCTCGCTGTCGAAGTTTGCAGGCATGAGCCCCGATCAGATCAGACAGAACGCGGCGGACAACGCTGCGCGGATCGAACGAGAGTGCGCGGAGGCTCTATCGAAAGTCGCCGGCGGGCGGTCCGGCGAACGTATCGAATACAGTTCGCTCCGGAAGTTCGCCGGCGGCGACGAACGAATCGACGAGTACGAGCAACTCGGGAAGGATCGAGAAGGTCTCCATCGAGTCAGATACAACGGCCATATGTACGTCGAAGTAATTCGTTAAAGAAACATAAGCTCCAAAATCGGAACGAAAGGAGAAAGGAAAAATGGGGTTCAATCTCGGAACGGTTCAAACGCTGTACAACGGCGGCAAGACGCTCGACGCGACGGTTCTCTCGACCTTCGCGGCGTTCCAGGCCGCCGTGCTCGCGCAGGAGCAAAACAATCAGGCGCTCGAAGCCGCCGGCGCCGCGTCCGTCGCGAAGTGGTTCAGAGCAAGAGCTACCCTTTACGCCCGGGGGTATCAGATTTTCGGAAACCAGCCGAAGATCGAAGTTTATCCAAACGTTCCTGGAATTCCGCAGGATCCAGCTCAAGGGCCAGCGACCGTGGGCGCCGTCACGACTACGGACACGTTTATGCAAAATCCGACACTCACCCCGTAAAGACGCCAACGGCTAGCGATCAAAATCTGATTCACCAGGAGGCACCAGATGGTTGCAGCGGCAATGGCACCAGAAGCAATTCTCGGCAAATACGAGCAGCTCGTTAAGGATCGCGCGAAGATCTGCGATTTGATCGAGACGGCCGAGAGAAAAATGAACACTCTGGCTGGTGAAAAGCAGGGTCTCCTGAAGGCAATTGCCGACGGCGACCGCCGCTCATCAGCCAGGGCAGACGAAATCGACAAACAGCGAACGCACGTGGATCGCGAAATCGGCGGTCTCAGGATCAAGCTCACTGAGTTTGACGGCGCGATCGCCGAGCTGAACGGCCCGCGACAGGCGGTTTTCCAGGAGCGCGCGGACCAGGCAAAAGCGAAACGATTCTCCGACGCGAAAGCCTCTCTGGAGATTCGGCTGCACAACGCTCAAGCACACTACCGGTCAGCGTGCCGTGAGCTATACGAAGCGAGTGAAGAACTGTACCGCCACCAGGCCGATCCTCTCCTGGATGAGCCGCAGCGCGCGTTGATGATGAGTTCGTTCCTGATGGACTTGGCCAACGCCGTAAACACATCCCGCGTCAACGAACATTGGAAGCACGCCCGCGGGCCGGTTCGGCCGGTGCAGGTGCCGCTCGTCGCGGCCAAACCTCCCGAGCATAAAAAACACCTGGAAAATATCAGGTAACGAGTTCGCCGATCGAGGGCTCCGCTCGCGACCTTCGACGCGAGTCTCTCCTCGGTCGGCAGTCTCGACGGACCCATTGACCTGCGCGCGCGGATCGCCTGGGTCATGGGTCATGTTGACGTCGGGACAATTCGCGGAGGCTACGGTGTCCGGAATTGGCGCCGGCACCGTAGCTGAAGCGGATCAGGCCTCTTCGATAGGCCCGGAGAGATCAAACGTGCCGACGTTTACGGTGTGACGGTTGGTGGTTTCCAGGTGAAATTTTCCTTTCGCCCAAATCTGCGACTCTACGAAGAAAGCCACCGGGATCCCGTAGCGCTCCTCGGTCTTCACGAGTTCCCGCATCGCCATACCGAGTTCGACTGTCTCTGTTCCCCAGCTCGGAACGATTGTTTGGACCTTGATCGCGTGCGCTTTTCTCGTGCCCGACGGCAAAACTTCCAGGACTAATCGAACCTGTTCAATCCAGGCACCGGATTCGGTCAAATGTGAAATTTCCAGTACGGCGCCTCGAGTGCCTACGGCGATTTGCGGTTTGACTCGCTGAAAGAACCAAACGCTTTGGCGGTCACGTTCGACCGACTCTTGGAGTTTGTAAACGAGTTTGCCGAGTTTCCATTGCTGTACCGTCGCGGCGGCGATCGCAGCGGTCAGCAAAATGTTCACGATCGAGAAAATCGCAATGCCCCAATCGTTTAGCCAGTGTTTGAGCGACTCGAGGGAACCGGGATCGGAGGCTAGAAGCATTTCGCGGGGAGTCTACCACCAGGGTGATTTATGGCGAAGAGAACAAAACCGGGTAATCGGTTGAAAAACGGACGCCGTCGTGGCAATCCGCGCATTGCTGAAGCGGGCAAAGCGACGAGGTTTCAGCCAGGGAACAATGCGAATCCCAGCGGCCGGCCTCCTGACGTCTTCTCGCAGATTATGCGCAAGATGATGCCGATGCCGTGTCCACTGGATAAGAACGGCCGGACTTGGGCAGAAGCGGTCGTGCTCGCAGCTTTCAAAAAGGCGGTTCGTGGCGACATTCGCGCGGCCGCGGAGATATTTGATCGGACCGAAGGAAAACCGCGTCAGAGCGTCGACCTCGCGGCGGTGGGAGCGTTCGCCAACGTGCAGGTGCCGACGAGTCTGGAAGAAGCCGACCGACGACTAGAAGAAATTTGGATGGAATTGAAGGAGCGCGTCGAACGTCGAAAAGCACAGGCGCTTACGGTCGGCGCCACCGGCCCATAAACACATGATTCTGAGCTTCGCAGCCCCCTCCATTTAAAACCCCAGCTTTCTAACGACTTGGCAGGGATTTATTTGGCAGGTTTGTGGGTAAGCTGCAGGTCGCGGCGACAGGCCAACTTTACTCGGTGAACACCCCGTGCTAAAGCACCGCGAGTTGCTAGTGAGACGATCTCACGTCCGAACAAGCGCCTGGGTCAACCCAACGATCGCCGATAATCGTGATTTCGAGGATCGCGATCGGAGGACCCACTTTCTTTAAGCCGGTGCGGGGCTGGGAATCAATCTCGACGCCGAGCAAAGTCCGAAACCAAGTGACGTCTTCCATGCCGCGCAAATCGCGATTTTGCATATAGGCCTGCATGGCGGCGACTTCGCCTACCTCGATGTATTTCGGATCCACGGATCCGACGCTAACTTGCCGCGGGTTCTCCCTGAATTGTCCGTTCACTTCGACGTACTCAAGGATTACAACGGCCAGAGTCCCGTTAATCTTTCCGGAAATGACGATCGAAATTGGTGGGCCCGGGCTGGCGGACAGAAGCGAATAGGTCGCGGGATCTCGCGTTTTTATATACATCAACGTTTGGAAAATTTGTTTATTCGCGACCTTTTCAAATGCGTCGATGTGGCTTAGCAGATCGCCGGCAGGTCTAAAGGCTCGTCGGGCGAGCTGAGGAATATTCAGGCCGGTGTCGGGATCATCTTCGAGACCGATGACGATCAGAAACGAATCTCCAGCTTGCCGGATTTTGCAGGAGCGTGAATAGGCGGGCGTCAGTCCCTTCCGGGGGTGAATCGACATTCCATCGGCGGCCAAGAGAATCCTGCTTTGTGAAACGGCAATGAGGACAGCAGTACCGCTGGCGTTGCTGGTCACCAATAGCGCTAAAACCGTTATCGTCAGGACTTTCGTCACGGTTGTGAATCGGTTAGATCGGGCCCAGCGGGTGAATGTCGTCCTCGTGATTTTCGCCGCGATCCCAGCACGCATGCCGATCTTTCTCGCGCAGCAGACCGTGTCGGATCACGCAGAGCAGCGACTCTGCGTCCCCAAGAGTCGGTGACTCGTATAACGTCTTAGCCTGGCAGTAAGCGACTTCAACGTGGTTCAAAACGTCGCGAAGTGCCGACAGCGAATTCTCCACTTTCTCCCGCGTTGCTATTTCCAGCACTTGGGTGCTCTTTCCGAGACTTAAATCGAGATCGCGGTGTGCGATGTGACGATTCCTCCAGTCGACGGCAAAACTACCGGCGTCTTTCGCTTTTTCGAGCAGTGCCAGTGCTTCGTCACGAATCTGCACTTTGCAAAGTGTTGGGATCGCCTGGAACGAGAGATTTGCTTTTCCGACTGACCTTGGCGGACCGACGAGCCTTGCGATCCCTAGCAGCGTTAGTTCGAACAGACTCTCGTGCACGGTATAAAAAAAGAACGGAGCGGCTTGGTTTATTAGCTCCAGCCGCGCCGGCTTCTCGCCGAATAGAATCCGATACTGCTTCCACCGCCAGTGCATCCACGAAAGTTCGCTAGACGCAGCTTGAAAAAGCGGACCGAGTTCCGGCCCCATTTTTTCGACGTAGCGAGCCAGCATCTCCTCGGAGTTCATTGAGGCACTTTTCCTCTGCGAATTAATCGTGCTTAGGACGATTCTCTCTGATGAGGTCTTCAAGACTCAGTCCCACGACGGTCGTTTTCGCGGATCCCGAGAAGGCTGGCATCCTGAGCGTAACCGCATCTCCGTTAACGTTCGTACATTCCGCAACCCCAAGTCTTTGACCCGCGTCCATAATCGGGTAAGAGCTTCCGGCTTGGAATAACTTCGCGGCTTTGACGTGTTCGAAGGTAAATGCCTTTTCCGCTTGCCAGTGAATCATGTGCACTCCTTCGGCTGTCGCGGCGGTTAGGCCGAGTATCAGAATGTTCACGGTACCCGGAGACTAGCATGGAACGTCTTTTTGCTCACAAACATCTGATTCTGGGCGGCTCGGCCGTCGACTTTTGGGCCGGCCGATTTTCAGCGGTTAGAACAATCCTCGCGGCTCACCATTTTGGGCGGGAAATGGTTTTTGGGCAGGCCAGGACAGGCGCGTTGCGCCGTTCCGCGCGTCAGCCCCGTTTCGCGGCATACAGTTCGCCAGGAAGCGCCCTGCGCGCGAAGCTTTGCCACCTGCGCGCGGTCCACGGAGATCCGCGGCCGTCCTAGCGTCTTACCCTTCGCACGCGCGTTCCGCAGCCCAGCTCTCACCCGCTCCGCGATCAAGCTCCGCTCGAGCTCGCCCACGGCGCCCAGGACGGTGAACACCATTTTGCCTGTCGGGGTCGACGTGTCGAGCTGCTCCGACAGGGAAACGAACTCGATTCCGAGCGCCTTGAAGTTTTCCAGCGCGCGCAGAAGATGACTGACGCTTCTCGCGAATCGATCGAACTTCCACACCACCACGGAGTCGAAGCGCCGGCGGTGTGCCTCACCCATCAGGCGATCGAGTTCCGGCCGTTTTTCCTTGGCGCCAGAGATTCCTACGTCGACGAACTCGCCGGCAACGTCCCAACCGCGGCGCTGGCAATATTCGCGTAGCTCCCGCAACTGCATCTCCGGATCCTGGCCGTTATTGACCGTCGAGACTCGGGCGTAGAGGGCAGCTCTCATCGCAGCCTCCGCGCGCGCGGTTTCGTAAGAGCAGCGATCGCGGGGACGAGCGCTTGCATTGCCGCTTCCTCCAGGTCAAGGCATTGTGAACCATCGCGTTTGCGAACCTGATCGGGAGGTGCTTGCAGCCTGGCCGGCTTGTATGGATCCGCACGTCGAGCCTCCGCGTCGCGTTTCCTCATGCTCACTTCCAGGCGGTTCTTCGTTCTCCGAACGCAGCTAAGGCACATGCCCACGGAAGCGTGCGGAACATCCTTCGTGTCGCAGATCAAACAGCCATGATCCTCGAAGTAATAGCTCCACTTTCGCTGCTCGATGACGCTTTGCAGTCTGCGAAGTTGCGTTGCGACGCCTTGCGTCTGGAAAAACGGTTCAAAGATCGCGGATTGATTCGAGGCCAGGACTTCGGCGACCTTCCGTTGAATCAGGTCGTTCAGCATCGTCTCGGCATTCCCGATCGACGAGGTCGGCGCCGGCGCCATGACAACGACTTCGGTCTTGGTCCGATTAGACTTCATCGCGTCCTCCCGCAGTCGGATGGCAGCGCGTGTGCGTTTCCTTCAGGCTCATAGAAGACAAGCCGGTGTAGAGCGCTGTCGTCGACACATTCGTGTGCCCGAGAAGAGTTTGAATAACTCGCAGATCCGCGCCGCCTTCGAGCATGTGTGTCGCAAAGGCCCTGCGCAGCGAGTGTGGATGGACGCGGCCAACTCCTGCGCGTCGCGCCACGCGGCTTACCAGTGTTCGAATGCCTCGAGCGGTAAGCGGCCGAGTTACGCGTCCGTTCCGCTCCGGAGATTCGAACAGCCATCCGCCACGCGAAGGCCTGGCCGCGTCTAGCTTCTGAAGCGCAGCGACGGCCTTCGACCCAAAAAGCACGATCCGATCTTTCTGGCCCTTCCCGCGAACGACTCGGGCTCGTCGCGCCTCGAGGTCGACGTCTTCTAGGCGCATCGAAGCAAGCTCCGAAACGCGCACACCGGTCGAATACAGAAACTCCAGCACGCCGTTTTCGAGCGGAGTTTTCGCGGCCGCGATCAGCCGGTCAACTTCCGTGATCGTGAGAACGCGAGGCAGCCGGCGGGGAAGCGCGCGATGCGCGAGCATCGCGGTCGGATTGTGGAACGTCAGTCGCGACTGTTGAAGAAACTTAAAAAACAAACGCAGCGCGCACGTGTGTCTGCGAACCGTGTTCTGGCTAACGCCGCGTCCCAGGAGACCGCCCAGAAATCTTCGAAGCGCCGCGCGATCCGCAACGACAACGCTCGCGGATCCCAGCGAATCGATGAAACGGCTGACGGTGTCGGTGTAGCCCTCGACCGTCGCCGTTGCAAACCCTCGAATTGAAACATAACGCGCAAAAGCGGCACTCAATTCAAGATTGCTTTTCGCGTAGGAACGGATCGGAGTTTCGGACATCGGCTGCGATTCAGCCACGTCCAGACGGCTAGCGCGAGGAACACTTCGTGATACTTTGTGCGCACAATCGCGGGGTTGAATGCGGATTGCGGACGGACTACTCTTTGCGACAGCCATTTCGCACCTCCATGTGCGTTCTGGTTAGGGGCGTGTCGGTGTTGATCGCACCGGCGCGTCCCGTTTTTATTTTACGAACTGACGGACAAGCTCTTCGAGCTGTTCGCTCATCGTCTTGCCAGCCTCAACGCATTTCACCTTGAACCTACGCTGAAGCTTCTCGTCGATGGCTACCTGCCAAAAGATCTTCCCCTCGGCGAGCCGTTCATACTTTGTCTTGCGCTTCATGGACGTCATTGATAGCATGGACGCTCAATGGCTGTCAAGAGACAGATGCCTGCCGATGCGATGAAGCTCAAGCGATCTTCATGGTGGTCAGCGTTCTGGAAATATCTCGACGCACACCCCGAGTTGGGAGCTACCGTCCGAAAGTGGCAGAGTGCCGGCTGCGATCCGCGCGACATCGCCGTGACGATGCATTTGTTCGTGTCTCAAGACACGTGGATTCTCGACCAGAGACGCAGCCGCCGTAAGCTTGCGGAAAAAACGTTGAGAACAGCGGCCGAAGCTTTGGCCGAGCTTGCGGAGTTCTATCGAGGCCAGAAACTTGCCACGGATGCTGACCGTGTACAGCGCGAGGCTGATCTGACGATGTATCGGCTATCGAGGGTGCCAGAGGCATACGGAACGAAGCGGCTCGGCTACGCACAAAACTGGCTTGCGCTTGCGACGATAGAGGGGCTCGTGTTCGAGAAATCTCAGACGAGACCTACGCCAACGGAGCTATCGAGGCTTGTCTTTGCTGCGCGAGCGGCAAACGGTCAGAGCATTTCAACGTTCGACACAGTAGAACTTATTGGAAAAGGGCTCAGAAAATTCAAGCGCGACAACCCCAATCTAGCGCTAGCCTGGACCAGTCCCTCAAGCATTCCGCCGGACAGAGGGAAACAAACTTAGCGTTTTCCCGCGTTTTCGTTTCTCTCGACCGGACCCGCCAGACTGCGACACTATCTGCATGTGACGCCGCTTCTCATGGATAAAAAGTCTGCAGCCGACGCTCTTCAGGTGAGCGTCAGGACTGTCGAGCGAATGCTGAGTGAGGGAAAGCTTCCGCGGGTTCTGATACGCGGAGCGGTTCGAATCCCACTCGATGACATCCAACGTCTCGCGACACCAACACGGCAGTAGCTAACCGAGGCATATCGGCTGCAAGGGAGTTGATGAATGCGAGTGTGTCTGCTCGATCCCGCGTCTGGAAAGGTTTTGAGATACATGAAGGCGAAGGACGCGGAGCAGCTCGTCGATCGCGGGTCAGCCGAAAGAAAGTCGGAGACCGTCATTGTGCTGAATGCTCCGTCGGTTTCCGGCAGAAGTTTCATGCCCACGTTCGATGAAGTCCGGGCTGATTCCTCACGCTGGGCCGGCCGAAAACGTCAGCCCCAATTGGACGTCGACAAACAAGATTTTCTGCGTGCGATGAGAAGACTTTCAGCTTGAGAAGTTGAGCGGCTGTCGGTAGGCGACCGAGCAACCGCTCCAAATTACCGGCACATTCTTGGCAGGACGGCCGGCGGGGAAGAACATGACAACACTACTTCGCACACCTTCTCCGCGTCAATACGTCCGCCGAATTTTCCTGAAAAAACTTTTCCGTCGGAGCATTTCGTGAGCGTTCGCGTTATGTCTGCGGTCTGGGAGCTCGATCTCCCCCAAAACCTAAAGCTTGTTCTCCTGGCGCTCGCGGACCATTCCGACGATCGCGGGTCATGCTTTCCGTCTGTTGCTCGTCTCGCCTGGAAGTCCGGATATTCGGTCCGGCAGATGCAAGCCGTCCTGAAGGCGCTCCGCGATCGAGGAATTCTCGAAGCGGTTGGAAGCTCCGTCGGCGGTCGCGGACACGCGACTCAGTACCAAATTCATCCGGAAAAGGGTGCGAAACTTGCACCCTTTACGACAGAAAGGGTGCGGCCACCCGCGCACAAAGGGTGCGGTGGCGCGCGCAAAAGGGTGCGGTCCAGCGTAGTAAAGGGTGCGGTGGGCCGCGTATTTTCGCAAAGTATCCTTATTGAATCATCAGAACCATCATTAACCGTCAGGGAATCATCAGGTGCACCGGCTCAAAAACAGCCGTCGCACTTAGCTTTCTCTGGACAGCATCTTTTCATCACCGAAAGACAAGACCGTCTTCTCGCTGCAGCTTTCCCTTGGGTCGATCGATCTCGGGAGTACGCGCGCGCCGACAGTTGGCTTGAGGCCAATCCGTCGAGACGTCCCAAGAAGCTCTACCAGTTTACCGATAACTGGTTCCGAAGAATCCAATCGCCGAGCAGAGGAGGACCGACCCGTGCCCAGCAACGCCATGACGGCAATCTCAAAGTCGCCGGATTCGCAAACTGAACGAGTCATAAGAAAGTGGCTCGTCGTGTTCGCGGAGATCTTCGCGAGGGAACTGACTCCGTTCCTGATCAGCTCGTGGTGCGAGCTGCTCGGCGATCTGCCGGCGGCGACGATCGAAACAGCATGCAAGCAGGTTGGGCGCACCTGCCGATTTTTCCCGACGCCTGGCGAAATCCGGGCGCAGCTCGACGGTGCCGAGGCAAAAGGCTTCGAGCTCGAAGCAGCGTCCGAATGGCAAAACTTGTTGAGCTGGATCCGCGAAAACGTTTTCCCAGACACCGGCGTTCAAAAAGGCGCGGCGAAACTCTCCGCACCCGTAGAGTATGCCGCAAAGGCGGCCGGCGGGATTTTCTGGATCGAACGGTGCGCAGCCGACGATCTTGTGTGGGCCCGTAAGAACTTCATCGCTGCGTACAAAAACGTTCACGACACCGGCCAGGTCGAACACCTACTCGGCGCCGGTGAAGCGAAACGTATTCTCGCGAAACTCAAATCCCCACCGCCGGCGAACGGCACACAGAAAAAATTAGCCGTTGTACAAGAGCGCGACCAGCCGAGCCGAGCCGAAGTTCGCGAAGTTCTCGATCGCGTCAGTGCAGAGCGTCCGCGCACTGTCTCCAACGAGTCCCAGGAAGATTTGCGCAAAAAGTGGGAAGAGCAGAAAGCGCGAGCGCGCGCGTGGCTGGCGCCCACAAACCCCGCCGGCAGCCAGGCCGCAAGTCGCTGAGAAAGGACGGCGCGAAATCCGGGAGTCGTAGCGCCCGAAATCAATTCTTTTTGAGCAGGAGCGGTCAATGAGAACGGCAACGGTCTCGATCGACGGAAGGCAATTCACGGTGAGCGCGCTACACCTCGACGAGCTCGAGGCGTTGATGGAATTGCATGTCGAACTCCAGCAACACATCGGAGTTCATCCGCCCGATGTTCGCGCGCTTCTCAAGTTCCAGCGGCGCATGTTGGACGTTCTGTACAAGTCCGTTCAGCGCGCTCAACCAGGCGTAGGCGCCGAGAACTTGGACGGAATTGAGCCCAACGTTCTGATGGGAGCGCTGTCGACCGCGATCGAGATTTCGTCGCCGCCGTCAAACTTTCTCTCGAAATTCTCCGGACTTCTACCGAGCTAAATGGCGACCGCTTCACAATTCGCTTTGTCGACTGCCGATCGCGCGAGTACACTCCGCGGCGGAAAGGCAGTGGAGTCTGCGGGCCTCGAAGGAGGCTCGATGGCTCGAAGGCGTTTTCAGAAGGGTCGTATATTTCTCCGGGGAAAGAAGACACCTGTTTGGGTTCGCAGATGGCGAGAAGACGTAATCGGTGAGGATGGAACGGTACGGCGTGTCGAACGATCGGAAGTCCTGGCATCGAAGAGGGAACTTCCGACAAAGCGACTGGCCGAACGTGTTTTGGAGGAGCGCATGGGACGCATCAACTCGCCGGGCTATCGGCCGGTGAGGATCGGGACGGTGGAAGAATTTTCCGAGCGATGGAAAGCGGAAGTTCTTTCGCAATACAAGCCGTCAACCGTTCGCGCGGCTCAGTCGCATCTGAAGAATCACATCCTGCCCGGGCTCGGAAAACTGCGAATGGATGAGGTCGGAAACGAGCAGCAGCAAATGTTTATCACGCGGCTGTCTCAGAAGTGTTCACGAAAAACGGTCCTGAATGTGACGAGCACACTATCGACGATGTTCAAGCGCGCGAGGAAGTGGGGATACGTCTGCGACAAGGTGGACGTCAGCGAGCTTGTCATGCCGGAAGAGGAAGTCACGATCGAAGCCCGTTTTTTCACACCCAACCAAGTCCGCGACATCATCGCGCTAGCGCAAGAACCGTTTCAAACCATGTTCAGCGTCGTAGCGATGACGGGAATTCGCGCGGGAGAGTTGCTCGGACTCCAGGTCGAAGACATCGATTTCGCCGGCCGGATGATTTCGATTCGTCGGTCGGTGAATCGCGGATACGTCCAGACCGTAAAGTCGAAGTCGAGCAGAAAGCCCGTGCCGATGCCGAAGGATCTCGCCGACATTCTTGAAAAATATCTCAAGACCTGGCGGCCGAACCCGGATCGCTGGCTGTTCGTAAATCAGCGCAACCGTCCGTTCAGTGCGGACAAAGTTGTCATGTTCAAGCTCTGGCCAATCCTGGACGCGTTGAAGATCCCTCATTGCGGGCTTCACGCTTTCCGGCACACGCTGTCGAGTATGTTGCTCGACGTCGGTGCGTCGCCCCAGGTGGCACAGGCGCAGTTGCGGCACTCGGATCCGCGCATCACTCTCGCGGTTTATTCTCATGTAATCGGGGACAGCCAGCGGAGTGCGGTCGAGCGTGTTGCCGAAATATTGCGCCCGAATGCGCCCAAGTTTGAGGCGTCAGGTGAGTATATTCAGTAGGTTAGAAGCGTAAGTGTTTGGGTTCGACTCCCACACGCTTCCGCCAAACGTCTGGTTCCTAATTACGACTCACAAGTCTCTCGCTGAGGCGGTCCAAGACTGACTTTTGGGCCGTTGATCGGCCGTCCCTCCTTTAAACCCGCGCTCGGCTTCAAATATTTTTATTTTCACCGTGATGTTTAGGCTTGTGCTCTCACATAGAGCAGAAGGCATACAGCCCGAATTCCAAAATCTTGCGCGAGACATGCGCCTCGGCGTGGTCTGAGATGGTTTCAGGACCCTCTTAGGACGATAGCCGAAAGCGACTAAGTAATGGTGGTACGAGTACCCGGCGAGTAACCAAGTATTCACGTAAATAAACATTTACTGTCAATCGTAAGCCGCTTGCCTTAGGATGTCGGGCCTATTGATCCAGTTTCGAACGCACCACAACGGCGCGCCCCGCGCTTAGAAAATAGTCAGGCTCCAATTCGGGAGAATTATGCGAAGAGTGATACTGCACCTCCTGCTGGTAGTAGTTAGCTCCCTGCTTTGGTTCGTGCCGATTTCGAGCGCGCAGGATCCCGCGCCGTCGGTTGCCCTGACCAGTCCGTCGACGAGAACGATCGAAACGAATGAACCGTCCATCACGCTGGAAGGTACGGTGACGGCGAAGGCCGAGGTTAAGAATGTCTTGTGGGTGACTCAATTCGGTAAGCGAGGCGTCGGCAGGTTTACCGTAACGGGCGCAAACACCGGGATCTGGCAAGTCCCGGCCATTACGCTGCGCCCGGGGATCAACCTAATTACGGTTACGGTCGTTGACGCGAAAAATGAGTCGGTCTCGACCGAGCTGGTAGTAAACCGAAAAGTCCCGTCCGGAACGCAACGGTCGCTTCCGGTGCTCACCGGCCTGTGGAAAGGAAAACCAATCCAGTATCAAGTTTGGAACGGCATGGTGGTGGTCGAAGGCGACATGATTCTAGGACCAGTCGCGCTCATCGGCACTACCTCGACCGTAACCCCCAAGGCTCCACGATCGGCGAGCAGTCAGGGTGTGACGGCCGACGCCATCGCGATTAGTTACACCTCCAACCTTTGGCCGGCGGTTGGAGGCGTGGTTCAAATTCCTTACACCATCACTGGAACCGCGCCGGACAATCTCACCGCCGCGATGACTCAATTTAACAATGAGTTCGCCGGCTTCATCCATCTCGTGCAGCAAGGCTCGCAGGCAAATTTTGTCAACATTACGGTGGAAGGCGGAAACGGCGAAGGATTCTCCGATGTCGGGATGATCGGCGGTGAGCAATCGCTGACCTGCGGCACTGGTTGCAGCGTCGCCACCTGGCTGCATGAATTGGGCCACACCTTGGGGCTGCTTCACGAACATCAACGACCCGACCGCGGTAGCTACATCACCCTCAATCTGGCGAACGCCGATTTGCCCAACGTGCCTGGCAACTTCACTCTTTTTACGTCCGATTCTCAAACGATCGGACTTTTCGATCTGGCGTCGATCATGGAGTATGGCGCTTTCGATTTGTCCAAAGCGGGATTGCCGGTAATCGAATCGATCCCGGCCGGGATGCCGCTCAGCAACGACTCGGACTACTCCGCGGGCGACAAGGACGGGATCGCGCGGCTCTACGGCAAGACGCCCTCGCTCGTCACCGTAACGACGAATCCCCCCGGGCTTTCCGTTATCGTGGACAGCCAGACATTTCCCACCACACCGCAAACCTTTAGTTGGGCGCTGAATTCCACCCACACCATCGCAGTGCCGGCCGATCCGCAGACCTTTAACCCCAGCGACGGTTCCACGTATGCGTTTGGTGCCTGGAACGATCTGGGCACAGTTTCGCACACCGTCACCGTTACGCCCGGATCCGGCAGCCTTACCGATCCGGTGACTGCTCCGGCGGTCACCATGTACGAAGCGAGCTATGTCCGACTCCAGCCTTTCGCTTTCACCTCACCGGCTGCTGGTCCTGCCGGTTCCGGTACAGCAAGCGTAAGTCCTCAACCCACTGCGGAATTTGGCGGCTCTTTCTTTACCGACCGCACGCTGATCTCAGTTTCCACTGTTTCCTCCGGCGTAAATAATTTCTATGAATGGTTTGGAGTTCCGTTTCCGGCGAGCGACAACCCTCACCCGTTTTTCATTCAAGCACCCAGTACCGCGGTGCAGGCGGTCTACGTCACCGATCCCGTCACATTACTGGGGGAAACGATCACCGGCCCCAATACTTGGAATCCCGGCCTCGCCGCGACGGTGGACAACGACTTCGCGTTCTTGCCGTCCAGCTTTGACGTGTCCTTCAATGGATCCAGCTGGGTTGGCGGATCGACGCACACGATAGGCGTCGACCAGGCTCAATCACCCGTTACCACCAACGTTTTCTATAACTGGAACAGCTGGAGCGACAACCTCGGCATCACCCACACCATTACTCAGCCAAATTCCGGCATACAGACGATTATGGCGTCGTTCACCCCTTTCTACGCTTCCTATACGGTCCCTCCACCGCTTGGCCAAAGCGGCAGCGCGTGCTACGGGGGAGTCGCTACGAGTCCGGCGGGTACGACCTATTCGCAGAATACCGCTTTTGATTTTTATCAAGACGGCACCCAGGTTACGACGACCGCCACGCCAAATTCCGTATTTCCTGGATTCCTGTTTGCAGGTTGGAGCGGCAGCTTGAGCGGCAGCACCAACCCCGATACGGTGATTATTCACGATCAGTTCGTTCCCAGCGCCAGCTTTAATACCGTCGCGACACCGCTCGCAATCAACAGCTTCACTCCAGCGACCGCGCCGGCAACCGCCGGGGCGATGGACTTGACGATTAATGGAACCGGTTTCACCAGCTTGACGTTTGTGAATTGGAATAATAATTCGCGCTCAGTCACGTTTGTCAGTTCCACGCAGCTGACGCTGCATCTGGTTGCCGGCGACCTGGCCACGCCGGGCGGCCAAGCCATTTTCATGGGCAACAACGTCACGAACGGTGCCATGGCAACCTGCGGAGTGGACGTTCTTTCCAGTTTTATTGTTACGTCCGCCGTGGCGCGTACTTTGCAGTCGATTGCGGTGACACCGGCGAACCCGTCGATCTCTAAAGGCGCGACGCAGCAGTTCACGGCGACCGGAACATTTAGTGACGGGACGACCCAGAACCTGACCTCGAGCGTGACCTGGAGTTCGGGAACCGCCACGACCGCCACGATCAATGCCGCAGGAATAGCGACGGGAGCAGGGGTAGGAACTTCGACCATCAAGGCGACGTCGGGCGCGATAAACGGCTCGACGGTGTTGACGGTTACAGCGGCGACCTTGCAGTCGATCGCGGTGACGCCGGCGAACCCGTCAATCGCTAAGGGCGGGACGCAGCAGTTCACGGCTACCGGAACGTTTAGCGATGGGACGACTCAGAATCTGACATCGAGTGTGACCTGGTCTTCGGGCACCACGAGCATTGCGACGATCAGCGCCGCAGGTCTGGCCAGCGGAGCGGGGGTAGGGAGCTCGACGATTACCGCGACATCGTCGTCAATTTCTGGCTCGACGGTACTGACGGTGACGGCAGCGACGTTGCAGTCGATCGCGGTGACGCCGGCGAATCCGTCGATCGCGAAGGGGGCGACGCAGCAGTTCACTGCTACGGGGACGTTCAGTGATGGCACCACTCAGAACCTGACGAGCACGGTCACGTGGACCTCGGGCACAACGTCCGTTGCGACGATTAATGCCGCAGGACTGGCTACGGGAGCAGGAGTCGGAACGTCGACGATCAAGGCGACCTCGGGCGCGATAAACGGATCGACGGTGTTGACGGTCACGGCGGCGACGTTGCAGTCGATTGCGGTGAC
>Ga0307474_10000683_pt1 | contig 24214 bp, 20 predicted proteins | sample atmos_gasesECM1C_2_FD_203312 | JGI IMG/M metagenome (GOLD analysis project Ga0307474, IMG submission 203312) | Hardwood forest soil microbial communities from Morgan-Monroe State Forest, Indiana, United States - atmos_gasesECM1C_05 | ecosystem: Environmental > Terrestrial > Soil > Temperate... | reverse complement strand
TCACGCGTGATGTCACCGCCCGCATCGAGGATTCCACGCAACGCGTCCTGCAATCCTTTCTTATTGTGCGTCTCTTTGCGAATCTCGACGTCCGCCACAAAACAGAATAGCGCGCCTCCCCAATAGGTGCGTCCCCAAGTGTGCGTGTGATCCAAACCCTTGTCGCCCGGTTGCGGCTGCCCCTTCGGCATATCGCGCACCAAATCTGCCCACATGCGCTCCGCCGTCATTTGCTTGGCCTGGATTCTCGCGATTGGCTCAACGTACACCGCGATGCCCTCTTCAATCCAGTGATGTTCGTCAGCCATGGAAGGAAACGACAAGTGCACCATCTCGTGGGTCAGCATCCAGTCATTGGCCAGCTCATCCGCCGAAGTCTGCGCCCCGACGCGAATCTTGATTAAGCCGCCGTCATACCCAAACGTCTGCCCGTGCCGGATGCCCGAACCATCCACGGGAATAATTCGGATTCGCACATGGGGAACCGGATATCGGCCGTAGTAAGCGGCGACCGCCTCGCCAGCCGATTTTACCCACTGCATCAGTTCCGCCTGCGACAGCTTCATCTCCCCAGATTCGATGATCACATCGATCTTCGATCCGCCGATTAATAGAGTGGAGGTCATGTCTGCAGCCGCGGAGACGCAGGTGAAAATAAGCAGCACCGTACAGAGCAGGCTGCATTTCGCAAACTCGCGCGCGTGTGCCCCGGGAATCATCGATCCAAGCCCCAAACGAAAAAGCTCCGTTTGAAAACCTCGCATCATCCCGTTAGACGCAGCTCCTTCACTTCCGGCGGCCCTAAAACCCGCTTGAGGAGGGCGTCGAGGCAGAAGAGGCCGGGGCCGAAGATGAGGATGACGAGGACGGCGCAGAGCGTTGTGTAAGGAGTGGCGGCGGTGAATTTATCGGGGTCGGAGAAAAAGGAAAGGAGAGCGGGGCGATCGCCGAAGAAGTAGGCATTGGCCATGTCGATGGTGAGGACGAGGCTGGCGAAGCGAGAAAGCAGGCCAAGAGCTAGAAGGATGCCACATACGAGTTCGGTGGAGGAGACGAAGGGCGCGGTGAAGCCGGGATGGGGAACGTTGAGCGAGGAGAAGTAATCGGTGACGCGAGAGAGATTATGGAGTTTAGCCCAGCCGTTGGCGGCGAGCTGCCAGCCCCAATACAGCCGGACTACGAGCAAGAAAGGCGATTGCAAGAAATCCACCGCCTCGAAAAACCGCTCGTACAGCCGTTGCAACGTGATGAACAGTGTCTTCATGGCGGCAGCGAATTCGCGTCTTTCTAAGAAGCTTCAGGAACGACGGGCCCTTTTCCGCGGCAGAACCACCCCAGCGTTGCCCAATTCTGAAACCATTTCTGCACCAACTCGGCGCGTTCCCCGGCAGGAATTCGACTGTGTCGAAACGCCGCTTGGATAGCTTTGCCCAGCGACTTTCCCTCTCGCAGCGCCCCCAAGATGACAAATTCCTCTCGCTCAATCCGCCGGAAGTACACCGAATCGTCCACCCGGTGCACGGCCAGGAAAATCTCCGCGGGCTTCAGCTTAGCCACGGCCTGAACGCGCTTGCGTTTGTGCCGCTCCTGAAAGGCGTTGCTGGCAAAATCCGTATCATCGTCCTCTTTGCGAACTTCCAACAACAAATCGTCGACCGGATATTTCAAATCCAGCAGGCTTATGTGGGGCTGCAATTTCAGCTTCAGCTTGGCGCCTACCTCCCCGCCAAGATTGTCCGGCCGCAGGGGCGGCTCTGCTTTGCCATCGAACGCCTCGATGTCCGCCCATTCCAGTCGCGTAATGTCGATCGCCAGCTCCCGTTTCGATCCCGCCCATTTCGGATGCTTGCGGAGCCACGTTTCCAGCCGCGCTCCCAGGTTCCGCAATGTAAACGATTGCGACGGGCAATCCACCAGGTAGGCCTTGCTCATCCCTTCAAATTTCCGGTCGCCCAACACCGCGCGCAGCCCTGGAAAGTCTTCCATCATGCTCGAAAGCAAACGAAACCAATATTGCCGGTTGTAAATCTCCAGGCGCTCAAAGGAAGTCAATCGATCATTGGGCTTGATAAAGCGCGCCGCGTACGCTCGCATCGACTTCCCGTCCGGCGCTGTAGTTTGCATGTGCTCAGACGGCGTCAGCGGCTGCATCACCGCTCGCGCCATTGTCTTTTGTAGCGCCGCGAGACTCATACCGCCGTCGCCAGGAGGGTCGAAGAGAGAAATTTGTTCGCTTTCAGCGCCTCGTCATGCACTTCATCAAACGAAGGAATGCTGTCGTCCCATTCCAGCAAAGTCGCGGTGTGGCCCACGCGCTGAATCGCCCGCTCATACAGCTTCCACACCGGATCGATCACCGGATGATCGTGCGTATCCAAAATGTATCGCCGGTACTTCGAATGCCCGGCAATATGAATCTGCGCCACGCGTTCCGCAGGCACGCTGTTCACGTAATCGAAAGGATTGAAGCTGTGATTTTGCGAGGAGACGTAAATATTATTCACGTCCAGCAAAATCCCGCAGTCCGCTCGCTCCACCACTTCGTTCAAGAACTCCCACTCGGTCATCTCTGAAACATGAAACTCCGCGTAGCTGCTCACGTTCTCCACGGCCACCGGCACTTCCAGGTAATCCCGTACCTCGCGCACCTTTTGCGCGGTCAGCTTGGCCGCCTCAAACGTGTACGGCATGGGCAACAAATCGTGCGTATATCGGCCGTCTACGCTGCCCCAGCACAAATGATCCGAGAGCCATGGCGTCTTGGTGTGCTTCACCAACTCCTTCAATCGCCGCAAGTGCTCGCGATTTGCTTTTTCCGCGGACCCGAAATACATGGACACGCCGTGCTGCACTACTTTGTACTGTTCCAGGATCTCGTCGAGAATCCGCAGCGGCCTGCCGCCGTCGATCATGAAATTCTCGGAAATAATCTCGAACCAATCGCACACCGGCTTGCGTGTCAAAATGTGGTTGTAGTGGGGGGCGCGCAGGCCGATCCCAATCCCATACTCCGTAAATCCGTTAAATCGATTTGCAGGCATTCCCGGAAGACTCCAATAAAATTAGGCGAAGAAGCGCATGCAGAGGGGCCAGCGACGCTCGCCAGCCCCCCAACAGGCGAGATTCATCTGTTCAATTGCGTGGTTACGACGGGGCCTTCTCGTCTGGCATCTTGCTGCCGTCTGTGGCGCAGCCACCCTTGCCCTTGCAAGAGTTCTTGCCTTTGCAACCATTGTCACTGGACTTGCAGCCGCCCTTGCCCTTACAGGAGTTTTGGCCTTTACAGGCGTGCTTTTCTTTCACCTTCTTGTCAGCCTTCTTCTCTGTGTCCTGAGCGGAGGCGGAAGCCTTCGCCCCGGGGATCAGATTGGAAGCCTGGATGCTGGCGCTGGTGCCTGCGAGCAAGCCCGCAACCGCCGCACCCGTAAGTAGGAACCGATTCGACTTTGTCATTTCCCCAACGACCTCCTGATGAATTTTACTGCTCTTCTCTCCGGGCAAACTTCCCTGCCCAAAGACCGTTAAACTTTTAAGCGCAATGGTCGGGACGTAACCATTACAGAGCACTTGGGTTGGCCAGGACCTGGGCCTATGGGTTCAACGGAACCCCAACATACCCCCAACTGGTCACTCAAGCCACTAAATCTTTTTGGACGCCCGTGTAAAATCTTTGTCACCCAGCTTGGCACTATTACCCGCTGTTACCATCCTTGGCGACTCCGATTTGCGTCCTTAGAGGGAACTACGTCGGTCTTAGCTCTTTGGATTAGCCATTTTCCAGGATCAGTGCCGGGGCTTGCGCCCGCTGAACTCCCTAACCACCGCTCGGAAGAATCCGCCTCCCCATACTCCCATTAGCAGCAATGTCCCGAATAGCACGATTGCATCGATGCTCTCCCGACCCTGCCGTGCCCAGTAGACATCCTCCAGGTTCAGCCACAGCGCGAACTCGTCCAGTGTCAGCGCCGCCCCTGCCCCGTAAAGGAACGACATCAGGCGGCTGGCCATGATCGAAGATTGCTCGCTTCCGCCCCCGATTTCGACCAGCCATCCAAACCCCACTCCCAGCAGGATGAGAATCCCCCAGACCAAATGATGGATGTGCCGTCCTCCAATGTAGATGTCATGGAATGGACCAATCTGATGGTAATTCACGTAAGCAAGCGTTCGCGCCACGGAGAACGTCACAAAAAAGCCGATGGAGGCAAGAAACATTCGCCGCTTCGGCCGATCCGGAATCCCTTGACGAAACAGTGCACTGACGCGCGGATGCCGCAGCCCCAGCAGGACAACGCCTGCCCCAACCAGGACTGTCAGAGCGAGCAGCAGAGAGCGGCTAAACATAATTGCTGATCTCACTCGCGCGGCGACCACGTCTCCTAGTCAATTGTTTGATAGTTGACAAACTGGTTTGTATTGGACTAGCCTTCCATGCATTCAGCGTACTAATCCTCCCACGGTCATTTTAGCGGCTTTCGGCATCGCCAGGAGGATCTATGAGCCGGCCAGCTTATCGAGCGCTACTCACGGTCTTGCTTCTGTCTGCGATTCCACCGTCGTCTCCGCCGGGCTTTAGTCAATCCAGCGTAGTTACCTACCACTACGATAATGCCCGGACTGGACTAAACGGCCAGGAACAATTTCTCACTCCTGCAAACGTGAATCAAAATCAGTTCCGCCGCCTTTTCTTCCAGCCTGTCGATGGGCAGATCTATGGACAGCCGCTTTACATGTCGAACGTCTCAATTCCCGGCAAGGGTACTCACAACGTTGTTTTTGTGACGACACAAGGCGACAGCGTGTACGCCTTCGATGCTGACGACAATCAGGGCGCCAATGCCTCTTACCTCTGGCATGCGGATCTCCTACGCGATCCGGCCTACGGTGCAGCCCCGGGGGCCACCACGGTTCCTCAAGAGTCCCAGCCCGAAGGTATCTGGTGCTCGGATATTTCGCCGCAGATTGGAATCACCAGTACCTCTGCCATCGATCCCGATAAGGGCGTCATATACTTGGTCGCAAAGACGGAAGAGGTAGTATCCGGGAAAACGCACTATATCCAACGGCTGCACGCCCTCGCGATAACTAGCGGAGCAGAAATTTCTGGCAGCCCGGTCGTCATTGGCGACACCATGCTCGGCGGCGGACCGCTGCAATGTTCAGCAACAGACGCGTACATCAACAATACGCCCATTTCCATACCCGGGACGGGCGATGGCAGCACAAGTTCGACGATACAATTCAACGCCTTGCGCCAGCTCCAGCGTGTTGGACTACTCCTCCAAAACGGAATTCTTTACGTCGCTTCCGGGTCACACTGCGACTGCCTTCCATTTCACGGCTGGGTTCTTGCTTATGATGCGTCAAGTCTCGCTTTATTGAAGGCTTTCAACACTACTCCCAACGGATCCGACGGGGGTATTTGGATGGAAGGATCCGAGCTCGCGGCCGATAAGAACGGAAATATTTTCTGCGCCACCGGAAATGGCACGTTCGACGCAACGCATCAGAATTTTGGCGACAGCTTTCTCAAATTGGACCCGCACACCCTTGCTGTGCAGGACTACTTCACCCCGTTCAATCAGAATCAAATGGACAACGGGGATTTGGATCTTGGTTCAGGCGGTGTTGTCCTGGTTCCAGATAATGCCGGCCCACATCCGCATCTTTTAATCCAAGTAGGCAAGCTTGGAATCGTGTATGTAGTCGACCGCGACCAGATGACCACCGGAAACCAGCATTATTGCCCCACATGCACAAACGATCAGAACGTCATCGTTCAGGAACTGCCCAACGGTCCCAACAGCGTGAACGGCACGTCCGTACCAGCCACTTGGAACGGTACGGTTTACTTTCGTGGCGACAGCGATGTTCTGAAGGCATTTCCCTTAAACAACAGCCAATTGAGTACCCCTCCGCTGCAAACTTCGGATAATTACGGCGGCAGAACGACGATCTCTGCAAAAGAAGATAGGAATGGAATCGTATGGTCGCTGAATACGAACGTGTCTACGGAGGTGTTGCACGCGTACGATGCCGTTAACCTCTCGGCGCTCTATTCCAGCGATTCACTCAGCACGCGTGATGGCGCCGGTGGCGCGGTTGCTTGGGCCTCGCCGATGGAAGCGAACGGCCGGGTGTACGTCGGCGCTGCCGACCGAGTGACTGTGTTTGGCCTTTTCGGAATTGGCGGCTACGACCTAGGATCTGCGGCCGATCGATCGTTCGCATTCGACTACGATGGCAGTGGCAAGCGAGATTACTTACTCCTTTATCGACCGGGGACCGGAAGCGTTTGGATCCTCAAGAATAATGCGGGGAATTTCGCGCCCGTCTTTGAGCAAGCTGATCCGGGCAGTGGCATCGGTGGGTACGACCTGAAATCCCCGGCCGACCGCGCTTTTGCTTTCGATTACGGCCGAAGCGGTAAATCGGATTATCTGGTCCTTTATCGTCCGGGCACAGGCCTAATTTCGATCGTCAGAAATATCATGGGCAGATTTGCGCCAGTCTACCAAAGCACAACCGGAATCGGGGGATACGACTTGCAGTCCGCTGCCGATCGGGCTCTTGCTTTTGATTACGATAGCAGCGGCAAGCCTGATCACCTCGTATTGTATCGCCCCGGCACCGGCATGATTTCGATTCTAAGAAATGACGCGGGCACATTTATTTCCATCTATCAGGGCAGCAGCGGCATCGGTGGTTATGACCTGAAATCCTCAGCGGATCACGTTGTCGCTTTTGATTATGAAGGCAGCGGCAAGCTGGATCATTTGCTGCTCTACCGTCCGGGCTCGGGCACGGTAACGATCGTGAAAAACAATGCCGGGACGTTCAGTGCCGTTTATCAAGGCAGCAGCGGCATCGGCGGTTACGACCTGAAATCCTCAGCAGATCGCGTACTCCCTTTTGATTATGATGGAAGCGGGAAGCTCGATCATCTTGTGCTTTACCGCCCAGGCAGCGGCACTATATGGATTCTAAAAAACAGCGCGGGGAGTTTCGCGCCTGTTTATCAGAGCGATGGCATCGGCGGCTACAAAATGACGGCCAGCGCCGATGAAGCGCTGGTCTTGGACTATGACAGCAGCAGCAGGTCCGACCACCTGGTGTTGTATCGCCCCGGTACAAGCAAGATTTCCATTCTGCAGAACAGTGCTGGAATGTTTGCGCCCAATTTTGCAGGTTGGGAACACACGCCCTGATCGAAAAGTCCACTTTACCGAAGGAGGAAGCGCACAAATGAAGACGCATCGGCAGGCTATTGCGGCAATCACGACAGCATTGGCCGTCTTAACTTTGTTTGTCCCCGAGGCCCGTGCGTACATCACTCTGAACGGCATCGTCCCGGTCGGAAAGAACGGGATCGTGATTCTGCAAGCGCACAAACTGAGCGGGACAACAACAGACACCCTGAAGTTCAAGTTCACCGCGCCTAGCTTCAACGCCGGAGTTCCTTATGCTTTGAGTTTTTGCATCGGTCCCTCCAGCAATCCCTGTGGATTGCCCACGTCTTACGTGGTCCAAGTTCCCGGAGGAGAGGAGCGTCTTGCCGTCGTTCCCGCGAGCATTTTTGCAAACAACGTCCTGGTTGTAGGACAGGGCACGACTCGTCCCGTTCCCTACTCGATCACCATGGAATAGTTTTCCACGGACTCCAACAACCACCCTAGACGCCCGGCCGGTTCCATTTGTAGCGGTCGTGGCTCGACCTGGTCAGATAGAACAGGCTTTTCGATCGCAAATGCCCTGAATGACCTCGGACATCAGTTCCCTCTTTACCTGGCAGGCAGATTGGTCCGCTCAACCGCGGTGTGCTCGTTCAGAATGATTGGTGACCCTCGGTAGAGTGTCAGGATGAGCGAAGCCAGATGGGGTGATCTTCCCGGCTAGCCCGCCGGCGTTCTCGGCCTAACGGCTATGCTGGAGCCCGGGCTGCTTGGCGCTTCTCGAGAGCTGCTCGTAGTCCTGGCTCGATTGCTGCGGCAGCAAAACCCAGATCGTATAAATACCCAACGCCGTGCCCAACGGCGGCCGGAGCAGCGCCAAAAATCCGAGCACTATGCCAAGCATGCGCGCCCAAGGCTCACGCTGGAACAATCCCCAAGCTAAGAGCAGGTGAAGAATGCCAAAGAACGCGAGCATCCCCGCGATCGCATAGAGTCCGAAGGGTAGAAAATTGAATGGCCAGTTCCCGAATCGGCCGCCCATTCCCCAACTTGCCAGGAAAGGCAGCACCTGTCCGGCGATTAGAATTGATCCCACTTCCACGAACCGCAGAATGCCATTGGCCAGCCACAAGCCGGCTAGAAGCTGAATGTGCCGCTGCACGCGTCGATCGGATGAGGGCTGGACCGCGTTTGGCGTGGCCGCAATAGGCGCGGCGCCGAGCCCTTTGCCGCAGGTGCTGCAGAATTGCGCGCCGGAACTTATTAGTGATCCGCACTTATCGCAATACATCGCTGTTCCTCCCTCTGTCCTACATACGCCCAGCGCGCCAGGAAGGTTCCTTCCACGTTGGAAACGCTGCTGTCGAGCCTGCATACCTTTGCTATTGGGCCGGATGGTAGCAAACGCAATCGCCCCGTTCAATCGGCGTAATATGGGCCCGCTGCCGCGCGCCAATCCCTACCCGCCGCTTTCCGTCCCACCTCTCCTGTAGTAATCTCTCGCCATTCTTCCCATACGGACGGGAGGCTGCCCGCATGAAATCACGCGTATTGCTGTTAGTTCTGCTCTTCCTCCCAGCGGCTTGCCTCGCCGCCCCCGTCACAAGCGACGACCTGTTCGACATCAAGCCCATCGCCGATGGCGTCTGGGCCGCCATCTCCAAGCCCGCCTACAAAGTCAATTGCAACGCCGCCATCATCATCCTCGGCGATAGTGTCCTCGTCGTCGACACCCACTCCAAGCCTTCGGCTGCGCGCGCCCTCATCGAGCAAATCAAGAAACTCACGCCCAAACCGGTAAAATACGTCGTCAACACCCATTTTCACTGGGATCACTATCAGGGCAACGAAGCCTATCCCAGCTCCTGGCCCTCCGGCGTCGAAATCATCTCCTCCGAAGCCACCCGCCAGAATATTCAGCGCCTTGGCATTCCTCGCGTCAAAAATGAAATCGTTACCATGCCGCAGGAAATCGCCAACCTGAAAAAAGATTTGGAAAAAGCATCCGGGGAACAGAAAAGAACGATCGAGGAAAATATCCGCGAGGCAGAAGCCTATTTCGCCGAGTTAAAGTCGATGCAAATCACTTTGCCCACCATGACCTTCGACCGCAGCCTCATCCTCCGCCGCGGCCCGCGCACTGTCGAAATCCTCTGGCTAGGCCGTGCTCACACCGACGGGGACGTCTTCGTCTTCCTGCCCAACGAAAAGATCATCGTAACCGGCGACGCCCTCCACGGCTGGACTCCCTTCATGGGCGATTCCTATCCCTACGATTGGATCCAAACCCTCGATGCCGCCGAAAAACTCGACTTCAACCTCGTGCTCGGCGGCCACGGCGACGTTATGCACGGCAAACTCCGCTTCGAACTCTGGAAGCAATATTTTCAGGACCTCATGGACCAAACCGCCGCCGCCTACGCCCAAGGTGCTTCCCTCGAGCAAGCCCAGAAATCCGTGTCAGCCTCCCTATCCAGAAAATACGCCTCCCAGTTCGACCCCAAGTTCCCCCAAAGCGTCACCGCCAACGTAACCAAGGCCTACCAAGTAATCGCCTTCCCCCGTTAATTTGTAGGAGCACGGGACACCCGTGCCCGTCCTAGCCGCTCCACGTTCCGTTTCAATATAAGGCTGGTGTTTAGCTTAGCGAGCAAGCAAAGTGAGCGCCCCGAAGCTGTCTTCCCGAGCACAGCTGAGGGACCTGCTTTTTTCGTTAGAGCGAGTAGTGGGTCAATTTGAGCTTGTGTCGTAACTACCGCAGCACCAGCTCCATCACCACCGTTGCCTCCCCGTCCGCATAATATCCCGCCGTCTTCCGTATCGCCCGAAACCCGTACTTCTCATTAATCGCTATCATCGGCGCATTGCTCTCGCGGCAATTCGTCACGATGCGCCCAAATCCGTTTCGCCTCGCATACTCGATCTGCCAGTTCTTCACGCGCCCTCCCAGTCCCCGTCCGCGAAACTCCGGCAGCAGCCCTGTACTCTGGATGTACAGCGTGCCTGGCTGCGACAAATTCTCTCCGGCCCCCAGATCCTCTCCAAACTCCACGTCAGGAATAAACGCCGCGCAACCCGCCACTTGCCCGTCCACCACAATCCAATAAGACTCCAAGCTCAACCAATCCTCCGGAGCAAACGCATCCACCCCAAATATCTCCACGTCCATCTTCCACAGCTCCGCCGCGTCCTCCGGCAATGCCGCCTTTCGAAACTCAAGCAACATGCCCCGAATTATATCCGCGCTCTCGATTTCCTCTAACGATTCCTCGTTCGACAAGCCGGGCCAGGATCGCCTCATTTTTTGTTCCCGTCGCATTTCTCCAAAATGTAAACTAAACGCCGACCATGAATCCAATGCAACGAATCGCCGACGCCTACCGCGCCGCAACCCTCAAGGACGCCTGGTACGGGCCTTCCCTCGCGGAACTGCTGGCACAAATTCCCTCGCAACTCGCGACCGTTCCGCCAATGCCCGGCGCGCATTCCGTCTCCCAACTGCTTCAGCATTTGCTTCTCTGGAATGAACGGGTGCGCCAGACCTCCGACACGCATCCGCTTCCACCCTGGCAAGCCGAGAAGGAGTGGGCCGAGCCACCTATACCGTGGAGTGAACTAGTCCCCCGCTGGAATCAAAGCCGCGACCTTCTCGAAGAGAGAATCCGCAAGTTTCCCCTCGAGGATTTGCCCAAACAGGTTCCCGGCCGCAGCTATCCGTACGAAAAATTGCTCGAGGGAATCGTGCAACACACCATCTGGCACGCCGGCCAGATCGCCATGATCTCCAGCCTGCTCCGCCAGCACGCCCGCTAACGCCTTGGCAGCTTGATGCGCAAAGCCATTTAGGGCCTTCCACTCCCAGCAGTTATTCGGTGGGCAGCAACGGCAGAAGAAATTCCTGGAGGCGTTGGCTTTCGGAAATTTTCAGCCGGCCAAGCTGAACGCCGATTTTGTCGTGGCCATCGAGGCGGACCACCGATCCGACACCCACGATGGGGCTCAGCGCGTGGCTAAGTTGCAGGCTCACATCCACCGAAGAACCGATGGGGACCGTCCGCGGCGCCTTGATAAGCATTCCTTCCATACTCACGTCGACGGTTTCCCCTTCGATGTCCTGGCCGCGGTAGCGCAGCAACACCTTGGAGTGCAATGCCACCCTGCGCGTGCGGCGTTCGGCTTGTTGGATCGCGCCTTGGGTAGCCCGCAGGAGCCGCACTACGCGATCCTTATCCAGCGGCTTGTACAGGAAAAAACTGGCGCCGGCCTCGAAGCCGCGATGCATCGCCGTGGGATGCTGATCGTCACTGATCAAGACAATGGGTGTCCTGCGATTGAGCATAGAATCGCGGGCCTGGCGCGTTAACTCCAGTCCATCCGGGAAGGCCATGCGGTAATCGAGGAACAGCACGACGAACCGGCTGCGCCGCAGCGTGCCCAGCGCTTCGGCCCCGCTGTTGACACTTACCGGCTCGACTCCCGCGGAGACCAGTACCCGCTCGAGAAGTTCGCAGTTGCACGCTTCGTCATCGACGATGAGGGCTTGCTTTTGCACCGACCGCCTCGATTTCTAAGCCAAAGCGGCTTGGTAGAAACATGTCTGCTGGTGAGCCGTTCTCTTTGGACCGGGAGACTTCGTAACAGTCGAACCGCACTCCTACACCTTGTCGTCCCGTGGTGGCGTCGACCGACTGCACGTGTACCACCAGTCCAGTGCAGCGCCACTCGGTGGGAGGTTCTCCGGTGATCTCCTGCGGCATTTGCAGGAAGACTTCCACGGCCTCGCCTTTTTGAAAAATTCTGTCGGTGACAAAGAAAATTCCGCGTTCGGAAAGATTGAGGGATTCGGCGTGCAGTTCGGGAATATCCGATTTCCAAACGCGTACGCGTAAATCCGCCTTGACCGCGAGGCGCGGTGTGATGCGATTGTCGCGAGAATATATACGTGGACTTCGATGCATGAATGACGGTCCTTTCTTTGCCGCAAAGAAAGGGGGCTGGGCGGCAATAGGAATAGGAAGGAGGAAGAGGAGAATGTGCCTTTTCCACGCGTTTGCACAGGTTCAATTCTGTACTGCCCCACGCGGGCACAATGGCTGCTCCACTCCTCCAGTTCCCGCCTGCCGGACGGGCAGGCGCAGAGGACACTGAGTTCTGAGAGAGCTCCGAAAATACTATAGGGCAACGCAGATACTTATGAAAAGAAACAGCAGGATAAAGTCGGCCACCCCAAAATCGTTAGAACGGGCGGGCCTCCGCCGACCGCTAGCGCAGGTAGCGCTCGTTGACTTGGCTTTGGGCTGAAACTAAGATGGCGCAAATGGCCGATCTAGCACCACTCATAGGCCGAACCCTCTCGCACTTCCGTATCCTCGAAAAGCTTGGCGAAGGTGGAATGGGCGTGGTGTACAAGGCCCGCGATCTTCATCTGGACCGATTCGTGGCGCTAAAGCTGTTGCCGGTGGAAAGGCTCGCGGATGAGACTCGCCGGCGAAGGTTCGTGCAGGAGGCCAAGTCCGCATCGGCGCTGAACCACCCCAATATCATTCACATCTACGACGTAAGCGAAGCAGAGGGAACTCCGTTTCTCGCCATGGAATACGTTTCTGGACGAACATTGACGCAGGTGATGTCGCGGAAGGGGATAGCCCTTAACGATGCGTTGAAGTTCGCCACGCAAATCGCGGATGCGCTAGCCAAAGCACATGACGCGGGCATCGTGCACCGCGACTTGAAGCCGTCGAACATCATGATAACCGAGGACGGCCTGGTGAAGGTCCTGGATTTCGGTCTGGCCAAACTGATCGAGCCCGACAGCGAGGGTTCCATTGAGACGTACAGCACGAAACCCCACGACGCGCCTCGCACCGAAGCGGGGGTCATCCTGGGAACCGCCGGTTACATGTCACCGGAACAGGCGGAAGGCAAGTCCGCGGGTGCGAGTTCCGATATTTTCTCGTTCGGGGCCGTGTTGTACGAGATGTTGTCGGGCCGGAGAGCTTTCCAAGGCGAGAACCAGATGCGCACGATCGCCGCGGTCCTGAGCGAGGAACCGCGGCCGTTGCATGAAGCGGTGGAAGGCATATCACCGGAGTTGGAGAGACTTGTTGGCCGCTGCTTGCGGAAGGATCCGCAGCAACGATTGCGCAGTATGGCCGATCTGAGGGTAGCCCTGCAGGAATTGAAAGAGGAGTCGGAATCGGGACGGCTCGCGCCCGGCACCGTCGGCGCTTACCGAGCGCCAGCATCGAAATGGAAATGGTGGCTGGTAGCCGCGGCCATCGTTGTCATCACGGCCGGGACGCTCTGGTATTCGTTGCCGCGCACAAGGAGAATCCCCGCTCCGGTCAAAGTCGTTGCGCTGACCAGCAACGTCGGCGATGAGGGCGCCCCTTCCTTTTCGCCCGACGGGAATCAAATTGCTTATTCCTGGAATGGAGAAAAGCAGGATGTGCACCACATCTATGTGAAGTTGATTGGTCCAGGGCCACCTTTACGACTTACCGGCGACACCGCTAATGACTCCTGGCCCGCGTGGTCGCCGGACGGGCAGACGATTGCATTTTTGCGCGATTTTGGTTCGGGAAAATACGGAGTTTATCTGATCCCCGCCCTGGGAGGGGCGGAGCGGCAGCTAATGCAGGTTTCCATTCCCGAAACGGAATGGCTCTCGGCACCGTATCTTGCGTGGTTGCCAGACAAGTGGCTGATCTACACGAACAAGGCGGCGGCGGAACGCCCACCGAGTTTGTTCGCCATGCAAATCGACACTCGGGAGACGCGGCCAGTTACGTCCCCGCCCTCGGGAATCCTGGGCGATAGCGCACCCGCGGTCTCGCCGGATGGCAATCAGTTGGCGTTCGCGCGGATGGTTGGGATGGGCCCCGCAGATTTCTACACCGTGAAATTGAGCGAGGATCACACGACCGCGGGCGAGCCACAACGCATCAGCTTTTTCAATTGGCAGGGGGCGGGCGCCGCGTGGACGCCGCATGGAAGGAATGTTGTCCTCTCCAATGGGCAAGACTTGTGGAAAGTCGCGATTTCAAGAAGCGGCAGCGCAGAAAGCCAGCCGCAAAAGATCGAACCCTTCGGAAGTGGAGGCACGTTTCCGGTAATAGCCCGGCAAGGGAAGCGAATGGCCTATGTAAAGCCGTATGGAGGTCCGCTCAATATCTGGCGCATGAACCTAGAGCCCGGCCACAAGAAAGGCGAAAAGGCCGGCGGAACTAACGATGCTGTAGATTTGATTCCTTCAACGAACTCGGCCTTCGCGCCTCAATTTTCACCTGACGGCAAAAGGATCACGTTTGAGTCTGACCGCACAGGTAACCTGGAAATTTGGACGTGTCAAAGTGATGGGACGAACTGTTCGGCGCTTACCTCTTTGGGCAAAGCATCAGGAGTTCCGAACTGGTCGCCTGACGGAAGGCAAATCGTTTTCTATTCGCGGCCCAAGCAGAATGCGCAGATCTATGCAATTGATTCGCAAGGAGGAGGTCTGCGCCGCTTGACCGATGATCAGTGGGAAAACTTTTTTCCGGTGTGGTCGAGAGACGGACGTTGGATTTATTTCGCTTCCATGCGAACCGGTTCGGAACAAGTGTGGAAAGTGCCCTCGGGCGGCGGACAACCCGTGCAAGTGACCAGGAATGGCGGGTTCGCCGCCCGGGAGTCGGTCGATAGCAAAGTCCTGTATTTCACCAAGTCCAAGGATCCCTTCGCCAGTCTGTGGATGATGCCCGTGGAAGGCGGCCCGGAAACGAAGCTTCTTGATCAGGTGGTAATCGCCAATTTTGCGGTGACTTCGCGGGGGCTCTACTACATGACAAAACCGGATGCACGTCCTGACACGCGGCTCGTTCAATTCTTGAGCTTCGCGGACCAAAAAACGCGCGTGATTGCTACCGTTAAACAGAATGTGTACCACGGGCTCAGCGTCTCTCCCGACGAACGCTGGCTACTCTATGCACCCAACAGCCGCGGCGGCAGCAATGTGATGCTGGTGGAGAATTTTGATTTGGATGAGTACGGCCAGTAGATTGAGACCGACCGGCTCAACCGTGTCCTCCTCTTGGGAGCACGTGGACAGCCAGCTTTGACTTCCGTTTCCGTCGGCGTGTACACTCGCGGCTCGCTACACCTACGTTTTGCTTTGGAGCGCTGAGAATGCCGAACTTCATTCGTCTTACCGCAGTGGCCGCAACGGCGGTGGTACTCATGGCGGCGGGCACGGCGGCGCAGGAGCGCACGCAGGAAAAGGAAACCAAGACGGCCGAGAAGGAAAAGCCGGCCGAGCCTACACCGCCGCCTCCGAAAGAAGAGTCGTCGGCCACCGAGCACTCCATCAAAATTGGTGGGCAGACCATTCCTTACAAGGCCGTCGCGCAGACGATCCTGCTCAAGAACGAAAAGGATGAGCCGCAGGCGCTGATCTATTCGACGTCGTACTTCCGCACGGACAGTAAAGATCCGGCGCGGCCGATCTCTTTCATTTATAACGGCGGGCCTGGCTCGGCTTCGGTTTGGCTGCACATGGGGGCCTTCGGACCGCGGCGGGTGCTCACCGCGAATGCCGAGTCCACGCCGCCGCCGCCGTACAAACTGCAGGACAATGCCGGCACGCTGCTGGACAAGACGGATATGGTGTTCCTCGATCCGGTGGGCACGGGATTCAGCCACGCGGTCGGCAAAGCGCAAGACAAAGACTTTTGGGGCGTCGATCAAGACGTGAAGTCGCTGGCCCAGTTCATCACGCTGTATGTAAGCCGCAATGGCCGATGGAACTCGCCTAAATTCCTGATCGGGGAAAGTTACGGCACGTTCCGCTCCGCCGCGCTCGGGAACTACCTACAAGAACATGACGGCATGGACTTCAACGGAATCGTGCTGATCTCCAACGTCCTTGATTTGGGCACTATTTCGTTTCATCCCGGCTCGGACATGCCGTACATCTTCTACCTGCCCAGTTATGCGGCCACCGCCTGGTATCACAAGGTGTTGAAAGATCGTCCGGAAGACGTTGCGGCGTTTATCGACGAAGCGCGGAAGTTTGCCGGCTCGGAATACGCATCCGCCTTGATGAAAGGAGCGAGACTGACGTCCGCGGAGAAGGCCGAGATGGCCAAAAAGCTTTCGCGGTATACAGGACTGACCGAAGATTATCTGATCAAAGCCAACCTGCGCGTGACGCTGGGGCAATTCATGGAGGAATTGCAGCGGCATCGCGGGCTGACCACCGGGCGACTGGATTCCCGCTATTCCGGGCTGACATATGATCTGCTTAGCGAATTTGCGGAGTCTGACCCGCAAAGCGCGGCGGTTACCGGCGCGTTTACGGCCGCGTTCAACAGCTATGTCCGAGATGAGCTGAAATTTGGCCAGGACAAGACTTACCACGCTATCAGCGAAGGCGTTGGCAGCAACTGGGACTGGAAGCATGAGAGCGGACGCGGGCGGGGATTTTTCCCTGGCTCGCCTAATGTCGAAGGCGACCTAGTGCAAGCGCTGCTGGCTAATCCGCATCTTCAGGTGGAGGTCGAGAACGGCTACTACGACATGGCCACCCCGTTTTTCGCCACCGAATACACCATGGAGCACCTGGGCTTGCCGGAACAGCTGCAGAAAAATATCCGCGAGCAGTATTACGACGCCGGACACATGATGTATCTGCGCGATGAAGACTTGGCCAAGCTGAAATTCAACATTTCGGCGTTTATCGATGGAGCGGCAAAGCACTAAATTCGCGTTCCCCCAGGGGTACTTAATCATCTAGCAACGACCCGCGTCGTCATACCCCGCAGGCTGATGGGAATCGCGCATACTGGAGGTGGTAACAGGTCAAATCATCGACCTATTCTCAAGCGCGGCGTCCGATCAGTGAGCATCCGCTCGGCGCATTGCATACAAGGATTTGACGGCCAATGGAAACTTCTACCCAGGCGGCTCCCGCACAGCGAGTGATTCACACCGCACAACTCATCACGGCTATGCTCAAATCCAATGCGCACGTCAGCGATCTGATTTTCTCGCCGGGGCGCGCCCCACAAATCGAAGTCAGCGGGCAGCTGGTGGAACTGAAATACAAAGGGCTGGAGTGCCTTTCCGCCGCTGATACCAAATCCATCGCCTACGACATCATGGGAGATAACGAGCATCCGCTGCACAAGCTCGACCAAGACGGGTCCGCCGACCTATCTTACGGACTACCGGGCGTGGGCCGGTTTCGCGTCAACATTTTTCGGCAGCGCGGCAGTTGCGCGATTGTGATGCGCGTCATACCCGACAAAATTCCCGGGTTCGATGACCTCAAGCTTCCTGCGCGGCTGGAAGAAATTGTGCATCTGAAAAACGGCATTGTGCTGGTGACGGGACCGACCGGCTCAGGCAAGTCGTCCACCCTGGCCGCCGTGATCGACAAAATGAATACGGAGAAGGCCTTCCACATCCTCACCATCGAAGATCCTATTGAGTTTCTGCATCGCCACAAGAAAGCCACGATTCATCAACGCGAGTTGCACAGCGATACGCCTACTTTTGCGCTAGCTCTGCGCGCCGCGCTGCGCCAAGCACCTAAAGTGATTCTAGTTGGCGAGATGCGCGACCGTGAGACTATCGAGATTGCGCTGGAAGCGGCGGAAACCGGGCACCTGGTTCTTTCGACGCTGCACACCATCGACGCTTCCAAAACCGTCGAGCGCATCGTGGGTGTTTTCCCTGTTGCGGATCAGCACTCGGTGCGAACCCGCTTCGGCAAGGCGTTTCGCTTTATCGTTTCGCAGCGGCTGCTTCCGAAGAAAGACGGCAAAGGGCGGATTGCCGCCATCGAAATCCTGAAATCGACATTGCGCACTCGCGATTATGTGGAGAAGGGTGAAAGCGAAGGGAAGACTTTGCTCGATGCGATGCGCGACGGCGACACCGACGGAATGCAGCACTTCGACGGCGAACTCGAGAAATTGCTACGCGCGGGCACGATCGACTTCGATACCGCGCTGGCATATTCCACCAATCCCGGCAATTTTCGACTGGAAGTCGCCGACTTCCTCGAAGCGAGCGGCAAAGCGGAACCCGTTGAAGTCGAACGGTAGACCAGCAGGTTTTTCAGTCCTCGAGCACCAACGCTATTTTCGGTGAACAGTGCACGGTTCATTTCGCGGGGACGTGCCGCACGGGCGCAGCTTGCGTTCCGGGTCCTGGCGCCGGCAAAGGCTTGGGCATCTCCTCCGCTTTGAATCGCGGCACCATCTGATCGGCCATCGCGAGCGCATACACCGCGGAGGCAATCTCCACAGCGCCTTCTCGCACGTCTTCCTCATAAATGCGCTCGTATGTGTCGAGATTGGTGTGATGGGTAAAGGAGCCATAATCAAAAGCGTCCTGGGCCAATCCGATTCCGGGTAAGCCGGCGTTGTTGAACGAAGTGCTGTCGGTGCCAGCGATTCTGCGGCTGTCACTCTTCACCGCGCCCATGAATCCCCAATCAGCGAAAGGCATCATCGCCTCGCAAACCATGTCGGCTGCGCCGGCTGGGCCAAATACTCCCGCACCCCGCGGCTTGCCGGTGCCGGAATCGATGTTGAAATAGGCGTCCAATTTTGCGTACTCGGGTTTGGGGCTCTCGAAGCTGCCAAAATGCTGCTGCACGTAGGCGAGAGAACCGAGCAAGCCTTCTTCTTCGCCGCTCCAGAGAGCAATGCGGATGGTGCGACGGGGTTTCACGTGCAGGGCGGCGAGAATTCGCACGGCCTCGAGCATCATGGAGGAGCCGATGCCATTGTCGGTCGCGCCGGTGGCGTCATGCCAGGAATCGTAATGGCCACCGAGCATGACGACCTCGTCTTTCTTGTCGGCGCCGGGAATCTCTCCTATTGCGTTATAAGCCGCCGTCCCTTCCGGATATTCCTTGTTCTGAATATTGAGGCGCAGAGTCACGGCGGTGCCGTCGGCGATAAAGCGGGAGATTCGTCCGTAGTCTTCGTTGCGCATGACGAGCGTGGGCACCGCCCGGGTCCAGTCGTAGGTCCCGTTTTGTTGGGCGATGATAACGCCGTGCGCGCGTGCTGCATCGTTGATGCGCGCTAATGCTCCGTTGTCCACCAGGAACTGATCGACTTGGCGGGAAACCTCGGCGCGAGTCAATTGGCCTTCCGGCAGCTTGGGCTGCTCGGGAAAGCGAAAGGGCTGGGGATTTTTGGCGTCGAAGCGTGACTTCCATTCGTCTTCCGAACGCCGCATGGGCGAAGGGTTCATATCCTCGGATACTTCCACGTGCTTGCCGACGAATACGATCGCGCCGTGTATCTGGTCCTTCACTGAATTCAAGTAGGTGTCGAGCTCTACCTGGGTCGGTTGCTTCGGATCTGCGGGTTTGGCTTTGGCCGGCATGGGGGGCGCAGCCCATTTCGGTTCCGGCGGTGGCGGCGGGCCTCCGAAGAAGTTGAATCCGGGCCCGGCCGGGAGCGCCAGCCCCGGCGGATCCAGGAGCACCACTTGCGCAGTGATCGTGCCCTTGGTGCTGGGGGTCCATGCCAGCGGCTTGACCATCAGTTGTCCATGGAACGGCGTGACGGCTTCGGCCAACAGCTCCATGTTTTCCCAACCGGGCACCGGGGTGGCTGCGCTGGGCGGCTGGAACGTCCAGGGTTCGAGGTGCGCATTGGCCAATCCCCACGATGTCATGGTTTTGACCGCCCAATCGTCGGCCGCTTTCAGGTTTGGTGTGCCGGTTACGCGCGGGCCGTAGACATCCGCGATCTCGTGGATTAGCCACATGATCTTGGAATTGTTCGTTTCCTCGGCGCGGATTTGCGCGTACGTATCGGAGAGCCCGGGAGCCTGCGCGGGCAGAGGCATGGCTGCCAGCAGCGAGAAAGACAGCACAGATCCAAACAGTTTTGTCACGGTTCCTCTCAGAATTCTTTGGAAATTTCAACTCGCATCGCGCGGCCGCACGTCAATATACGCTTCAACGCCGAGTGAGGCAACGCGCCTGGCTTCTGGATGGCTGTGACTTCCGCGCTCTGTCGTACAATTCCTGAACCAATGCCTGTGTCTCTGGACGCTACGGATCTACAGACCTTACATATCGTCGAAATTTCGGCCGTCTTCACGCTTACGTTTGGAGCGGCAGCGCTGTGGTTTCCCGGTGCGGCGGACAAATTCTTTCGCGGCATCGAGCGAGCGGTTTCCCGATTCGCGCGGAGCAAGCGGCTTGCCGCCATCACCTTATTTTTGTCCGTGATCGTTCTTCGTCTTCTCGCTCTTCCGCTTCTTCACGTCCCAGTCCCCGGTATTCACGACGAATTCAGCTATTTGTTGATGGGAGATACGTTTGCGCATGGGCGATTGGCCAATCCGCCGCATCCCATGTGGATCAGCTTCGAGACCTTTCACGTAAATTGGCTTCCGAACTACGCCTCCATGTATCCGCCCGCGCAGGGCTTCCCTTTGGCCCTAGGTCAAGTCCTGGGGCATCCCTGGATCGGCGTTCTGCTCATCGACGCGGCGATGTGTGCGGCAATTCTGTGGATGCTGCAAGGCTGGCTGCCCGCTCGCTGGGCGTTTCTCGGAGCGGCGCTCGCGGCACTGAAACTCGGAATCGCAAGCTACTGGATGAACAGTTATTGGGGAGGTGCGGCGGCTGCTATGGGAGGTGCGATGGTGCTAGGGGCGCTTCCGCGAATCGCGAGGCGCGCGAGAATCGGCGATGTAATTCTTCTCGGCCTGGGCATTGCTATTCTGGCGAACAGCCGCCCGTATGAGGGCTTTCTCTTTTGTATTCCCGCAGCTCTGTGGATTGCTTGGTGGCTGTCCGGAAAAAACAGGTGGCCGAAGCCGCTGCGTATACGCCTCGGCCAGGTTTTGCTTCCACTCACCGCGATGCTGCTGCTGACGGCTGCGTTCATGGGTTATTACAATTGGCGCCTGACCGGAAATGCGCTGCTCCTGCCGCACGTCTTGAATACGCGGACCTATCGCAGCACTGGAATTTTCCTCTGGGATCACAAGAAACCTGAGATGCACTACGCAAACCAACAGTTCGAAGAGTTTTACAACGGGTGGGAACGCAACAATTACAACAATACGTGGCCCGACGTGGTGCGGGTCAGCGAAGAAAAGCTGGTTCGTTACGGGCTCACTTATTTTTGGATCGGAGAACTTCTGGCTCTGCCCGCTATTCCATATCTCTTTCGAAACGGCAAGACGCGACTTCTGCTTGTCACGTTCCTGCTGGTGTCCGTCGGGGTCTTTGCCGTGATTTGGTCCAACGCGCATTACGCCGCGCCGCTCACTTGCGTGGTCTTCGCACTGGGCGTGCAGGCCATTCGTTACACGCGTACCATGCAGATTGGCACGCGACCCGCAGGTGTTGCTCTCGCCCGGGCGATCGTCCTGTTACTGGTGCTGGACACTGGAATAAATGTGGCTCGCGGCATCTGCGATCCGCTGTTGTGGCCCTGCGAAGGCGATCCGAGCCGCGTCACTATTGCCGATAAACTGGCGCACATGCCGGGCAACCACTTGATCATGGTCCGCTACGAGAAGGACAATCACAACATACATGACGAGTGGGTGTACAACGGAGCGGAAATCGATAGTGCCAAGGTCCTGTGGGCGCGCGAACTGGATGCCGACCAGAACGCGAAGCTGTTCGACTACTTCAAGGATCGCAAGATTTGGCTGGTGACTCCCGATTCCGACAACACTTACCTCGAACCCTACACTCCGCCGGATATCCCTACCGCCGACGGTTCTGGTAATCAATAGCCTCTGCTACGGTCGCTTTTGAGACTGTGTACGGTGCTTGCCGCAAGCCCCTGAAGCTTCGTTCGCTCCAATCGTGCCGAGATGAGGCGGCAGCAGTGCCGCGCCCCTACTTGAGCGGCTGGCGTGGGTGTGGCGTCGATTTAGCTAGCGGGTGGCGACCAGGAGATTGTTGAGGCCTAACTCGAAGGTGTAATGGATGAATTCGTTGAAGCCTATGCGGTGGAGGATTTGCTGCAAGGTGCTTACCGGGATTCGTTTTTGATGTTCATGGCTTTCCATTTCGTCGCTCACCAAGCGCAAACCGTGCAAAACCTTCAGAATGGGATCGACCATGGCGGACGGCCAGGTCAGAATTAGCGAGCCGGCGGGCGCCAGAATCCGGTATGCCTCGCGCAGCACTGGCTCGGGATCCGACAGATGTTCAAGAACCGCGAGCATCACTACGTTGTCGAATTGGCCGGACTCTAGCGGTAGAGGTTTGCGGATGTCCGCGCGGAGTCGCTGCCATTTTGCTCCGGGGCGGTCACGCACTTGATCGTCCACGCCTACGCCATAGGCAATTCGTTGGGCGGCAAAATCCAAAAACGCCGCGTCAAGGCCGCAGCCGAAATCGCAGACGCGTGCTCCTTTGCGAATATGAGGGTACGCGGCGCGATAACGCATGCGTGCGATGAGGTTGTCAAGTGAGGTGTAGGACATTTATTTGAGTTCGTAATCTCCGATATAGGTGCCGCGGCTGATGCCCAGCATACTCAAGAAGAAAGAAGCGAAGATAATCTGGAGTCCGAGAAACAGCCACATGGCCCAGAACAGGACCTGGCGTACTTGCGCCAAGGGGCCAAATCCGCTGGCTATCCATTGCCAGGTAACCCAGGCGCAACCGGCGAAGCCGGCAAGAAATAAGACGCCGCCGAGCAACAAACCAGATTCCAGGGTCACGCGTTTTAGGATTCGCTTAAGCGAAACAGCGCCACTGTGATCAAAACGTTCCGCATAGCTGAATACTTTTGCAAATGCGCCGATGGAGAATATCTGCGCACCCAACAAGGTGAAAATCACGCCAAAAATCATGGTATGCACGTCCATTATGATTCGTGAGGTGAGCGCTCTCGGACCCGGCAGGAGCCAAAACACCAACGATAAGCCGAGCAACATAAGCAGCGCGCCGGGCAAGACAAACAGCCAGTTCGGCGCGTACAACAACATAAAGCGCAAATGCCGCCAGCCATCGCGAAAACTGCGCAGATGCGGGGGGCGGCCGCGTTTGTCGGGCCACAAGGTAATCGGAATCTCGGCCATGCTGGCACCTAGCTGCGCCGCTTTGATCACGAACTCGGAGGCAAACTCCATGCCAGTGCTGCGCAGATCCATGCGGTCGTAAACCGCGCGAGTAAAACCGCGCATTCCGCAATGGCTATCGCCAATCCCGGTGGCAAAAAAAAGATTCAAGAGCGAGGAGAGTGCGGGATTGCCGAAGTATTTGTGGTGCCAAGGCATAGCTCCCGGCTTGATTTGTCCGCGAAAGCGGTTGCCCATTACTACGTCGTTTCCCTGGCGCCACTTCTGAACGAAGCGGGGCACCTCGCTGAAGTCGTAGCTGTCGTCCGCGTCGCCCATTACTATGAACGCGCCACGCGCCGCGGCGATCCCCGCGCGCAATGCCGAGCCGTACCCGCGGGCCTCCACGCGAACCACACACGCGCCCAACTTCTCTGCGATCTCAATGGAGCCATCCGTCGAACCATTGTCGGCGACAATCACTTCGCCGCACAAACCGGCAGTGCGAAATGCAGCCATGGCCTTGGAGACGCAGATAGCGATCGAGTTCGCCTCATTGAGGCAAGGGATCACCACTGACACTTCCACGCCACCCTGGGCGCCGGGTGGAGCGCCCGATCGGTCGCTCTCCTTCAATCTCTCAGCGTCCATCTTTGGAGCCTCGCATGCTAAACACTTCCAGCTTGCATTTTCGCGCACGGCCATTATCATGGCGAAGTTCCCGAACGCGAAGCTCTGAAAGTCCCTGAGACTCACTCATTGTCCAATCCATCGGACCTATCTTCCACGGCAAGCGCCCCCGCGTCGAGCGGCACCTTCGACGCTCTGGCCACGCCTCGCAGCCGGGGCCGACTGCTCAAGGTTCTGGGGATGTGGTTCGGGATCTCCGCAGCCGTTGGCAATACGATCGCCGCCGGAATTGTACGCGCGCCCGGCGACATCGCGCAGTGGCTGCCCAACGTTTATCTGTTTTTTGGGGTGTGGGTGATCGGAGGACT
>Ga0307474_10000682_pt1 | contig 24230 bp, 15 predicted proteins | sample atmos_gasesECM1C_2_FD_203312 | JGI IMG/M metagenome (GOLD analysis project Ga0307474, IMG submission 203312) | Hardwood forest soil microbial communities from Morgan-Monroe State Forest, Indiana, United States - atmos_gasesECM1C_05 | ecosystem: Environmental > Terrestrial > Soil > Temperate... | reverse complement strand
TTCCTCGCGGCACAGTTGGCTCAGCGCCTCAAGATCATCGATCGCGCCGATATCCACCGTGCCGGCCGAGCCGACGACAAGGAAGGGTTTTAGACCGATCTCGCGGTCGCGTCTGATCCGCGCGCGCATTTCCGCCACGTCGACGCGGTGCAAGGAATCGACCGGCATGTTGCGCAGTGCATCGCTGCCAAGTCCGGCAAAATCCATTGCCTTGCTCACGCAGCCATGCGCGGCTTGCGACGTATAGGCAGTCAACAGCGCGCCTTTGCCATATATCCCTTGCCCTCTGACGCTCTGCCCCAGTGCCGCGGTTCGCGCCACCAATACCGCCATCAGGTTGGCAAGCGACGTTCCCGTGACGAAGAGCCCGCTTGCCTCTTTCGGGAAGTCGAACATCGCGCGCGTCCACTCGACGATCTGGCGTTCAACTTCGATCGGGACATGATCGCGGCCGCCGAGATTGGCGTTGAGCCCGGCAGCGAGCATCTCCGCCAGCATACCCACCGCGGTGCCGCCGCCATGCACCCATCCCATGAAGCCTGGATGGATGTTGCCGGTCGCGTAAGGCGCGACGAAATCGGCGAACTCGCGATAGACGTCGCCGAGGTCGGAAGGCTTTCGCGGAAGCTCGGCGCGAAAGCGTGCGCGAACCTCATCCGGTATCGGACGCCACACCGGACGCTCGCGGATGTTAGCGATGTAATCGATCATGTCATCGAGCATGCGATGACCTTGCGCACGAATCTCGTCCCAGCTTTGCGGATCCAGCGTCTGGCTCGATCCGGCTTGCGACGACGCTTTGTGCGGTTTTCTGGTCACACCTAGCGCTCCGGTCGCTGCCGGGCGCGGTGGTGCAGCATCGCCGCTAACGGTGCGAAACCCTTCATTTGCAGCCGCCTCCAGAAAAACAGCTCCGGCGAATTCATGTAATGCACGACGGCGATAACCACCACAAACGCTGTCTGAAGGCTGTTATCGGTGCTGTGGGAGGCCGTGATGGCCTTCGGTTTCAAAAACGGTAGGTCGGTTCGGTTAACGACATGTTAACCGCCGAATGAGGAAAGACAACGGGCGGTGATGCCGCTGTCGTCATCCTCGTGGGCGACGACACGGCGCTGGCGACTGCCGGGAATCACAAGCTCGATCGGTGAGGCTATTCAGGCGCGCCCGCCCAAACCGGCCGCGATGTTGCGGTTGATCTCGATCAGCGGCTTGAAATGCTGGCGCTGCCGGCTGATCTGCAACGCCGCGGTATGGGACAGCACGAAGACGCCGATGTTCGCGATTTTTTCCCGCACCTCCAATGGCTGAGGGTTTCCATCGCGATGGGCTTCGCTGAGGAAGATCGTCCACAGTTTGCGGTTGAACATCAGCGCTTCGGACATCTGTTCGAATGTCGAATTGGCATTGGTCATGACGGTCTGCAGCTTGTTAGCTGCCATCAACAGGGCCTTGGCTTCGTTTTCACGGGGGGATGCGGTGGTATCAGCAACGCGGGCATAGGCTTGAGCGGCAGCACTAGACATTCAACACCTCGGCAAACGCCTTTTTTACGTCGGACAAGCTTGCAGCTTTTGGATCAGGGAATCGTAAAGCGAGCCACTTAAAATTAACTTACTAACGTGCCGATTTGGTTGCTGAATCTAAAGCACCGTATCCCGCGAACACGTCCTGGTTGCGCACGATCTCGCGCAATGCGCGCGCCCCTCTCGTTCGACGAGGCACATCAGCCGCCGGACGAGACGCATCCGCTTTTTCGATGGTTTGCGGGCGTCGCCGAGCAAAAAACACCAGCTTTCGAGCCACGGTTTGTGCTCCCCGACCCGTTAACGTTTTGCTAACCGTGTTCGCTAAACAGCTGTTAACCACATTTTAAAAGCTTTTATTCACACTTTCGATTGGCCGAAGCGCCCGTTGGGGCCGTTTTTTGATGCAGAGTTTAAGGAAGGCAATTAAATGTCCGATATCACCCTTACTGCAGCCGTCCGCCAGAATCTGCTCTCATTGCAGGATACCGCTTCGCTGCTCTCTCAGACGCAGGAACGTCTCGCCACCGGCAAGAAGGTCAACAGCGCGCTCGACAATCCCACCAATTTCTTCACCGCTTCCGGCCTTGATGCCCGCGCCAGCGATATCTCCAACCTGCTCGACAGCATCGGCAACGGCGTCCAGGTTCTGCAGGCGGCCAACACCGGCATTACGTCGCTCTCTCAATTGGTCGACACCGCCAAGTCCATCGCCAATCAGGCATTGCAGCAGCCGCCCGGATACAGCCCGCCAGCCAACGTCCAGTTTACAGGTGCAGGCGTCAGTTCCGTACCCGGGACCACCGCAGCAACTTCCGCCGACCTCACCACAAGCGCGCTCAATGGCGGGGTTTACACCTTCACCAATTCCACCGGCACCGCGGTCACGATCACCATCGGTACCGCGCCTTCTGCCTTCAATCCGACGACCAAGACCGCAGAGGTACAATCCATCGACCAATTGAATCAGGCGCTGGCGGATGCAGGCGTGAATCTTTCAGCCGTGATCAGCAGTTCCGGCGCCGGCACCAGTAACGCCCTGACCTTCACCTCGACCAATGACGGTGCGGGTCAGGTGATTACCTCGACCGCTGCTCCGGCCGCTCCCGCCACGCTTGATGCGATCAATATCAGCGCCAATGCCGCTGGTGGCGGCGCCGGTGGTACCGTCAATGCGGCAGTGCCCGACCCGGTGTCGCAAAACGCCCGTGCGACCCTCGTCTCCCAGTACAACCAGATTCTGACGCAGATCAACACCACGGCGCAGGATGCGTCGTTCAACGGGATCAACCTTCTGGACGGCAACTCGCTGAAACTGATTTTCGACGAAACCGGCAAATCGACGCTGACGATCGCGGGCGTGACCTTCAATTCGGCTGGTCTCGGCTTGACCAATCTCGCGCCGAGAGTCGACTTCACGGACAACGTCAAGACCGGTACCGTTCTGGACGCGCTCAACGCCGCCAGCTCCGAGCTGCGCTCGCAGGCCTCGGCCTTCGGCGCTAACCTGTCGATCGTGCAGATCCGCCAGGATTTTTCGAAGAGCCTGATCAATGTTCTGCAGACCGGTTCGGCCAACCTGACGCTCGCCGATTCCAACGAGGAAGCAGCCAACAGCCAGGCGCTCTCGACCCGCCAGTCGATCGCGGTATCCGCGCTGGCGCTTGCCAATCAGTCGCAGCAGAGCGTGCTTCAGCTGCTACGATAGTTGCGGTGAAGACGCATCAGCGGCAGAGCCGGCGATATCTCATGTCCCGGGCGCGTTGCGGCGTTCGTCACGCTGCTACGCTGAACCGAGACGTAAAAAAACGGCGGGGCTTTTGCCCCGCCGTTCTTACTTTCGAAGCTTTCCGCCGAAATCAGCGCAACAACTGCAGAACGTTCTGCTGCGACTGGTTGGCGAGCGCCAGCGCCGATGTCGCAATTGACTGGCGGGTCGACAGCGCCTGGCTATTGGCTGCTTCTTCGTTGGAGTCGGCGAGCGTCAGGTTGGCCGAGCCGGTCTGCAACACGTTGATGATGTTCTTGTTGAAGTCCTGGCGGATCTGCACGATCGACAGGTTGGCGCCGAAGGCCGAGGCCTGCGACCGCAACGTGACGCTGGCGGTATTGAGCGCCGCCAGAACGTTGTTGGTGGTGTTGTTGTCGACGAAGTCCTGGCCCGCGGTGAGCGTGGAAAGGCCAAGGCCGCCCGGATTGAAGGTCACGCCCGAGATCGTCACCGTCGATTTGCCGGTTTCGTCGAACACCAGTTTCAGCGAATCGCCGTTCAAGAGGTTGACGCCGTTGAAGGACGAGTCCTGCGCGGTGGTGGTGATCTGCGTAAGAATCTGGTTGTACTGAGCGACCAGCGAGGCGCGCGTGTTCTGCGACACCGCATCGGCGGTCGGGTTGGTGACCAGCGTATTGTTGGCAACGGTAGCAAAGGCAACGGAAGTGGTGCCAGCGCCGGTGTCGATATTCACCGAGCCAGAGTGACCGGATCCGGCCGCCGGAGGCACAAAGGCAGCGCCGTTGGTAATCGTCTGCGACGCCGCATCGTTGGTCGAGGTGAAGGTGAGCGAACCGTTGCTGTTGAGGCTCGCGGTCAGGCCGACGCCAGCCGCCGAAAGCGCGCTGTTGAGGCTGTCGATCGAATTGACGTCGCCGGCGGCTGTACCCAAGGTGATCGTAACGTTTTGCGCCGCGTTCGCGGACACGTCGAACTGGATTTTGCCAGCAAGCGAGTTTGCCGTGCCTGAGCCAGAGTTGGTCAGGTCGGTCGAGGAACCTGCAGTGCCGGCGGCCGGCGCGGCGCTCGTGATGCTCGCCTTCGTGGAGTAGCCGGTGGGCTGCTGCAGCACCTGGTTGGCGATCGACTTGGCGGTATCGACCAGGCTCGAGAGCGAGGTGATGCCGGTGTTGGCGGCCTGCAGGACCTGCACGCCGTTGCCGATGCTGTCGAGCAGGTTGGAGATGTCGCTGGCGCGGGCATCGAGGCCGGCGGCGGTGAAGAAGTTGGTGGGATTGTCGAGCGCGCTGTTGACCTTCTTGCCGGTAGCAAGACGTTCCTGCGTGGTCGAAAGCAGGTTGGCGGTATCCTGCAAGGAGAGCAGGTTAGCGCGGACTGCCGCGGTGAGAGTAACGGGGTTCAGAGACATGGGATAACCTTTCTGGTGTAACGCAACAGTCGGCCTTCTTGGCCGGACGCGGGACGAACTCTAGGAATCACATGGTCAACAAAATATGAATCGGCTTGTGCAGCGTCCCGATACCGGTTCGTTTTCGAAAAATTATGGTTAAGGAACGATAAAGATCGCTCAAAAGGGTATGCAACCATCACCAAACGCCGGTTACGACGGCACGCAAAAAAACGGCGGGGCAAAACCCCGCCGTTGTTGTTTGTCGAAGCTTTCGCCGAGATCAGCGCAAGAGCTGCAGAACGTTCTGCTGCGACTGGTTGGCAAGCGCGAGTGCAGAGGTCGCAATCGACTGGCGGGTCGACAGCGCCTGGCTGTTGGCTGCTTCCTCGTTGGAATCGGCGAGCGTCAGGTTGGCCGAACCGGTCTGCAACACGTTGATCAGGTTCTTGTTGAAGTCCTGGCGGATCTGCACGATCGACAGGTTGGCACCGAAGGCCGAAGCCTGCGACCGCAGCGTGATGCTGGCGGTGTTGAGCGCCGACAACACGTTGTTGGCGGAGGCGTTGTCGATGAAGTCGGTGCCGGCGGTGAGCGACTTCAGGCCGAGACCGGTCGGATCGAAGGTCACGCCGGTGATCGTCACGCTCGATTTGCCGGTTTCGTCGAACACCAGTTTCAGCGAATCGCCGTTGAGCAGGTTGACGCCGTTGAAGGACGAGTCCTGCGCGGTGGTGGTGATCTGCGTAATGACCTGGTTGTACTGGGCAACCAGCGACGAGCGCGTGGCCTGCGACACCGGGTCGGCGGTCGGGTTGGTGACCAGCGTACCGCCGGCGGCAAAGGCAGCAGAGGTAGAGGCGCTGTCGATGTTCACTGAGCTTGAGTGACCGGCCGTCGGAGGCACAAAGGCGGCGCCGTTGGTAATCGTCTGCGACGCCGCATCATTGGTCGAGGTGAGCGTGATCGAGCCGTTGCTGGTATTGAAGCTCGCGGTCAGGCCGACGCCAGCCGCCGAAAGCGCGCTGTTGAGGCTGTCGATCGAATTAACGTCGCCGGCGGCTGTACCCAAGGTGATCGTAACGTTTTGCGCCGCATTCGCGGATACGTCGATCTGGATTTTACCAGCAAGCGTGTTCGCGCCGCCGTTGGTCAGATCGGTCGCAGAACCAGCCGTGCCGGCAGCCGGCGCGGCGCTCGTGAGGCTCGCCTTCGTGGTGAAACCGGTCGGCTGCTGGAGCACCTGGTTGGCGATCGACTTGGCGGTGTCGACCAGGCTCGAGAGCGAGGTGATGCCGGTGTTGGCGGCCTGCAAGACCTGCACGCCGTTGCCGATGCTGTCGAGCAGGTTGGAGATGTCGCTGGCGCGGGCGTCAAGGCCAGCAGCGGTGAAGAAATTGGTCGGATTGTCGAGCGCGCTGTTGACCTTCTTACCGGTGGCGAGGTCGGTCTGGGTGGTCGCGAGCAGGTTGGCGGTATCCTGCAACGAGAGCAGGTTGGCGCGGACTGCCGAAGTGAGGGTGACGGGATTGATAGACATGGAACTACCTTTCTGGCGTTACGCAACTACGGCCTTCTTGGCCGCGTGCCGGACCGTAGGAAGCGAATGCTCAACGAACTATGAATCCCACCGCGAAGGGTCCCGATACCGGCTGGTTTCAAAACTCGTGCTTTAAAATGAGTGAAGAATATTCGCGGGACTTGAGCGACCGGCGGTGACCGGCCGGGCAAAGAAGTTAGCCCAATCGCCGCAATTCATCGCGCAGACGGATGATCACGCTATCCCAATCGCCGAAAGCCGGCTGACGCAACAGCTTCGCCGTCGGATACCAGGGCGAGTCACTCTGCTCGCGCATCCAGCGGAAATCGGCCGCATAAGGCAGAAGGACGATCACCGGCTTGGCAAGCGCGCCAGCCAGATGCGCCACGGCGGTATCGACCGAGACGACCACATCGAGCAAAGAGATCACCGCGGCCGTATCGGCGAAATCGGCGAGTTCACTGCCGAAATGAACGAAGTGTGGCAGATCGCGCAAGGTTTCGCGGTCGGCGTCGCGCAATTCGTTCTGAAGGCTGAAACAACGAACCGGCAAATCCTTCAGTAGCGCAGCAAGGCGCGCAAGGGGGATGGAGCGGTTGGCATCGTTCTTGTGCGACGTCGAACCGGACAAGACAAATCCGACGCGCGGCCGGCCCTCGCCCAGGAGTTCGCGCCAGCAGGCGATGCGCTCTGCGGAAGCTTTGAGATAAGGAACATCGGCAGGAATGGTCTCGCGCCTGGTTCGGAAAGCGAACGGAAGGCTGAGCAACGGGCAGTGCATGTCGAAAGGGGGAAGCCCCTCGCCTTCGCCAATGACATCGAGACAGTCGAACTGCGACAGCAGCGAGCGTAATTCCCCTTGAACCTCGCAAATCACCTTCGCGCCGCGTGCGGCCAGAAGCGGTGCATAGCGGATGAACTGAATGGTGTCGCCAAACCCCTGTTCGGCGTGCAGCAGAATGGTCTTGCCGGAAACGCCCGCCTCTCCCAGCCATAACGGCCGCGCAAACTCACGCCGCTTGTCCGCAAACGTGTTCGTCCTCCAGCGCCACTCATATTCCTTCCAGCCGGCCTCGAACTCGCCGAGCGTCAGGTGTGTCATGCCGGCTTCGAAATGAGCCTCAGGAAATCCGGGCGCCTTCGCGAGCGCGGCCTCGAAGTCGGCGAGCGCCTCGACCGGGCGGTCAAGGCGGCGAAGGGCGTGGCCACGATTCGTCAGGATTTGCGGATGTCCCGGCAACAGCGCGAGCGCCGCGTCATAGCTCGATATCGCCTCGACCGGGCGGTTGAGCCGAGCAAACGCATTGCCGCGGTTGACGAGCGCACCGACATGGGATGCGTCTTTCGCGAGCGCCTCGTCATAATTTGCGAGCGCTTCATCGATGCGACCCAATTCAAGGTACGAATTGCCGAGGTTGTAGAGGATCTCCGGATGCAGCGGTGCGATCAGCAAGGCGTTGCGATAACAGCCAACGGCTTCCTCAAAGCGTCCCGTTGCATGCAGCGCGAGACCAAGATTTGACATCGCCTCCGCCGAAGAGGGATTGACTTTCAGCGCCTTCGACAGGAAATGCAGCGCCTCCACGTGGCGGCGTTGCTGCAGCTTGAGAAGGCCGAGCAATTGCAGCGCGTCGAAATCGTCCGGCCGGTGCTCCAGAATCCCGGTGCACAGCCTTTCGGCCTTGTCGAGACGGCCTTCCTGAAACGAATTGAGAGCCTGGCGCTGCAGGCGCGACAGGTTCGGCATCTGCGTCGGGGAATTCTTCCAATGAGCCGACAACGAGCGTCCCTCTGACGGCGGATTCGAAAACCGCCCTCGAATCAATCGCCTGCGCCAAGGTTATCATGCAGGACATCATTCGGCTGAACGGTGCAGGCAACACGCTGTTTCCGCGCAACGGTCAACGGCTTTTGGTCCGTAACTTGCATCGAAACCGCGTAACGCTCTCGTGACACAGAGGATGCCCATGCGCTTTTCCCCGATTTGCTGGGTCTCGGCCCTGCTGGCATGTTTTTGGTCGCAGCCCCCTGCCCGCGCCGAAAGCACGCTTCGGATCGCCATGACTGCGTCCGATATCCCGACGACGACCGGCCTTCCCAACAACGGGTTCGAGGGCATGCGCTTTCTCGGGTACCCGATCTTCGAGGGCCTTGTACTTTGGGACCTGACGAGGACGGACCGTCTGGCGGACTTGCGGCCGGGGTTGGCCGAGAGCTGGGAACAGGAACCCAACGACAGCAAGACCTGGATTTTCCACCTGCGACCGGGCGTGAAATTCCACGACGGAACGATTTTCAACGCCGACGCCGTCATCTGGAATCTCGACCGCTATTTCAAGAGCGACAGTCCTCAATTCGAGATTGCGAGTTCGGCGATGACGCGCGCCCGGGCGCCGCTAGTCGCCTCGTACAAGAAGATCGATGATTCAACCGTGGCGATCTCAACGACGAAGGTGGCCTCATACTTCCCCTTCATGGCTGTCTACATTCTGTTCACCTCGCCGGCTTCGTTCGAGCAGGCCGGGCGGGACTGGACAAAAGTGGCGACGTTGCCCGCTGCCGGCACCGGGCCGTTCCGCATCTCGAAAATCGTGCCGCGCCAGGAGGTCGATTTGGTTCGGTGGGACGGCTACTGGGACGTCGCGAGGAAAGCAAATCTTGACCGTGTGGTGCTGATGCCGATTCCCGAAGCCAATACGAGACTCGCAGCGCTGCGATCGGGTCAGGTCGACTGGATCGAAGTGCCGCCGTCCGACGGCATTGCCTCGCTGAAATCGGCCGGGTTCACGATCACGAGCGGTTCCTACCCCCATGTCTGGCCGTGGTTTTACAACATCGGCGCCACCAGCAGCCCATTCAAGGACGTCAGAGTCCGGCAGGCGCTGAATTATTGCATCGACCGCGAGGGAATCGTCACCTTGCTCAACGGCACCGCCGAACCTTCGGTCGGCTGGCTGAAGACCAACGACCCCAATTTCGGATCACCCGAAAACCGCTACAAGTTCGACCCCGCGAGAGGCAAGAGGCTGCTCGCGGAAGCCGGCTTCACCAGCGAAAAGCCGCTCGCCTTCAAGGCCATGATTTCCACATCGGGCTCGGGACAGATGTTGCCCTTGCCGATGAATGAATTCGTCCAACAAAACCTCAAAGAGGCTTGCGGCGTCGACGTCCAGTTCGATGTGGTCGAGTGGCAGATTCTTCTCAACGCGGCGCGGGCGACACCCGACAGCCCGAACCTCAAGGGAGCGATGGTGCTCAACATCAGTTCGCCCTCTTCCGATGTCGGCATCATGGCTCGCTATTTTTCGTCCGCAAATTTCTCGCCCAACGGATTCAATTTCGAACAGTGGAAGGATGATGATTTCGACAATGCGCTGACGACATTGTCGGAGGCGAATGACCCGGCCGTGATTACAGGCGCGCTGCGCAAGGCACATGAAAGGCTCGTCGACAATCCACCATGGCTCTATATCGTCCATGACCTGAACCCGCGCGCGATGAGCCCAAAGGTCAAGGGATTTGTCTCACCGCAATCCTGGTTCATCGATTTGACGCTCGTCACGATGCAGTGAGCAAAACATCATTTAACCGCCCGGTGACCGGTCAAAGATTCAATCGCAGCCCGTGCGGCTGGACCGCTCTTGTCCGGGCGGACACGACGCATGCTCAGCTATCTGCAGCGTTTTCCCTTCGACAAGATCAAGATCGACCGCCGCTTCGTCAACGACCTCGCCGAACAGGGTGGATCAGCCGCGATCGTTCAGGCCGTGGTGAACATCGCTGCGGCACAACAGATGACGACGATCGCCGAGGGTGTCGAAACGACAGAGCAGCGGAACTCCTGTGCTCCCTCGGTTGCACCGAAATGCAAGGCTATCTCTTCAGCGCTGCCGTACCTTCTGCCGAGGCGCGGCAATTATTGCTGACAAGCCGGGACAGGGCCGCAGCCTGAAGCGATCCGGATCCGATCTATCGCTCAAGATTCTTGGCCGCCGGGAATTCGCGCGAGTAAACCGGATTGGCCAAGAAGGCCTGCTTGCCATAGGTCCAGAACTGACTGACGTCGGGATAGGTCTTGAACACGGAATTGACCAGCCGACCGTCCTTGCGGGTGACTTTACGCAAATAGACGTTGCCGACGACATTGCCGAGGTCGTCGAATTTCACGGGCCCGCGCGCCGTTTCGACGTTGGAGGAGCGAAGTGCAGCGATCAACGCGGCCTTGTCTTCGACCTTGCCGTCGACGGCCTTGACCGCCGCCTCGAGCACCGCGCCGTTCACATAGGTACTTGCGGCATAGAATCCGGGATCGTATTTGAATTCGTTCCGGAACGCCGGCGCGAAGACCTGGTTCGGCTTGGCGTCGAGTTCTGCTGAATACCAGCAGGTAGTGATGATACCGAGCGCTTCGTCACCCATGTTGCGCAGCACCGCCTCGTCGAGCGCGGTCATTCCGCCGATGACCTGCATCTTGTCCTTAAGGCCGTAATCGACGAACTGCCGAAGAAAACGAAAGCCGTTCGAACCGGCAAAGCCCAGGAAAATAGCGTCCGCATTCTTCAACTGCGCCACATAGCTTCCGTAGTCCGGCACGGTCAGCGGCGGAAACAGCTTTTGAATGATTTGCCCGCCATTGTCCTCGAAGACGCGCTGAAAGCCCGCGCACATCTCCTGGCCATAGGCGATGTCGTCGGCAATCGTGATCATCTTCTTGAACTTGAGTTCCTTGGCCGCGTATTCTCCCAACGGATGCGCGCACTGGGAAGAAGTAGAGGTCGCGCGCACGAACCACGGATTGGCGTTGCGCTGGGTCATGTCCTCCGCGGCCGCGACCGAGAGGGTCGGGATCTTGTTCTGGCGAATATAGTCGTCGATGGCCAATGCCTCGAACGCCGCCAGCGGTCCGATCAGGCAATGCACGTCATTCTTTTCGACCATTTCCTGCGTCTTGCTGCGTGCGGTAGCCGGAATGCCCGCGGTGTCGCCGACCACCAGCTCGACCTTTCGCCCCGCCATCATGTAGTCGCGCTCCTTCAGATACATCACGAGCGCGCGCTCCATATCGATGCCGCCGGATGCCAGCGCTCCGGTCTTGACGGTCAACAACCCAACGCGGATCGGCCCGTCGGCAGCTCGCACCACGTAGGGCGCAGCGAGGTTCGACAGGCCAATTCCTGCAACTCCCGAGACGAAATGACGGCGTGAAATGCTCATCATGTTTACTCCCTCGTATTTTCTGTGATTGCGACCGCCTGGTCCTGTCGACTTGCCTCAGTCGGATCCTTTCTTGGGACCCGAGATGATCGGAACCACGATGCTGCAAGCGCCTTTCCGGTCGAAATGCAGCGTCGTCATTCCCGCAAACAGCCGCTCTGGCCGATCGCGCGGATCATCGTGCAGGAACGGCCCGCATCCCAGCAGTTCATTCTTGAAATTGGAAAGCTTCGCACCCGTGGTCGCCTGCCACCTGTAGTCCTTTCCGCGAACGCTCAGCGCAATGCGATATCCTTTCGGCACCACGATCGAAGTCGGCCATATTTCGATCGCCAGATCAACCGGCCTGCCCGGCTGCAACGGCTCAACCTCGTCATGGCTGTGATAGGGACGCCAGGGTCGGGACAGGCTTTCGTCGAGCTTGCGATGCGAGGCGCGCAGCCAGCCCTGTGCGATGGGTGTGTGCGGATCGATCGCACCGACAAAGGTTACTTCCCGCAAATCGGGACACAGGACACGGAACACCAGAAAGATATCGGCGTCTTCGGTTGTGGAGGAAATCCGCAAATTGCCTGCCAGCGGGCCGGTGATCTCGGTCTCTTCGGTCAAGGGGCGCGATAGAAAGGTAAGCCCGTCGCTTAAGGCTGCGAAACTGGTCTGCGCATCCTCTGCGGGCGGGTCCAGGGAAAGCGTCTGGTGTTTCGGATCGAGATAGAATCTGGTCCAGAGCGTGGATGGCAACGGCCAGTCGGTTTCGTGCCGTTCGACGAAGCGATCGATATGGCGGACCTGCAATTGCACCTTCGGCTGCTCGGCCCAGCCATTGGCTTCGCCCTTGAGATAGAAATCGAAGAAGCGTTTCTGCAGGTTTCGCCCGTAGTCGGTGTAAAAATGCGTCCAGTGCTCGAGACCATGACATTCCAGCCATTTTTCCTTCGACGCGGCGCGGACAAAACCTTCGAAATTTCCACGGGGGTGCAGCCCCTGACCGCCCCAGTTGGCCGCCGACAGCAACGGGACGGTGACCTTGTCCCAGATCGGCGAACGCGTCTTGTGGTAATCATCGTCGAGAGGATGGCTGAGGATCTCGTCGCCGAAACTCGAGCGGTTTCGTGCCAATTGCTCGTCGGACATCGTTTCATCGCCGCACACCAGCGCGCCGGTCACGACGCTGCGTGGTCCCCGCTCCCCGAGCCCGTACTGCACGGTCTTCACCTGCATGTCGTACCAGTTGGCCCAGAACGTCGACAGGATGCCGCCGTGATGGGTCATGTCGCGATACCAGTCGGCCGCCCCTTCCCAGATGCACATGGCCTTCAGATGCGGCGGCTGCAGCGAAGCCACGTGCCACTGGTTGATGGCATAATAGGAAATTCCATTCAGGCCGACGTTCCCGTTCGACCAACCCTGCACGCCCGCCCATTCGATGCACGCGTAAAAATCGCGCGTCTCGCGCGGTGAGAAATGATCGACAAAGCCCGGCGATCTTCCGGTGCCGCGCGAGTCGACGCGCACGCAGACATAGCCGTGTGATACCCATTTTTCGGGGTCGACCACTTCCCAATTCTGATATTTGTTGGTGGATCCATAGGCCACGTCGGGATGATTTGCGATCATCGCCTGCCACGCGCTTGGATAGCCTTTCTGAAAGGCGAGCCCCTTGGCATAAGGACCGTAGGTCAAGAGCGCCGGCCATTTGCCTTCGGCTCTCGGCCGGAACACGTCGGCCCGCAGCACCACGCCGTCATCCATCGCGATGCCGACGTCCCATTCGATCAGCATGTCGTCCTGCTCGACCGCCGCAGCCATTGCGTCTCCCGTCGCTTGTTCTCTTGCGGACCGGAGTGTTGGGTTTTCTGCTCAATTTATCAAATGAAAAGTTCCGTCCGGTCAGAGCCCGATGGCCGGCCGCGGACAGAACTTAAGTATAAAGTAAGCCGCGCCTGAGCCCACCGCGTTAGCAACGGCGCACGCGGCTTACAGGCTCGACGGGCGTCGGTCTTGGGGAATCCTTCAGGCCGCCTTTTCTCGCCTGGCTTCGGCGCGGCGATAAAGCATTGCCGCGAAGGCATCGAAGACCTTTCGCATTTGCGGCGGCTTGTAGGGAAACACTGCGGGCGAATCCATGTTGTGGACGACCGCCGTATTGTCGGCCTCGAAGATCAGCAGCTCGCCGTCCCTGTCTTCGGCGCAATCGATCGTGAAATAGTCTAACCCCACGCGCTCGGCGATCGCCGCAAGCGCGCCGCGATGGCGGACCGCAAAATCGCTGTCGAAGTCGCGCATGAAACGTTCCTCTTCCATGCGCTTCGACGCACTGAACGCCATGCCCGCGTTGAGATACCAGATGTCCCAGCGATCAGCGATCGCCATGTGGCAGGCGTAAGCGCGGCCATCGACGAACACGATCCGGTATTTGCGATAAAGGCCGTCGTCGTCCGAGTAATCGACGAAACGCGCGACGAAAAATTCCTGTTCTGCGCAAGCACCCAGATAGGCTTCGAGCATGGCGCCATTTTCCAGCCTGGCGAGCCCGACACCCGCATGCGATCCACGCGGCCGAATGATGATCGGAAATTTCAGGTCGGGGCCCACCTCGGCTGTTCCTGACCGAACGATCTCCGATAATTGTGCTCGGCTGACGCAAGCGGTCGCGGGAATATCGAGGCCCTCGATCCCGCCAAGCATGCGGTGCAGCTTGTCGCGGTCGAGATTGCGGACAAGACGCGGCGGATTGAGCAGCGGCCGCGGCCAGCGCGCGGCAAGCGAATCGATCTTGCGCAGCGCCTCCAGGCATTCCGGTGAATCGGATGCAATGACGATTGCAACGTCGTGCTCGGGCAGTGGCGTCGGCAAATCTACCCCGGAGATGACGTAAAGCGTTTGCAACTCGATTCCGGAATTTTCCAAGAGGAACTCGATCGGTGTGTTGCCTCCCATGTCGATTGCCGCGGCAAGCGCCAGCACGCGCAATTTTGGCTCCGACGGACAGGGCGAGCGGTACAGTTGATGAAAGGCGAGCACTTCCGCCTGAATAGCCATTCCGGTCGGCTTGTCACCAAGGAGCTGCATGATCAACGAGAGATCAAGTCCATCGCCCGCCCCGGCCGTGCCAGCGGCCACTTTCGAGATCAGTTCGTTTCGCAGCGGGCGAAGGTCGGCGCCCTCGAACGCCATCGTCGTCAGTCGCGCGAATCCAATCCGATCCGCGCTCGGGTAGCACGCAAGACCGGTGCGATTATCAGGCGCCATGGGAAACTCCCGCTGGTTCAAGGCCGTCCATTTGGAGAAGCAGTCTTTCGATGTTGGCGACGACCGTGCCCACATCATCAAGAGCGCGCTGCAAGTTGCGTTGCGCCAGCTCCTCGTCGGACGAGAAGGCTTCCGCGACGAGGCGGGCGCCCGCGCTGATGCGAAGAGCGGCTGCCGGGTGGTCGGCACGACCAAACACGACGGGCTGGCCGATCAGGCACGGCTTCGGTTCTGTTTCCCGATCATCGGAAGCCGCACCGCAGGCAAGGCTGCGATAGAGCGCCCTGCAATCTTCCAGGGAGAGGATGTCGTTGCCGCGACGGACCACGAATGGAAAAATCGTCCGCTGGGCCATCTCTTCATCCCCGGCGCCGGCATGCTCGGCCTGATGCTGCGGCGGCAGCAAGAGAAGCGATGGCGATGAGCCGATGATTCCTTCGACACCTTCGCGAAATGTCGTGAGAGCCGCCAGGCGAAATTTTGGCGGAACACGAAAATAGGTGCCGATTTCCTCCAAAGCTGCTTCCCATCGCAGCCATTGGCCGAAATTCATTCTAATCGGAAAATGCGATCGAAAGCTCGGCCAGTCCTGCGGCCAGTCGCTGCGGCAAAAATATTCGAAGAACCCGGACGGAATATCGCTGGCCGAATCGATATCAGCGGTAAGGATCGAGGGTATCAGCAGCGCACCGCTGAAGGGCGGGCCGGCGAAGAATTTGGATCCGGTGATGATCACCCAATATCCGCGATCGAGATAGTTTCGAAGCCGCGCACGGCCGAGACGCATCTGGCAGGCGTCGACCACGATCTGGACCTGTCGGGGCCAGCGCGCCGCGATCTCCTCGAGGCATTTCTCGCTCGGCGCCCGCCAGCCGAATTTCGAGGAGTCCATGATCTGGAGAAGCACGTTGCTTCCGTTCACGACCGATCGTTCGACCGCAGCGAGAACAAGTGAATCCATCGCACTTTGCGGCCGCCCCTGCCCCGTCTCATCGAACAGCCGCAACGCGATGTTCTCGAGGCCATGAGAAAGCCCGGCGATCGGCTCCCCCTTGCGGACCCGGCATCCGTTCGCGGTCGAGGCAGCGAAGTGGCAGCCACGGGCGGTGTGGACGGTTCCGCTGCCGGTTTGATCGGCCGCTACCACCACCGTCGTCATGGCCGGACCAAGCAATGCGCGTGCGAGAAAGAGCGCCTGAAGTTGCGAATCCGTGCCCGACGGAGAGAAGACGACGTCGGCGTTCGCTCGCGACAGGGAAAGGTAGCTGCGCAATTCGTCCCGCATCGTCTCGATGCGCGCATCGAACGCAGCCTCCATTCCAACCGCAATCGCCGATTGCATCAGTCCATCGCGCGCGTTTTGGGCGCGATCATAGGCGCGTTGCGAAATCGATGTCGCCGTGCTCGAGGAAAAGCTCAGCGTTTGGGGACAAGGATATGGCTGGCAACCATATTCATTCAGTCCGCTCGCAGGATTGATGGTCAGCCGCGGATCGCCGCCGCCGCACAAGAGCCGATCCAATGGCGCAAACAGTCCCGCCATCGCAGAGGCCGAGGCGGATAGATCCTGGTAAATCGCCTTCTCGGCCAGTTGCAATCGAACGCCACCATTGAGCATGCTTGAGCCTCCACCCCATAACAGCTGTGCCTGGCCGCTGCGGCACAAGGCTGCAATGGCAGCTAACGCGGTGTTAACCCGCTTACCGAGGAGTAAATCGGTATGGTTAACGAAAGCTTTACTTCAGCGCTCTACCTGTCGTTGCGGTTGGCTCTTAAGGCAGGATCGCGCTTAGCCACCGGGCAAGAGGAACTTGGTCAGCGTGAGGCCCGCAAGCATGGAGGTCGTTTCATAAGAGGCCTGCAGGGTCGTCTGCAGCGCCAGAATCTGGCTTGCCACTTGCTGCGTCGAGGCGGTCTCGGTCTGGTCGACGATGTTCTGCAGAAGCGTCTGGGTCTGGGTCTGCCGATCGGTCGCCTCTTTCATGGTGTTCTGTGCGTTGGCGAAATCGGTCTGAATATCGGCGATCGTCTGCTGTCCCGGCTGCGGCGTCAGGTTTGTCGCGATGCGCTGGCTGAGCGCTGCGATCGTCGTACTCGAATTGGTCGCAGTCGGCGACACCGTGACGGCCGCAAACACGGCCACGCCTTCGAGCTGCGTGCGGATCGCCTGTTCGTTGGCTTGCGCACCGTAGGGAACGACGATATTCGAATCGATCCGGGCCGTCGAGGATGCCCGCGGCGAAGATGAGGAATTGCCGGTGTACCAGGCGACCGTATCCGCCGAGCCGTTGACCAGCGAGGTCGCGGAGCTCAGCGGCGAGCCTGAGACCCGCAACGGCACCTGGGTTGCGGTCAGGGGCTGCGATGCGAAACCGAGCGATGCCAACGCGGACCGGTTGGAGCTCGTCACCGATAGGTTCGAGACATTGTTGGTGTGTAGCGTGACCACGCCACCGCTGACGGTCGACGGCGTCGACGTACCAGTGATCGAGTCGATCTTGGACAACAGCGTCTGAACGCTGTCGGTGACGTTGAGCTCGTTGCCGGTCGCACCTGAGGCGACAAACGTGATTTGCGTGCCGTTGACCGTGATGGTGTCCCCCGGCGCGAAGCCGCTCGCAAGCGAATCTGTGCCAGCAGCACCCGACAGAGCGGTCGCGCCGGTGATCGGCGTGGGCAGCGCGGCTTGGTTGTTGACCGCGCTTCCCGTGGCCGTTCCCGCATCGAAAAAATCATGTCCGGCTTCGACTGCGGAGGCGGCGACCAACGACGTGTTGGCCAGCGTGCCGATCGCCGTGTTGAGCGCCGCGTTGAGGTTCGCGGCGGTGGCCGCCGGTGTTGCACCGATGGCAAAGCTGCCGGTTGGCAATGGCGATGCGTTTGACGCCGTCAACTGAACGGAATCCGTCGTACCGTCAGGGAGATTGAAAGTGATGCTCACCTTGTCTCCAGGATTGGGATTGGTAGCGCCAAGTGCGATCGAAATTGCGGCTGGCGAGCCGGACGGACCGGTCACCGTTGCGCCGCCGGTCAACGACGACGACACCGAACTCAGCTTCAGGCCGAAGGGCGAACCGGCGACGTCCTCGGCGACCGAGACCGTTGTCGTAGCTGGCGGCCCTCCTGCTGCTGCGGGTGGTGTGATCACCAGACGGCCGAGGCTCGTGGTGCCATCCGCCTGCGCACGTTCGGCGATCACCTGCTTCAAACCGGCCTGCGTGCCACTGCCGTTCAGAATGGTGTCGGCGGACGCGACCGAAGGCGTATGAATGGCGCTGCCAGAGAAGATAAAACGGTCACCCACCTGCGTGTTGAGGATTCCGACGAGCCCTGTCAATTGGCTCAGCCCGTTCTGCTGCGCGATTGTTTGTCCTGTGCTGGTGATGTCCTGCGTACCGGATGCGGCGCCGCTCTGCACCTGCCCCGCGATAGTGCTGAATGATTGCAACGCGGTATTGGCGGAGTCGATCACCGTGTTGACATTGGTGATCGTCGTGGCGAACGCAGAAATGTCGGATAGTTGCGATCGCGCCGCGATTGCGAACCCCTCACTGGCGCCAAACCCGGAATAGGTCGTCGATATCTTGCCGGTCGCAAGCTGCGTTGACAGGTTCGTCAACTGCGTGTTGATGTTCTGGACCGCCTGGCCGAACAGCGAACCACCGGGACCAAGGATACCATTAATCGCCATCTGGACTGCCTTACAGCTGGATCTGCTCTAACGTCTGCATCATGCTTTGAATGACCGACATCACGTGGGCATTGGCGGCGTAGGAATTCTGCAGCGCAATCAGGTTCGACATCTCGCTATCGATGTTGACCTTGGATGTTGAATCTAACTTCTGCTGCAGCGTGCTGACGACGACGTCCTGGCCCTGCTGCAACTGCGTCGCCGTAGAGGCAGCGTTGGCCTGCAGGCTTAAGAACTGCTGCAGATAATTGCCGATCGTGCCGCTGAAGGGCGCGGTTGCAGAACCCAGCCCGCTTTGCGGCGAGTAGTTAAACACGCCGGAGGTCAGTTGCGAAAAGATGAAGTCGGACCGGGTGGTGTCGCCGGCCGGCGTCGCCGGCGAGGTGCTGAAGACCGTGAGATTCGCCGGATTCGCAAGCAGCGCCTGATTGACGGTGATCCGTCCGGCCAGGCCGGTCAATTGCGAGCCGCTACCGGTGATCGCGCCGGTATAAAGCGCACCGGCGTCGGTGAACAACGGCAATTGGGGATTGCCCGACGTCAGCGACGAAATCGTTGATGTGACGGAAGCCGCGTTCACGGTCGCGCTGTTGGTCCCGTCATCGGTTGCGCTCAACGTGGAGCCCGATGCGGAAAATTGCAGATGGTCCAGACCAAGCGCCGTATTCAGTTGCGCGACCACCGACGCCAGGCCGCCGCTGAAATTTACTCCGATCACCTTGGGGGTCGCGCCTGGTGCGTTCGGCAGCGGCAACGCGGCCGGATCATCCACGCGCACGATCTGCACCTGCTGCTGGGTGCCGGTCGTATTGTTGGTGAAGGTGAGGTTGATCGTGTTGCCCGGCTGCAGATTGCTGCCGTTGGTGCCGACATTAAGGCTGAAGCCAGCCGGAGGACCGGCCAAGGCTGTTCCTGGCGTAGTTAGATCGGAAAGCGAGCTGGAAATGCTCGCGGCAAGTTGATCGACCTGGGTTTGCGCATGCACCAGAGTCTGGTCGCGCAGCGTCAGGTCGGCGGCAATCTGCCCTGATCTGAACACCTGGTTGGCGACCGCATCGAGGCTGGCACCGTTGGGAAGTGTAAGCGTCAACGTCCCGACCCCGGATTTGATCGGATCGGTGTTGTAGAGCGAGGTGGGTGTCAGCGCGCCCACCGAGCTGAAGTGAAACTGTGAAGCAAGCCCGGCGCCGACCAGCTGGAAACCAGAGGTCGTAAAGACGCTCACCTGGTTGTTATTGTCGGTGGTGGTTTTGACATCGACAAATTTCGCCAGATCGTTGATCGCCTGATCGCGCTGATCCGAGAGCGTTGCCACGGTGGGATCGGTCGGCTGAAGGCCCTGCAGCTTGGTGTTGATGGCCGCGATCTGATTCAAATCCGCGTTGACCTTCGTCACGGATGTGCCGATATCCTGTTCGACGTTCGAGCGAAGCGTCTGGACGCCTTGCGAGGTCGCATTGAGCTGCTGAGCAAGAGCCTGCGCCGCGCCCAGTGCCGTCGTTTGCGCCGAAAGGCCGGTCGAGCTCGTCGAGAGCGCTTGCAACGCCGTTGTAAAATTATTGAACGCGGTCTCCAGCGTTCCAACGTTTCCGGGCGTCCCGTAAAGGCTTTGCAGCTGGCTGAGGATATTTGAAGTCTGGTCGGCGAAGCCGCCGCCGCCGATTTCAGTGCGCAATTGGCCCTGGATGAATGTGTCCAGCTCGCGGGTAACACCGGTGATCTGGGCGGACGCGCCGGCGTCACCGGTCGACACCTCGATCTGGTTGGGTGTCTCGGCGATGTAACCCGGCGTCTGCGCGTTGGCGACGTTCGACGATGTGACCGAAAGCGCGATCTGGTTGGCGCGCAGACCGGACAGCGCACTGGCAAGGGCTGAACTCAAACCCATTTTTGTTGCCCGCCTTGCATGAGATCACGCCAACTCGTGCAAGCGCCCAATCAGCGCAGCACGTTCAGCAAGCTCTGAACCATGTCGTTGGCCGTGGTGATCACCTTGGTGTTTGCCGAGTAGGCCTGCTGGGTCACGATCAGCTTGGTGAACTCGTCGGCGATGTCGGTATTCGAGCCTTCAAGCGACGACCCTGAGATCGTTCCCGACGCGCCGATGATGGCCGGGCCGGACTGATCGGTGACCGCATAGGCGCCCCCGTCGAGCGCCTTCAGGAAGTTGGTGCCGTTGAAGTGCGAGAGCGTGATCGCCGCGAGATCGATGTTTTGCCCGTTCGAGAAGGTTCCGACCACGAGACCACTGTTGTTGATCGCGACCGACTGAAGCTGGCCCGCGGCAAAACCGTTCTGCGTGATGCCGCCAATGGTTGCCGTACCGCCGGAGGTGGCGAACTGAGTCAGACCAGCGGTGGGAAAATTGACCGACACGTTCGAGAGCGTCTGACCCCCAACGTTGATTGTCGGGATCGTGACGGAGCCGCTGGCGGGGCTCGTTAGCGCGCCGTTGGAGTTGAAGACGAAATTGGTGCCTACATTGGTCCAGGCGGTGTTATTGCCGGTGGCGGTGGGATCGTTCTGATAGAACAGATTCCAGGTGTCCACATGCGGATTGCCGAGGCTCGCGCTGTCAACCTTGGCCCAGCGCAACTGAACGTTGATCGGCGTTCCCGCCGCGTTGAAGACCGTCACCGCGCCGCCGCTGATGCTCTCATTGTCAAAGGTGGTCAGGTCATTGCCTTGCACGACGCCTTGGCCGGACGTGCCACCGCCGGTACGGGTCGCCAAGATCGTGTTGCCGAAACCAAGGTCGTTTAACACGCTCGTAGGGCCGCTGATTTTCAGATTGTTTGCGAGACCCGTGTGAAACGTGATTGCGCCAGTGGAATCGATCGTCGACGGGTTAGTGGTGTTGCCGGTGATCGAAGCGATATCGGATAGCAGTTGTCCCATGTTATCCGCAGTAACATCGACGTTATATGGTCCACCGCCCGCGGTAAACGGTCCAGCCGATGACCCACCACCGCTCACAAAGTTAATAGTGGTCGTGACCGGGGAGGCGGTCGTGCCGGTGGTAATTGTGAGAGACTGGCCCGCGCCCGCAAGGCCGGTGAACGCGCTCAGCGGCGTAGTGGTGCTGAGAGGACCCCCGCCCACCGTGACTGGCGAGCCGGTGACACTGGTGTCGCCGAAAGGCGGCGCCGGCGTGCCGAACACGAGCGGGCTCTGAGCGAAATCAGAGGGATTGAGACCGCCTGCGGCCGTGATCGTTCCAGCTTGAGCGTTCGCGCTTGCGGCCGTGCTCGGCGTGGTCGGAAGGTTTGCGGAATATGTAATCGTGGTGGTCGCCTGTGCCGGAACAAAACTGTTCTGGAATTGCAGGACCTGCGGAACGTTGCCTAGCGGGTTGCCGGTTTTCGGATCGACCGCGACACCCATCAAATAGTAGCCGGCGCCATTGACGAGGTTGCCGTTGGCATTCACCTGGAAATCGCCGCGACGCGTATAGTCGACGACGCCCGAGAATTGCGGCACGTTATCGGTGACCCCGGTCGGCTGTTGCACCGAGAAGAAGCCATCGCCATTGATCGCGATGTTGGTTGCAACCGTCGAACTTGAAACGTTGCCTTGCGATGTAATCGTCTGTTGCGAGAAGGCGGTCACGCTGCCGGCAGGTTGCTTGTTGGGCGTCAGCGCGTCAGCGATGAGATCTTCGAAGGTCGTGTTGATGCCTTTGTAACCAACGGTGGAGGCGTTCGCGATGTTGCCGGAAATGTTCTGCAACGCGAAGGATTGAGCCTGCAGGCCGGCGACCGAGGTATTAAGCGCGTCGAAGATACCCATAACTTTGTCTCCACATTCGATTGCGTGCAGCCAGAGGCATTGCCACGCACAGCCGTGATCGAAGGGGACGTCGCAAGCACCGTGCCAGATACAAGAATCGAAATATTTCAGTTACTTAAATGGAAATGCCCCGGTCTTTTGACCGGGGCACAATTGCCGGGCAGGCAACAATTGCCGGGAAAGATCCTGAGCCGCTTGCGCCGTTCAGGTGGCCGAAGCTGCCGCCGGGTGGAACACCAAAGCGACACCATCCATGCAGTAACGCAGGCCGGTCGGTTTTGGCCCATCGTCGAAGACGTGACCAAGATGTCCGCCGCAGCGGCGGCAATGCACTTCGGTGCGCAGCATTCCGAAGGTGCGGTCCTCGGTCGTGCCGACGGCATTGTCGAGCGGCTTGAAGAAGCTCGGCCAGCCGGTGCCGCTTTCGAATTTCGTCTCCGAAGAGAACAGCGGCAGGTCGCAGCCGGCGCATGCGAAGGTGCCCTTGCGATGCTCCTTCAGAAGCGGGCTCGTCCACGGACGCTCGGTGCCTTCGTTGCGCATGATTTCATATTGCTGCGGAGTAAGCTGGGCACGCCATTCCGCCTCGGTCTTTTCGATCTCGAACTTGCCCGCCCTTGCCGGTGTGCCCTTGAGCCAGCGCAGGGCCGCAAAGCCAAGCAAACCAGCGGTAGAGGCGAGCAGGATACGGCGGTCGATCATGAGGGTCTCCGTTGGAAGTTACGTCTCGGCTTGTTCGCTTTGAAATACGGGGCGTTAGCCGCGAAAGTTACACCGATCGCAGGCAAAGCTGCTCACTTTCTTGCGAGCAGTCGGTCCGATGTTCCTCATGTCACCGATCCTCACGGGCTCGACGCGCCCTCGCCTTCGCTGATGTCGGCGGCGGGCGTCCGAGGGCGTTCCGCGCGGGGACGCTCCGGGTTTGGACGGCCAGACTGAGGACGGGGCCGTTGGGGCCGGACACCTGCCTGGCGATTTGCCTCGGCCAGGCGCGCCTCGCGCAGGCGCTCCTGCTCCCGCGCCCTCTCGCGGTACCGCGAGAGGGCGCCGGCGGCAGCCGAGCTCGCCCGTCCCCACATCCCGATCAGTTGTCCGGTGACGCGGCTGGTGATGCCCCCCGCCCATACCAGTTCGAAGGGGGAAAACAGCCGCCAGCGCTCATCACCCCAGAGAATGCTGCGGGCAATCAACATCCCGGCCATGGCGGTCGTGGCGAGACCCAGACGGCCGAAGCCGCTCGCCACCCACAAGCCCTTTCGCAACTGACCGATCTGCGGCATGCCATGCACGGTCTGGCCGACCGCCCCGCTCCACACATCCGCAATCTCGACGTGTCCGAGCCGGGGAAAAATCGTGCCGATCCTGCGCGCAATGGCGGATGCGAAACGCGCCGGGCTAGCATCCCAGGTGGTCTCCGGGCTCGCCCACATCAACCGGTCGCCGCCCACGACGCGGAACTGATCGATGCCATCGGTGTCTGTCACCGTTCCCTTGAAAGCGATCGCTTCCGCCAGACGTTCGCCAAGCGGTGCCGTGACTGCGGCGTAACGCCAGACCGGAAGCAGTGTTTCCGAGAGCCGCCGCGCCGGCGCGCCGAGGTGAACGTTGCCGGCGAGCACGATGTGGGAGGCGCGCAATCGCGCCGACGGTGTGACGATACGCTTGCGAATGCCGGAGGCGTCGATGCTGACCACCGGCGTGTCCTCGAAGATGCGCGCCCCGGCGCGTCTCGCCATCGCCGCGAGGCCATGGACATACAAGCTGCCGTCGATCTGGAACGATTTTGGAAAATACACGCCATGGAAATAACGTTCGGTCCTCAGATGATCACGCACGCGATCGACCTGCCAGCCCTGCACCTCCGTTTCGAAATCCTCGGCCAGCATCTGCAGTTGGCTGATCAGCCGGTCGCCAACATCGACGTTGGAGACTTCGAGCACGCCATCGCTGGCGGCAATGTTCGGAATCAACTCCTCCCTGGCATGGGAGCGAACATATTCGACGCCTTCCTTCGACAGTGACCAGAGTTCTCTTGCGTCCTCGAAGCCGACGCGCGCGATCAGATCCTTGATCGGAAGATCGTAGCCCGGCATGACGAC
>Ga0307474_10000681_pt1 | contig 24246 bp, 20 predicted proteins | sample atmos_gasesECM1C_2_FD_203312 | JGI IMG/M metagenome (GOLD analysis project Ga0307474, IMG submission 203312) | Hardwood forest soil microbial communities from Morgan-Monroe State Forest, Indiana, United States - atmos_gasesECM1C_05 | ecosystem: Environmental > Terrestrial > Soil > Temperate... | reverse complement strand
GTAATCGCGGGACCTGAGGCAATGATCCGTGACGCTAAGCAGGCAGTTTGCATCCGGCGGCAAGTAAATGCGCACCACGTCGGGGCTTTTGTTGGTGACCACGTCAAGAAATCCCGGATCCTGGTGCGTAAATCCGTTATGATCCTGCCGCCACACCAAAGAAGTGATGAGAAGGTTGATAGACGGCACGGGAGCGCGCCAGGAAAGCTCATTCTTCGACTTCTCCAGCCATTTAGCGTGCTGGTTGAACATGGAATCGATGATATGTATGAAGGCCTCATAGCTGGAGAAGAAACCGTGTCGGCCGGTGAGAACATACCCTTCAAACCAGCCTTCGAGTGTGTGCTCGCTGAGCATCTCCATGACGCGTCCGGAGACGTCGAGCTCGCCACCGTCGGCGTCTTCGGATTTGTATTCAGCGAGCCAGGTTTTCTTCGAAGCGGCATAGATGGCTGTGAGCTTGTTGGATGCGGTCTCGTCTGGGCCAAAAACGCGGAAGGAGTTCATGTTACGACGCATCACTTCAGCAAGAAAGTGTCCGAGCACATCAGTCGGCGAACAATAGGTCGCACCCGGCGCCTTTACCTCTACGGCATAATCGCGGAAGTCCGGAAGCGCGAGTTCTTTACGAAGCAGGCCGCCATTTGCATGCGGGTTGGCCGAGATGCGACGCGGCCCCGAAGGCGAAAGTTCCTGTAATTCTGCTATGAGAGTTCCGTTGGCATCGAAGAGCTCTTCAGGTTTGTAGCTTCGCATCCATTCTTCCAGCAGCGTCAGATGTTTCTTATTCGTAGCCGGATCGGCTATGGGGACTTGGTGAGCTCGCCAGGAGCCTTCTATCTTGTGTCCGTCTACTTCCTTCGGACCTGTCCATCCCTTCGGGGAGCGCAGAACGATGATGGGCCAGCGCGGCCGAGTCACATCTCCGGTTGTGCGGGCGTGCTGCTGAATCGAACGAATCTCCAGAATGCATTGCTCCAGCGTGGAAGCCATTTTCTGATGCATCGCAGACGGATCTTCCCCTTCTACGAAGTAAGGTCGATGGCCGTATCCCGTCAACAGCGCTTCTAGTTCTTCATGTGGAATGCGCGCCAGGATCGTAGGATTCGCGATCTTGTAACCGTTCAGGTGAAGCACCGGCAGGACGGCTCCGTCGCGAATCGGATTTAGAAATTTGTTCGAATGCCAGGAGGTTGCGAGCGGACCGGTCTCCGCCTCGCCATCGCCCACCGCGACGGTGACAATGAGATCGGGATTATCGAACGCCGCTCCATACGCATGCGAGATGGAGTAGCCAAGCTCGCCGCCTTCGTGAATAGAGCCAGGCGTTTCTGGGGTGCAGTGCGATCCGATCCCTCCGGGAAAAGAGAACTGCCGGAAAAACTTGAGCAAGCCCGCTTCGTCGCAACTCTTGTCGGGATAGATCTCGGAGTAGTGGCCTTCGAGATAGCAATTGGCAAGTGTGGCGGGCGCGCCATGACCGGGGCCGGAGATGTATATCACGTTCAGGTCGTACTTTCGGATGAGCCGGTTCAGATGAACCCAAATCAGAGATTGGCCGGGATCGGATCCCCAGTGACCAAGGAGCCGATTCTTGATGTGTTCCCGCTTCAGTGATTCACGCAAAAGAGGATTGGCGCGCAGGTAGATCATGCCTGCCGACAGATAATTGCAAGCTCGCCAGTAGGCATGCATCTTCCGCAGTTCCTCCGGCGGAAGGGGCGTCACTTCAGTCGCAACAGCCATCAGATACTCTCCGACATGATTAGGTTCGACCCCCGAAGCAATATTCTACCCCTACCGCCTCACCCGTCTGATGCGCAAGGTTGAGTCTTCGATTTATTAACAGATCGTTACTCGTCCACTGGGAGAGCGCGAATCCGCTGAGAGGAGTACGGGCGGGCGGTCAGAGTTTGCTTGCACATCGCGGCGGGAAGTCTCGACCAATTTCCTTTCGCCTGGCGAGCGCGAAGATGCTTGACCGCTATTTCACGAACGTCAGGCCATGCGGCACGGCCCAGCGGAAAACATAAGCGTAAAGCAGAACGATGATTCCTACGATGGAGCACAGTGCCACTGAGTGCCACGCCACATAACGGAAAATGATCCCTTCGTTGCCTACCTGCTTGGTGGCCGCCGTCGCGATCGTGATCGATTGCGCATCCACCATCTTTCCCATCACTCCACCGGCGCTGTTGGCCGAGCACATGAGGATGGGATCGATGCCGAGTTGCTGCGAAGTAATTCGCTGCAAGCTGCCAAAGAGCGCGTTCGCAGACGTGTCACTGCCGGTTAGCGCAACGCCCAGCCATCCCAGGAACGTGCCGAAAAATGGATACATCCATCCCGTGCGCGTGAACGCCAGGCCTAACACGGCATCTAGTCCCGAGTAACGAGTCACATAGCCCAGTCCCAACATGAAAGAGATTGCGACCATGGCAAGCCGCATCCGCACCAGAGTTCGCCAAAAGATCTTCATTAACTGAGCCGGGCCTAATCCCAGAAATAATCCCGACACAATCGCGGCAAAGAAACATCCCGTGCCGGTGGCGGAGAGCCAGTTGAAATCGTAACGCGCTGCCTCGGGAGTCGGCTTCGTAACAATGGGAGCCGCGCGCGAGATGGAGTTGTGCAGGTAGGGGATATCCCATCCCGGCGGACCGGACCGAACTTTACCATTTGCCAGTACCACCCGAAACGACGGCGTGGTGGCTAGGTTCATGGCTAGTTTTATTTTCGGCAGCCCCCAGAGCAGCACAAAGATTGAGAGGATCGCGAAAGGCATCCAGGCCTTCAATACCTGCCCGGCGCTGTACGTGCGCACGGTCACAAGTCCATCGAATTTCTCCGCCGTCCATTCGCCGCCCACGTCGTCGCTAATCTTCCCCGTCGCCACCCCCGGCGCCCCTGCCCTGTCGTCATAATCGAATCGCCAAATGTTCTTCGGCTTCCAGAATCGGAGGAAGGCCAGGACTGCAACTAGCGAGACCACGCCTCCCATGATGTCCACCAGGTTGCTGTCTACGTAATTCGACCAGCAGAATTGCGTCAGCGCGAAAGAAACGCCGACGACTGCGATGGCGGGAAATACTTCGAAGGTCTCCCTCCAACTGACCATGGTTTTCACCAGCCAGAAGGGAACGATGATCGCGGTGAAGGGAAGTATGCGTCCGATCATGGCGTTGAGATCGGATTCTGGCAGAGCCGTTACCGCCGCGAGCGTGTGAACCGGAGTGCCGATCGCTCCCCACGCCACCGGTGCGGTGTTAGCGATCAGATTTAATGCAGCGGCATGAAAGGGCTTGAATCCCAGCCCGATCATGAATGCGCCCGCGATCGCCACTGGTGCGCCGAAGCCCGCCGCGCCCTCGATAAATGCGCCAAAACAAAACGCCACTAACAGCACCTGCAGTCGGCGGTCGGCCGTGATTCCGGCCACCGACTCCTTCATGATTTCAAACTGCCCGGTCTCGACCGAGATGTCGTAGAGATACACCGCGGCCAGAACGATCCAAGCGATCTTCAAAACCCCGAAGGCTACACCGTAGCCAAAGCTGAGGCCTGCCAGCAGGGGAGGCATTTTGAAAAAGACAATTGCAACCGCCACCGCCGTTGCCGCACCGGCGATCGCGCACCAGTGCGGCTTTACTTTAAGTCCGGCGAGCAGCCCGAAAAGAACAATGATGGGAAGAGCCGCCACCAGTGTGGAGAGCCACCAATGGCCGAGTGGATCGTAGATCTGAGTCCACTGCATTCACAACCTCCTGGCGAATGGAGTTTGCTGCGCAACAGAAATCAAACACGCGAAAGGGAACTTTTTCTCAAGCGCAATCAGTTTCCCCAGCTCTTCGGAACATTCACGTAAGAGCGATCCAGTTGAGCGACCGATGGGCAACCGAGCAAGCGCAATGTGCGATCCAGATCAACCCGCAGGATCTCGATGGCGCGGTCGACGCCAGCTTCACCGGCGGCCGCTAAGCCATAGGCGTAAGCGCGGCCGCACAGTACGGCGCGCGCTCCCATGCAGAGAGCTTTGGCGATGTCAGTTCCGCGGCGAATCCCGCCATCCATTAATACTTCGATTCGGTCCTGCACAGCTTCCAGCACTTCCGGTAAGGCTCGCAGAGAAGCCGGCACGCCATCGAGCTGGCGCCCGCCATGATTCGAAACTGAAATCGCCGCGGCTCCTTCATCCATCGAACGGCGCGCATCGTCCGCGGTCAGCACACCCTTGACGATAATCGGTCCCTTCCAAACTTCTCGGATCCACCTCAGGTCAGCCCAGGTTACGGCGGACTCCGCCAGGGCAGCAGCCACATCAATCAGCGGCAACGGTCCCTTTCCCGGCACAATGACATTAGGAAGTCCAGGCAGACCGCCATCCAGGAAGTAATCGACGAGCCAGCCTGGACGCGAGAGAATCTGCGGAAGAAAGGGGATCTTCTCGAATGGCCCGCCGCTGATCAGTTCCCTCATTCCGTTGCGATAGTCGCGCTCGCGGATTCCAGCCACCGGGGTGTCGATAGTGACTACGAGAGCGTTGATCCCCACAAGGCGCGCTCTCTCAATCGCAGCCTCGGCAGCACCACGGCCGCCCATGAGATAGAGCTGATAAAAGACCGGGCCAGGGGAAGCAGCTCTCACGTCTTCGAGCTTGTGCCCGGAAATCGTCGAGAGAATGTAGCCGGTGCCCGCCTTGCCCGCAGCGTGCGCGGCCGCCACTTCGCCCCCGGGGTGCATGAGGCGGCTGTACCCGACAGGTGCGAGCAAGAACGGAAGAGAAAGTTCGAAGCCCAGAACGCGCGTCGACAGGCTGCAGTTCGCTAAGGCTACGGCATGACGCGGCCGAAACGTAACATCGTTGAATATGCGGCAATTCTCACGCAGCGTGACCTCGCCCTCAGCGCCGCCATCGAGATAATCAAAAACCGGCTTCGGCACCCTGTGCCGAGCGATGGGGCGGAAGTCGTCGATGCTAACAACTCGTGGCGACGCGACAGCGCGCGAAGATCTCGTCATGGCAAGGTCATCGTCCGAAATGATGGAGCAGGCGGTTATCCTACCACCTGCAGAAACCGTCGGGAGGCGAAATTTTCCCGGCAGCGAGCAGACGGCAGAGGAAGCCTCCGCTCATTTCCCTCGGGACGCTTCTGCATCAGCGGACAGATTCACTTCGAGTTGGTCAAAAGCACATCGTGAGGCCTTTCTCGGGACGCCCGCGAAGAAAATTTGTGCCGTGACGAAAGCGGCACCGGAAAAGTGATCGTACCTGACTTCGGCAACCAAGTCTGGTTTCAGCGACTGCCATTCCGTCGACCCCTTAGTGCTCCATCGGCTCGGGCCACCCGGGGCGCGGCCAGTGAAACCAGAGCCGCCAACGAAAGGCTCGACAGTCTCCTTAAGAACCTGTCTCATAAATGAATGGCACCCGATCCGGGCTCACTCCCCCACCTACTTCCGAATTGGCCGTGATGCATAGCAACTACTTTTTTGCAGTCGGATTGCCCTCGCCTCGATCTGGGTCACATCGAGGCAGCCCCGGGAACATGGCGAACGATCGAGCCCCTTCGTCCGCAAACGATGCGTGGCAACCACAAGAAAAAAAAGCACATCCAAGCTGGGTGCCTGAAGGGTCAAATTCCGCGCCCGAAGCTGAGGTCCTACCTGTAACCTCGTCTATGCCAGCCGACGTTCCGCAGGAACAGGCGACGCTATTTCGGGAAGTGCTGACAGTGCTCGAAGAGGAGCGAGTTCCCTATGCGGTTTCCGGCGCTTTTGCGCTGCGTGCGCATACAGGAATTTGCCGATTTACGAAAGACCTTGATCTTTTCATGACGGCGAAAACATCCTGCGACGTCTTTCCCTACTTGCGCCAGCGCGGCTTCGATTGCGAGGTTCGCGATCCAGTCTGGCTGGCAAAGGCTCGCAAGGGAGATTTTTTTGTGGATCTGATTACGGGCATGAGCAATGGCGTAATCGTCGTGGAAGATTCCTGGATCGAGCGGGCCAGCCCGTTTGTTGTATATGGGGTTAATACTCGCGTACTGGCTCCCGAGGAGTTAGTTGCTTCCAAGGTCTTTGTGGCCAAGCGGGAACGCTTCGACGGCGCCGATATCGCACATGTGATCTATGGCACGCACGGCTCCTTCGATTGGGAGCGGGAATTGAGACTGGTGGGCGAACACTGGGAGATGCTTTTGTGGTCGCTGCTTCTATTTCGCTATGTCTATCCCGCGCAGACGCATTACGTTCCCACCGCGATATGGCGGAAACTGTTGCGTCGTTTCGAGACTCAAATCGCGAGGCCCCATCCCGACGCCAGCTTCAGGGGAAGTCTGGTAGACGAAAATATGTTCGCCATCGACATCAACGAATGGGACCTGGCGAACTTGCTGGAAGAGACCCGTCAGAAACGTCTCGCGGAAATCGGTGCAATTCCGGAATCTAGCAGCGCCGCGGAAAGACCAAGCGTCCTGAATCGAACTGCATGAGAATCGCGGCCACAGGCGACCTGCATTTCACGCCACAGGGTTACACCAAGCTCAAGGATCAATTTGAGCGGGTGCGCGACGAAGCCGATGTTCTTGTATTGGCTGGCGATCTGACGAACTTTGGACAGCCTGACGAAATGGAGCCTCTTTTAAATGTCTTAGTTCGTTTGCGTTTGCCCACCATTGTCGTGCTGGGGAACCACGACTATGAAAGCGGCAAGGAGGCCGAACTTGCGCGCCTCATCATCGCGTCAGGAATAAAACTTCTGGATGGAAGTGCCTACGAGAGGGATGGTGTTGGCTTTGCGGGAACAAAGGGATTCGTTGGCGGATTTGGGCGCGGGATGCTGACGGCATTCGGGGAACGCGAGATCAAGGACTTTGTTCGCGTTTCCGTCGATGAAGCGCTTAAGCTGGAGCGCGCAATGTCCCTGTTGCGCACAAAAAAAAGGGTTGTGGTGTTGCACTATTCCCCCATCGCGGAAACCGTGCAGGGCGAGTCTGCTGAGATATTTCCTTTCATGGGAAACTCACGGCTGGCGGAGGTCGTGGACCGTCATGGAGCCGACCTGGTCTTGCATGGCCACGCACATCATGGAAAGCCCGATGGCCGGACCACGGGCGGAGTCGCGGTGCACAACGTTGCAATTTCCTTGCTTCAGGCGCAGGAGCCGTCGTCGGTATACCGGATCTTTGACTTGTAGACGCAGCGCGATCTTTCGTAACTGTTAACGAAATAGTTAAGTCATGCTATAATGGCTTCAACGCTACTGCCACGGTTTGCTCGTGACGCGGTGATCCTGTTGGATCAGATTCATCTCCGCCTTTCCTGCCCGCCGTTTATTCAGCGCAACTTAAAAATAGAGTAAGAGCGGCTGGGAACTCGCGATACGTGTATTCAGAGTTTGATCAAGCCCCTCCAGAAAGAAAATTACGAATGACAAGTTTTACAGAACTACCGCTATCTCCTGCTTTACAGCAGAGGCTGGCGACAGCTCAATTTATTATCCCTACGCCAATTCAGGCGCAGGCCATCCCTTGCGCCCTTGAGGGCAAGGACGTGTTAGCGACAGCGCAGACCGGTACCGGTAAGACGCTGGCGTTTCTTATCCCGGTGATTGAAATGCTGCAACGCGAGTCCGCGAAAAAAGCTCGCGTGCTGGTTTTGCTGCCCACGCGCGAACTGGCGATTCAGGTCAACGAGGAGTACGAAAAATTGCGAGGCCGGGAACTCTCGAAAGCCGCGCTGGTAATCGGAGGCGTCTCCGAGAAAGCTCAGATTCAGTCAGTACGCGGCGGGGCCGCTATGGTGATTGCAACTCCGGGCCGCTTGCAGGATTTCATCGGCCGCAAGCTGATCGACCTCCGCGACATCAAGATTCTAGTTCTCGATGAAGCTGATCGCATGCTCGACATGGGGTTTCTTCCCGCCATTCGCCGCATTCTCGCTGTGTTGCCGCAACGCCGGCAGACGCTCTGCTTTTCGGCCACTCTGGAGCAATCCGTTGCTGGTCTGGTGAATGATTCAATGCGGGATCCTGTCCGCATCGCCATCGGTTCGGTGCTCAAGCCAGTCGAGAGTGTTCGTCTGCAAGCGTACGAAGTGCGTCCGGCAGAGAAACCGGAGGTGCTCCGGCAGTTGCTTTATGCTGAAAAGGGACAGACTCTCATCTTCGCCCGCACCAAGCGTGGCACCGAGAGGCTGGCTAAGGAATTAGTACGCGAAGGTTTTTCCGCGGCCATGATTCACGGGGATCGTTCGCAATCGCAGCGAAATGGCGCGCTCAGTGGATTTCAGCAGGGTAAGTTTCAGGTGCTGGTGGCTACTGATGTTGCCGCACGTGGCCTGCACGTGGATGATGTCGCACACGTCATCAATTATGACTTGCCAAAGATGGCCGAGGACTTTATCCATCGCGTCGGGCGCACCGGTCGCGCCGGCTCGCAGGGTCTGGCCTCCAGTTTGGTGTCGGGTGGCGAGGTCATTGAACTTCGTCACATCGAGCGCGCGCTCAAGCTGCGTATTGAACGCAAGCAGGTGGATTGGGCAAACGCTGGGCGATCGCAGCATGTTGTCCAGAACACGCTGGCCAGCCGAACTCTGACCCGGTTGCCTGGCGAAGTTTTTGCCTGAACGTATAGGGAATCGGCAAGCAACAAAAAGGGCACGTCGTCAAGACGCGCCCTTTTTGTTTAGACACCTGAGGACGAACGTTAGGATTCGGTTTTTTCCGGACTGCGCTCGCGGGGAATACTGGAAATATCGCCGTCGTCTGCTCCCATTTGAAACAGAGCGGCTTGCTCCTCGGCGTGTTTCTGCAGTTCCGTCAAGTCCAATTCGTTCGAATCGCTGGACGTTCCCAAAGGTTCCTCGGTTTTGCGTTGAACCCTTCGCTCGGCTTTGTCGCGCTGTTTCTGCTGGCGCGTGTGTTCTTTCTGGCGTTTGGTAAAACTTGATCGACCTCGTCCTGGCATTCCCTATCTCCAATTGTAAATTTTAGCGATAGCGGCTGGCGCACCTCGCGTTTGGTTCTAGTGCACAGCTGAGGCTGCGGTAACTCTATCACCAGCGGCAGCCGCCTTAATCTCATGCCTCGGCCGGTCCTTACCAGCGGGGCTCGCGAGGCTGGCGTGCGTGACCCTGGTAGTCGTCGCGACTGCCGCCACCTCCGCCGCCGAACCGCTTTCCGCCACTCCCGCCGCGCGGAGCATCGGTCTTCGGTTTTGCCTCATTGATCTTCAGTGCGCGGCCGCCCAGTTCGGTGCCATTCAAGGCTGCGACCGCTTTGTCTGCTTCTGCGGGATTTGTCATTTCCACAAAAGCAAACCCTCGCGCGCGCCCAGTCTCGCGATCGGTCACGATGCTGACTCGTTCGACTGCCCCGTGAGCCTCAAACACGCCGCGCAATTCCGCTTCCGTGGTGCTGTGAGGCAGGTTGCCAACATACAAATTCTTCATAAGGTTTCTCTTTCTGTCGCGATTGTTGCTGCAAAGGTTGGTTGAGAATGGACTTCCTGGGGCTCAGAGTGCCGCTCGATCGCTTCCGCCCAGCGCGATGGCCGGGGTGTTTCCCGTATGGCCCGCGATCGAGCCTCGCTGACCGAACGAACCGAGGAAATTCTTTTGCAGGCTTCCAGGATTCCCCAGCGTTGAGACACATTTTCCGAACTCTGGGCAAGCAGCGCGGCAATCATCTCCTTGTGAAGAGCTGCTGAGTTGGTTGCTGTAAGCGCTTCATCAGAATGCGGGGACACGGCAAGATACTCGGGGCTGCCCACGAAGAAAGCAATCCGCTGCCTGGGGTTCGCACCGCGAATGTCATTACAGAACTGGTCGCGGCTCCCCGGTTCCCCTGTCGCATTAATCAGAACGAGATTGTATAGGTCGGCGCGCCACCAGCACCGGGCCTCGAGCACATCGGCAGCACAATCCACTTCAATGCCGAGCTTTCGCATCACGTCGGCCCGCAAGTCGCGTTTGGTCTCAGAAGTATCCAACAGGAGTACGCGCTTTTTCTTGGGCAGGCCGGCGCTCGGAGTCGAAACCGGCAATGTCACAACCGACGCGTTCATAGCGCTTTCTCCTTCTGGCTGGTCTGCGATCCTGCAGGCACCAGATGTTTTTCCGCCAAGGTTTTCAACATTTTCTGATTGCTGATCCGCCGGCTGATCTTTTGCCTGCGTCGCCGGTTGAATCTCGCTTTGTCGCCGTTGATTCCGGACATTTTGTTCTCTCCTGCCCTAGGGTTGATTAACGTAAAAACCTTGCGGCACTCAGGCTCATGTCCCGCATTGGCGCGTTGCCACGCCGCGGCACAATGGATGGAGAGCTTAAGAGCGCACCATCAAATGGGCCACCCCGCAAATTCGTTGGGTGGCTGGTGTCTTGGGTTTGAGAGAGTGACTTCCTGGGATTCGATGAACACGTCACTCGCCTTTCAGAGAATGTTCTCAATCGCGAAGGCGCAACGTGCTGTTCTAGGGTGTCTTCGAGGTCAAGAGCTTTAGTATACGCTGCATTCACAGATTCTGCTGAAGTCTTGGCCAAGACGCGAGACGGTCTCACAGGAACACAGGGTGTTCAGGGCAGCGACTGGCTGACCCTACTCGGAGGCCCGCTTTTGCACAGAAGAAGACAGAGCACGAGCGAGCCCCACCCGGACGGGATGACTTGGCTGCGCAGCCTTGTCGACTCCGGTATGCTTGGCAAGCACGTTTTGATGATGAAGACGATGAAGATCGATTGGCGAGTTTGATCCGAGATGGTTATCCGAGATCGTTTGATTCGAACATGCAACCAATTCCCGCAAACGCACCGGTGATCGAATTTCGCGACGTGGCCTATGCACTTCCTAACGGCCAGCCATTACTTCGTGACCTGAATCTTCAAGTGCAACGCGGTGAGACTCTGGTTTTGCTCGGGCGCAGCGGCTCCGGCAAAACCACCACCCTGAAGCTGGTCAATCGTCTGCTGAACCCAAGTGGCGGGGGGGTGTGGGTGAACGGCGCGCCCAACCAGGAGACTGACGTGATTTGCCTGCGGCGAAGCGTCGGCTATGTCATTCAGGATGTGGGCTTGTTCCCTCACTTCACGGTAGAACGCAATATCGGTCTTGTTCCCCGGATCGAAGGTTGGCCGACCGACCGGATTCATCTTCGCGTCCAGGAGTTACTGCAGATAGTTGGGCTCGGTAGAGAAATTGCTTCGCGCTACCCTTATCAACTTTCCGGGGGACAGCGGCAGCGAGTGGGAGTGGCTCGTGCTCTCGCCGCCGACCCCTCGATCCTACTGATGGATGAACCCTTCGGCGCTCTCGATGCGCTTACCCGCGATCAATTGCAGCGTGAGTTTCTATTGCTTCAGGAGCGGCTAAACAAAACAGTAGTCTTCGTTACGCACGACTTGCGCGAAGCCTTACGGCTCGGTTCTCGCATAGCGCTGATGGAAGCGGGGCAGTTAGTTGCCGTTCTTCCCCCGCAGGATTTCTTGCGATCCACTGACCCATTGGCCGCCGCCTATGTGCAGGCTTTCGGAGAAGGACTGAACTCGGTGGCAACACGAGGATCGGAATGAACATCTTTCGCTTTTTCTTACAGCATCACGAAGAAATTCTGGAACTCACGCTGGAGCATCTCTGGCTGGTAGGAATTTCCACGCTGCTGGCGGTGCTCATCGGCATTCCGCTTGGCATATTGAGCGCTCACTGGCCGGTGTGGAACAAACCGGTGTTGGGAACCGCGAACATTATCCAGACGATTCCGAGTCTCGCGTTGTTCGGCTTTCTGCTGCCCGTGCCCTGGATCGGCGCCCGTGCCGACCGACTCGCCATCCTTGCTCTGACGCTTTACGCGCTTCTGCCTGTGATTCGCAATACCTACACCGGAATTCGCGGCGTCGACCCCTCCGTCGTCGAGGCCGGTCGCGGCATGGGACTTACCGGCCGCCAGCTCTTGTTTCAGGTGGAGTTGCCGCTGGCGGTAAGTGTGATTCTTTCCGGTGTGCGGGTGGCCGTGGTCGTTTCCGTGGGCCTTGCCACCATTGCGGCCGCGATTGGAGCAGGCGGTTTGGGCGAGTTCATTTTTCGCGGGCTTGCCATGGTCAACAATCAGCTCATTCTGGCCGGAGCGATTCCCGCCGCCGTACTGGCGCTCACTGCGGATTTTGCTTTGGGATGGCTGGAGAGGCGTCTGCAACCGCGATGACACCGGATCGCCACGGACTGTTTCGCAGCTCTTTGCATGGGCGGCGAAGCATTGCGACGTTTTCAGTTCTTGTCGCTCTGCTCCTTCCGTCTTGTGCGCCACCGCGTGCAAACCGCATCGTAATTGGCTCCAAGAACTTCACCGAGTCGCTGATGCTGGGCGAACTTCTTGCTCAGATTGTCGAGGCGCGCACGCCGCTGAAAGTCGACCGTCGCTTCTACCTGGCCGGAACTTACATCTGTCAGCAGGCCATGCTGGCGGGGCGCATAGATATCTATCCCGAATACACCGGCACCGCGCTCACCGCCATCTTGAAACAGAAGGTCGCAGGTGATCGGAGTGGAGTGTATCAACGGGTGAAAAGCGAATATGAAACGCACTTTGGCCTTACCGTTAGCCCTCCGTTCGGATTCAACGATACGTTTGCGATGGAAATTCGGGGTGACGACGCGCACCGCTTGAATCTAAGAACTTTATCGCAAGCCTCCGCTTTCGCTCCGCAATGGCGCGCCGGGTTTGGCTACGAATTTATGGAGCGTCCTGACGGTTATGCCGGATTGGCTGCCGCTTACGGCCTCCGCTTCGCCGCGCCACCCCGCGTCATGGATCTGGGCCTGCTCGCCCCGGCATTGAGAGATCATCAGATCGATATTGCTGCGGGCAACGCCACGGACGGCCTGATTCCAGCTCTGGATTTGTTCGTTCTCGAAGATGACCGCCACTATTTCCCTCCCTACGAAGCGGTCGCCGTGATCCGCCAGCAGATACTGCAACAGCATCCAGACGTCGGCGAAGCAATTGCGGAGTTAGGCGGTAAGATTTCCGATCAGGAGATGCAGAAATTAAATTACGCCCTCGATGGACAACGTCGCGATGCCAAAGATGTTGCGCACGATTTTCTGCGAAGCAAGGGACTGGTGCCTTGAGGCGTTTAAATTTAAATCAGCAGTTCGCCTCGTAGTGTCAGCACCGCATGCCCTTTTAGAATCACTCGCTGCCCTTTGACTTCACACCATAACTCTCCCCCACGCTCCGAGACCTGACGCGCATGCAGACTCGCCTTGTCCAGCCGCTGCTCCCAGTAGGGAGCCAGCGAACAGTGCGTCGAGCCGGTTACGGGATCTTCCGGGATGCCGTAGCTGGGCGCGAAATAGCGGGACACAAAATCGACATCCTTCCCGGGAGCGGTGATCGCAACTCCAGCAGGATGGAGTTCCTCAAGCATCCTGAGATCGGGACGGATGCTCCTTACATCTTCCTCGCGGTCATACACGGCAAAGTAGTTATCCTCGATTTGCATGACCTCGGCGGGAGCCTTCCGCAGCCCTCCCACCAATGCCGCCGGCGGGTCCAGACAAGGCCAAGGGGCAAGGGCAGGGAAGTCCATGGCGAGCAAATCTCCATCGCGAGAAGCGGTGAGCGCACCGCTGAAACGGGTTTCGAAGCGCACCCGCTCCACTCCGTGTGCAAGTACTTGCATCAGTACAAACGCGGACGCCAGGGTGGCATGCCCACAAAGTTTCACTTCGCAGCTGGGCGTAAACCACCGCAGGTCATAGTGTTCGCCCCGGGGAACGAAATAAGCGGTCTCGGAAAGATTGTTTTCTGCGGCGACCGAACGCAGTAACCCGTCATCTAACCACTCCACGAGCGGGCAAACGGCGGCCGGATTGCCTGCGAAAGGGCTTGTTGCGAAGGCGTCCACATGAAATACGGAGAGGGACATCACCCTATGGTACTCGGATCGAGACACGGATAGAATCGTCAGACCGCACTGGCCCGGTTATCTAAGGCCCATGTTGGTCGTGGTTAGATTTCGGAGATCCGCATGCCTACCTCTTATACCGAAGCTGGTGTTCGTCATGAACTGATCGAGCAATTATCACGTGCTCGTCAGCAAACCGATGATCTATTCGCGATCGTGAACGCGGATTCGCTATACGAACGGCCCATCGCCGAACGCCACCGCATCGTCTTTTATATCGGACACCTCGAAGCTTTCGATTGGAATCTGTTGCAGGCGGTGCTTGGGCTGAAGGCCTTTCAACCTGAGTTCGATCGGTTGTTCGCCTTTGGCATCGACCCCGTCGGGGGCGGGTTGCCCACCGATCAAGCTTCACAGTGGCCTTCGATTGTCGCGGTCCATGACTACGTAAGAAAAATTCGAAGTGTCCTCGACCAGAAATTACCGGAGGCGCTCGATTCGAGTGGCGCCGGAAGGGATGGGTTTCCCCTTGCCACTCTGCTGAACGTCGCCACCGAACATCGGCTCATGCACGCCGAGACTTTGGCCTACATGCTGCATCAGTTGCCGCTTGATCGGAAAGTTCGGCAGCCAAAACCGGCGGATCTCGTTACTCCTCCGGTCGATCATCGCAGTATCGAAATTTCTGCTGGCTCCGTTACACTCGGCCTCTCTCGCTCGAGCAATTCATTTGGTTGGGATAATGAGTTTGCCGCCCATAATGTTGATATCCCCGCGTTTGCCATCGACCGCTACAAGGTTACCAACCGGCAATATCTAGAATTCATCGAGGCGGGCGGCTACGAATCTCGCTCGCTCTGGAGCGCCGATGGGAGCGAGACCGATGGCACAGACACCGATGTCACCAACCATGACTGGAACTGGAAATCCCAACAAGGGGTTTCTCAACCCGCCTTTTGGAAGCACGATGGAAACCGGTGGCTGTATCGGACCATGTTCCACGATGTTCCGTTGCCGCTCGACTGGCCAGTCTATGTGAGCCAGGCGGAGGCGAAAGCTTACGCCAAATGGGCAGGGAAGTCGTTACCCACTGAAGCCGAATGGCAGCGCGCCGCATCCTCCACCCTGAATGACAATGGCAAAGAGCAACATTATCCGTGGGGGAACGAAGCGCCTTCATCCGAATTCGGCAACTTTGATTTCGCGCGCTGGAATCCCGTGCCGGTAAATGCATTTCCCGCCGGTCAGAGTGCCTTCGGCGTTCAAGGCATGCTGGGCAATGGTTGGGAGTGGACGTCCACTGAATTCGCATCTTTCCCTGGATTCGAACCGTTCCCGTTCTATCGCGGATACTCCGCCGATTTCTTTGATGGCAAACACTTCGTCATGAAAGGCGGATCGGCGCGCACCGCTGGCTGCATGTTGCGGCCCACCTTCCGCAACTGGTTTCAGGCACACTACCAGTTTATCTACACCGGATTTCGTTGCGTAAGCCGCTGACTCGGCACAAGGAGATGTCAAATGCTCGTTCGCGCTATCACCGCCGACATAACCTATGAATTCGCAGCGGACGTCCGCGCCGGCCTTACCAAGCCCGGCCAGAAGGAACTATTGTCGAAGTACTTGTACGACGATGTCGGCTCTGCGCTGTTCGAAGTCATCTGCCACCTGCCGGAATACGGTCTGACGCGTGCCGATGAGCGCCTGCTGCGGCGATATGCGAGTGATATTGTCGAGCGCCTCGCCACTCCGGTTGCTGTTGCGGAGCTGGGCAGCGGCAGCGGAAAGAAAACTCGCCAGATTCTCGAGGCTCTTTGCCGCCGCCAGCGTACCCGTTACTATCCGATCGAAATTTCTCCCACTGCTCTTGCCATGTGCGAGCGTGAACTCAGCGACATAGATTGCGTCAGCATACTCGGTTTCGAGCGAGAGTATCTCGACGGACTGCTCGAAGTGGCCGCGCAGCGGCGGCCGGGCCAGCATCTTATGGTGCTTTTCCTGGGCAGCACCATCGGAAATTTCGATCGCATGGCCGGACTCAAGTTCCTGAATCAGGTCCGCCGCATTCTGCAGCCCGGCGATTCGCTCCTGCTGGGCACCGATCTGGAAAAGCCCGCCGCCCAACTTCTCGCAGCCTACGACGACGAGTTGGGCGTTACGGCAGCCTTCAATTTAAATCTGCTAGCCCGCATTAATCGTGAATTGGGTGGCGATTTTGATCTGGCACACTTCGAGCACGTGGCGAAAATCAATCACCATACACGCAGCGTCGAAATGCATCTCCGGTCGAGGCGCAGGCAGACGGTAAACGTCGCCGCCGCGGAGCTTTCCGTCGAGTTTATGGAAGGCGAAACTATCTGGACCGAAAGCAGCCACAAGTATTCTCCCCAAGAAGTGTTCCGGATGGCCCGCAATGCGGGCTTTCGCTGTGAGGTGCAGTGGATCGATGACCAGTGGCCCTTTGCGGAAAACTTATTGATCGCAGAGTAATTACGGCGTTCCTCACGCTGGTTCATCGTGTCTTCAAACGATTTGGGTCACTACTGTGAAAACCTTCCCGGCTCGAAGTAAAACTTTGTAAATCCCGCGTTTTGTGTAGTGTAGCCGATGTAGATTAGTAGAAGGATTATGCTCGCGACCACAAAGCAGTTTTTGGTGCTTGCGTTCTGCGCGGCCAATTTGCTTCCGAGATGCTATGCCCTGCCGTCCAGCCAAGCGACACAAGATGCCTCTGCCTCGGCCGCAGTCAGCAGGCGCATCGGCGCGGTCAAAGCAATCAATGGCACGGCAATCACACTAACCCCCGACTCTGGCTCAGACGTAACCGTCACGGTACAGCCTACCACCCGTATCGTCCGCATCGCGCCGGGCGAGAAAGACTTGAAGAACGCAACGCCGATCCAGTTGCAGGATATTCAGGTCGGCGACCGCGTTCTAATTGGGGGCAAGTCGTCGGAAGATAATCTGTCGCTGGTTGCTTCATCAGTGGTGGTGATGAAGCGATCCGATTTGCAAGCGCGTGATCAGCAGAATCTGCAGGACTGGCAGAAGCGTGGAGCGGATGGGCTTGCCAGTGCCGTGGATGCAGCCGCGGGAACCGTCACCATTTCCTCACGAGGCAAAAATGTTGTCATTCATACCTCCAGCAGCACGATCATTCGCCGCTACCCGCCCGACTCTGTGAAGTTTGAAGATGCCAAACCCGCCAAGTTAACGGAAATTCACTCGGGCGATCAGGTGCGTGCGCGTGGCGACCGAAGCGCCGACGGAGACGATTTGACGGCCGAAGAGATAGTCTCCGGAACATTCCACCGTTTTGCCGGCACCATCAATTCCGTTGACGAAAGTTCGTCAACCCTCAGCGTTCATGATTTGTTGTCGAAGAAAAACGTCCTCATCAAGGTCACGGCAGACTCGCAGCTTCACAAGCTGCCGCCTGAGATCGCCCAGATGATGGCAAAGCGTTTTAGGGCGGCGGCTGGCGGGATCTTGCCTGGCGCGGCGTCCGCACCCAATTCCGCGATGAACGATCCGAAGGCGCGGCCAGCGGGAGCACTCGGGGAGAATGGCGCGCGTGCCGGTGGCGCTCCCGATCTGCAGCGGATGATTAGCCGCACGCCCACCGCTTCACTAGCGGACCTGCACAAAGGCGATGCGGTTGTTGTTCTCTCGACCGAGGGCAGTGCCTCGGGAGCAGGCACAGCGATCCAACTGGTTAGCGGCGTCGAACCGATTCTGCAAGCCGTGCCCAACGCTGGCCAGGCCATGATGCTAGCGCCTTGGAGCCTTGGTGCACCTGCCGCCGACGCTGGAGGCCCATAGCATTCGCACTCACCCAACAGAGTACGCAACCGCGGGTTGCAGGGAAGACTCTTTCTTAAGGAATGGAATACTGGATGAATGTAAGGAAGTATCTTTATCTGAATTTTGTTTTGTTTCTCTTACTGCTGCAGTTTTCGGCAAGGCTCGCGCCTGCCCAGACCGCCGCGCCGCGGAGTGGCTCTGGCGCGCTGCGTGGGCAAGTAAGTGATCCTTCAGGCGCCGCCATCCCGAACGCCAATGTCGTCCTTACACCGGCCGCCACTTCCTCTACTCCCATAAAAGCTCAAGCCAACGGACAGGGCCAATACGAATTCAAGGGGCTGGCTCCAGGCCAGTACACATTGAACGTTGTTGCCCAGGGATTTGCCGTCTACGAAAACGATAACGTCGTCATCAATGCGAACCAGCCTATGCAGCTCAACATTCCCATGACCATTGAAGTTGAGCAGGAGAAGATTCAGGTTTCCGACACGGCGCCGACCCTGGATGTGAATCCCGCGAACAATGCCGGCGCCATCATCATTTCAGGCAAAGAACTGGAAGCCTTGCCCGACGATCCGGACGAATTGCTCACTGACCTGCAAGCCCTTGCCGGGCCCTCCGCGGGACCGAACGGCGGACAGCTTTACATCGACGGCTTCACTGCCGGCCAACTCCCTCCCAAGTCATCAATTCGCGAAATCCGCATCAATCAGAATCCCTTCTCCGCTGAATATGACAAGCTGGGCTACGGGCGCATTGAAATCCTGACCAAGCCCGGCACCGATAAATTTCATGGGCAGCTCCAGGTGAATGGAAACGACTCGGCCTTCAACTCTGCGAATCCGTTTGGTGGCGCCAACCAGCCCAGTTACGACACTACTCAGTTCAGCGGTAACATCGGTGGGCCGATCAACAAGAATGCCTCATTTTTTATCGATGCCCAACGTCGCAACATCAACGATTTATCGGCCGTTAATGCGTTGACGCTCGCTCCAACTACGTTCGCTGAAACGCCGATCATTCAATCCGTCCCAAGTCAGAGGCATCGCACTAACCTCACGCCCCGGATCGATTATCAGCTCAGCAAGAACAACACGCTCACCGCGCGATATCAGTACTACCACGATATTCAGAGTAACGATGGCATCGGACAATTCAGCCTGTCTTCTCAAGGCTACAACCAGGATTCCACCGAACACACTCTGCAAATCAGCGACACACAGGTCATTGGCGCAAAGATTGTGAACGAAATCCGATTCCAGTACTTGCGTGAACTCGACAATCAATTCGCTCTCAATAGCCAGCCCGCACTCAACGTCCTGGGATCGTTCAACGGTGGGGGCAACAGCCAGGGCAACATTCTCGACCACCAGGATCACTATGAGCTGCAAAACTACACTTCTGTGGTGCACGGGAATCACACCATCAAGTTCGGAGCACGGCTGCGCGGCATTCGGGACGCAAACAGTCAGACCTCCGGATTCAACGGCACTTTCACGTTCTCATCGTTGCTCAGCACCGCGGCCGAGGCCGACTGCGTCCCCGTCACCGGGCAGTCGCCATGTCCGGTCTCTTACCAGCACGCGATTCAGAACAGCGGAAATGTCACCACACCGATCGCGACGCAGCTTACCTACACGGTCGGAAAACCTCCTCTCGTAGTGGGCAATTTCGATGGTGGGTTTTATGCCCAGGACGATTGGAAGATTCGCTCTAACATCACCTTCAGCTACGGCCTGCGATACGAGACCCAAAACGGCATTCAGGATCACGCAGACTGGGCGCCGCGCCTCGGCTTTGCCTGGGGTATCGGCGGTAAATCCGCGCCTCCTAAGCTCGTGCTGCGCGGCGGCTTCGGCATTTTCTATGAACGCTTTCAAGAGGCGCAGATTTTGGAAGCGACCCGTTTGAACGGCATCACGCAGGAACAGTTTGTCATCAACAATCCTTTATGCCCATCGCTCACGGATTTCTCTGGCTGTACCGGCGTCGTAACGCCGGCTACGCCGACGACCTACCAGATCAGCCCGCGCCTGCACGCGCCTAATACCATGCAGTCGGCAATCAGCGTGGAGCGGCAAGTGACAAAGTCAGCAACGTTATCTGTCACTTATTTGAACTCTCGCGGATTCGATCAATTGCTCACAATAAACGCCAATGCCCCGTTTCCCGGAACTCCGTGCAATCCTTCCTGCGTGCCACCGAGCGGCGGAAATCTTTACCAGTATGTTTCCGAGGCGGTGTTCCGTCAGAATCAGCTGATTGCCAACACCAACGTCCGCGTCGGTTCCAAAGTCCAGCTTTTTGGATACTATGTTCTGAACTATGCCAACAGCGATACCTCTGGTGTTTCCAGCTTTCCGTCGAACTCCTACAACATCAGCGGCGACTACGGTCGCGCCTCCTTCGACTTCCGCAACCGTCTTTTTTTCGGCGGCTCATTAGCGATGCCCCATAACTTCCGCCTTAGCCCGTTCATGATTGCCAGTTCCGGTACTCCCTTTACCATCACCACAACGAACGATCTCAACAACGATTCCATCTTCAACGATCGTCCCGGCCTGATCTCGACCGCAACCTGTCCCACGACAGTCACGCCCACGCCACCCTCCACTACCTATTGCACGCCGCTTGGAACTTTCAATGCAGCGCCTACGGCAGGTGAGAAAATCACTCCTATCAATTCCGCCACAGGTCCATCTCATTTCGTCCTGAATTTGCGTCTGACTAAGACTATCGGTTTTGGCCCTAAGGTCAGCAGACCCGCCGGCAATCAAGGCCAGGGCGGCGGTGGCGGCGGTGGTGGTGGCGGCGGCGGTGGCGGCGGGCGCGGCGGTGGTGGCGGAGGACCACGCGGTCCGCTCTTCGGAGGCGGGCCGGGAGGAATGTCCAGCACTTCCGATCGCCGCTACAGCCTCACCTTTGGCGCGACAGCGCGCAATGTGTTCAACAAAGTGAACGTTGCAAATCCCAGCGGTATTCTAGGCTCACGGTTTTTCGACACACCGAATGCAATTGCGCAAAACGGACCCTTCTCCAATGGCGCGGCAAATCGCCGCATTGATTTGCTGGTGACCTTCAATTTCTGATCGAGCGGCCCTTTGATTCGTGGATGACTCTTTCCCAAAACCGTATTGGCGGTTCGACGAATCACATCCATTTGCACCCGCTCGCGCCGTTCAGGTTATCCTAAAAAAGCGGGTAGGAGTTCCAGCGCAGCCCGCACAATAATTCTAATTTTGTTGGTCGTTAATCCCCACAAATTGATCCCCACAACAAGACGTCGGTTTCTTTACGGGGCAGCCGCCGCTGGCACGGTCGCGATTGCCGGCGACGCCGTCCTCCTCGAGCCCAACCGTCCTCGCGTTGTTCATCGCCAGTTCTCGCTGCGGCGCTGGCCCGAGCGCCTGAACGGCTTCACTATTGCGCTGTTGAGCGATTTTCATTACGACCCTTATTTTTCAGTCCATCCCTTGCATGCGGCCGTTCCTCTGGTTAGCGGTCTGCGTCCCGACTTGATCGTGCTGACCGGGGATTTTGTTTCTGTGTCGCTCATCGGACAAGGTGCCAAAGCCGCGTTTGCCGCGGAGCCGTGCGCGAAGCTGCTCCGCCAGATGACTGCTCCATACGGATTGTGGGCGATCCTGGGGAATCACGATTGCGAGACCGATCCGAAACACGTGACCCGCGTACTCCGGGCCGAGGGCATCCATGTGCTGAAAAACAAGTCAGAGGCCATCGAGCACGATGGCGCTCGATTCTGGCTCGGCGGCGTGGATGACGTGATCAGCGGAACCCCTGACCTTGCCGAAACTTTGCGCAGCGTTCCCGCCAGCGAAGCCGTAGTCCTGCTTGCCCACGAGCCCGATTTCGCCGATGAAGCCTCGAAGTTCGCCATAGACCTGCAGCTTTCCGGGCATTCGCACGGAGGCCAGATCAGAATCCCGTTGATTCCGCCATTCTACTTACCCGAACTGGCGAAAAAATATGTGATGGGAACTTATCAGGTCGGTCCGCTCCCGCTTTACACCAATGCCGGGCTTGGCACCGTAGGGCTACCCGTGCGATTGAATTGCCCGCCCGAGATTACCCTGATAACCCTCGGCTCTTCTTCGATCTCTTCCGCGAAGGCATAAGATGGCAGGGACCAGCGCGAGCTTATGCCGCTTCGCTCTTTACCTGCACTCCCGCCCACTTCTCCAGCAAAGTGATGGTGGCGGCATAATCCAGGTCGCGGTGACCGTCTTCGGTGGCCATTTCGTAGATCTCTTCCACGGTTTCAAGAGCGGGCAGCTTCACGCGGGCTTCTTTGGCGGCTTCGAGAGTGAGGAGAATATCCTTGTGCATCAGGCGGAGAGGGAAATTTGGGGTAAAGTCGCGCTGCAGGATGAATGGAGCCTTGTAATCGACTACTCCGGAGCGAACCATCGTAGCTTCGATCAGCGACAGCAGTTGCTTGGGGTCCACGCCGAGTTTGGTGGCCAGGGTAAGCGCCTCGGCAAAGCCCTCGAAGATCAGAGCAATCTGCAGGTTCATGGCGAGCTTGGTGGCCTGGCCTTTGCCGGTTTCACCCATGCGGAAAATTTTCTTACCCATGGCCGCGAACAGGGGGTTAAGCCGATCGATGTTTGCCGCATCGCCTCCGACCATAAATATCAGGGTGCCATTGGCAGCACCGATTTTCGATCCCGTCATGGGAGCGTCAACATAGGCGACGCCCTTACTGCGAAGGCGTTCGGCAAATCGTACAGTCGCGGAAGGAGAGATAGTACTGGAATCGGCAATAATCATGCCATCGGCGAGTGATTGATCGATGCCGCCTGCGCCAAACAATATTTGTTCGACGGCAGCGGTATCAGAAACGCAGAGCCAAATGACTTCGGCACCCTGGGCTGCCGCCGCCGGTGTGGGTGCGATGCCCGCGCCTTCCACGAGTTTGCCGGGAGTGCGATTCCAGGCCGTAACTTCATGGCCGCCCTTGACCAGATTCGTGGCCATGGCATGCCCCATAATTCCCAGACCCAAGAAACCGACGCGCATCGGAACCTCTCCTGATCGAATGAGAACGCTTTCGAATTAGATATGAGCGGCAGGATCAAGGTCAAGCAAACTAAGGCGTGTTCTCGTGGGGCTAGTCATCTGAAGCCGGGTCTTCTGTGAACTGCTGCTGCGAGAATCGAAAGCGTTAAGTGCAAGATTACGGAATTACGGGGCATTCTCGTCCACATGAATTAAAATAGAGCGAGCCACTTACAGCTTTCATCCAATATCCAGGCCCGTTCAGGATGATCAAGGCAACGCTTCGCAATCCGGCGCTCCGCAAGCGTGCATCCCAGTTCGGCCGATTGGTGCGTCACTCCGCCGTGACTCCGCTCTGCGGCGAGATGCACAAACCGCGTCTTGTCTCCAACGGAGAACTGGGGGTCACGTTCATTGGCCATTCCAGCTTTCTGGTGCAGATCGGTGGGCAAAGCGTGATGATCGATCCCAACTTCGCGCGCTGGTTGTTTGTACTGAAGCGGTTGCGGCGTCCTGGGGTCCGGGTGCGCGATCTGCCTGCTATCGACCTTGTGCTGGTAACGCATGCGCACTTCGATCATCTGCACCGCCCCTCGTTGCGTGCGATCGTGCAAAACAATTTGCGTGTGCGCGGAAGCGCTCCAGCCATCGTAATCCCGAGCCATGTGACGGACCTGGTCTCCGATCTGGGTTTCTCTGAGATCATAGAGTTGGACTGGTGGAACGCATCGCGGCACGGAAATTTGTCGGTGACCCATGTCCCTTCCCGGCACTGGGGAGCGCGGATTCTAAGGGATTCGCATCGTGGCTACGGGGGCTATGTGCTGCAGGCAGGCAAGCATTCGGTCTATCACGCGGGAGACACCGCTTATTTTGCCGGCTTTCGCGAGATCGGGCGGCGCTTGTCGCCCGAATTGGCGCTCCTTCCAATCGGCGCCTACAACCCGCCGACCTTCCGCAATGTCCATACCAATCCCGCCGACGCCACGCATGCCTTCCTAGACTTGAAATCGCGGTGGATGGTTCCCATGCACTACGGCACCTTCCGGCTGTCGCACGAGCCAGTCGAAGAACCTCTGCAACTGCTGGAGAAGGAAGCGCGCGCGGCGGGAATTGAGGACCGGGTCGTGGTGCTCGAAGAAGGCATTACCAGATTCTTCTGAGTGACTCCGTTGATGTCGATCGCCGCCGCCAAATGAACGCCGTAACATTCCGTTCACAAATTGTTTCCTACTTTGGTGTAAGCTCTGTTGCACGAAATTTCTTCCCAGGAGGCGAACATGACCGTTAAAGCCATACCCGAGGGCTACCACACCCTGACACCACATATGACCGTCCGCGACGCCGCTCGTGCCATTGAGTTTTACAAGCAGGCATTTGGTGCTGTGGAAAGAGGCGTGATGAAAGGGCCTGACGGCAAGATCATGCATGCAGAGTTGCGCATTGGAGATTCGATCGTCATGCTTGCCGACGAATTTCCTCACTTCGGATCTCTTTCTCCCCAGTCCATTGGCGGCACAGGGA